>Ga0194126_10003085_pt1 | contig 26649 bp, 20 predicted proteins | sample TA2KigC150mmetaG_FD_148641 | JGI IMG/M metagenome (GOLD analysis project Ga0194126, IMG submission 148641) | Freshwater microbial communities from Lake Tanganyika, Tanzania - TA2015035 Kigoma Deep Cast 150m | ecosystem: Environmental > Aquatic > Freshwater > Lake | place: Tanzania: Lake... | reverse complement strand
TTACTCCGTACGGGGACGACGGGATTCGAACCCGCGATCTTCGGCTTGACAGGCCGACATGTTAACCGCTACACTACGTCCCCAGTGGCCTGCAATGCGCAGTTGCTGTGCACCGCAGACAGCCTCTCTTGTACCACACTTCTCCCTTCGCGTCAAGTTTCGAGGCGTTGTCTCTCTGCCGCTCCCCTATGACGTGACGCCCCTCACAGCAGTTCGATCTGATAGTCTACCAGCTCGGCATCCAGCCGCCAGGCGGCCACGCTCTCCGCCACTTGCGTCAGCAGGCCGTGGGCGTAGTCGCGACTGGCCGAGACGCAGGCGACGGCCAGCGCCGTATGCCCCAGTTGGTCCTGATCTTCGATCTCGGCCACCGAGACGTTGAATTGCTTGCGCAGCCGAGCGACCAGCGGCTTGACGATCCCACGCTTCTCTTTCAGCGAGGTGATGCCAGGTACGTAGATCTCCAGCGTGAGTAGGCCAACAGCAAGCATGGTTTCCTTTCGATGGCGGCGCTAACGGCTGCAGAGACGCGCCAACTCGGCCTGCACGCGCTCGTGTTCGGCGGTCAGTTCGGCGATGAGGTCAGCAGGGCTCGCAGGCTCGTCAGCGCGGCTCATATCCTCAAGCTGCTGGCACAGCCTGACCATGCGCTGCGCGCCAAAGATGCCGCAAGCCCCCCGCAAGCTGTGGGCTATCCATTCCAGGTTCTTCAGGTCTCCATGCGCAGCCGCTTCGGCCAGGGCCGTCAGGCGCGTGGGCGTGTTGCGCAAGAAGGTTTCTGTCATCTCCTGCAAGACATCCGGCAACCCATCTTCCTGTAGGCTGAGCAACTCCTCGATCGCCCGGGGATCGAGCGCCGCGACCGCTCCCCCGAGTCCATGCGTCGTACTCTCCCTTTGGCTCCTCGATGAACTCTGCCCTGCGCGTTCCAGCGCAGCCTGGATCTCGGGGAAGTGAACCGGTTTGCTGATGTAGTCGTCCATGCCGGCCGCCAGGCACAGGTCTCGATCTCCCTGCATCGCGGCTGCGGTCATGGCGATGATGACGGGCCGCCTGTCGGCCGGCCAATGGGTCACGATCTGCCGCGTGGCATCGAGCCCATCCATTTCCGGCATCTGCATGTCCATGAAGATCACATCGTAGCGCTGTCGACGCAGGGCAGCCAGCACTTCCAGGCCGTTCGCCACGACATCCGCATGATAACCCATCTTGTTGAGGATGCGCAGCGCCAGCCTTTGGTTCACGGTGTTGTCTTCGGCGACAAGAATGCGCAGCGGGAGGCGCTCAGCCAGCCGGGCGTCAAGCTGCGGACGTTCTGGCCTGGCAGTCATCCGCTGTGGACCGCTTCTCTCCTCCTGACGCCACAGCGCGATCAACACGTCGTGAAGCTGTGCGGGTTTGATCGGTTTGTGCAGATAAGCGACCAGCCCCAACTCGGCAGCCCTGACTCGCACGTTCTCCTCGCGAAATCCCACCGAGGTCAGCAATATGATGGGCAATGACCGCATGTCACGCCAGGCGCGGATTGCAGCCGCTACATCCAGGCCATCCATATCGGGCATCTGCATATCCAGGATCGCTACGTCGAAGGGATCGCCCTGGCGCAGCCATTCCAGCGCCTCAGCCCCCGAGGCAGCAGCCCGGGGCGCCATGCCCCACGCCTGCACTTGCAGCGTCAAGATGCGCCGATTGGTCGCATTGTCATCCACTAGCAGCACCCGCCGGCCGGTCAGTTGCGGCTGCGCCCCGCGCAGATAGACCCGCGGCTGGCTGGGCATGACGCCGGCCTGCACCGTGAAGTGGAAAGTTGAGCCGCTGCCCTCTGTGCTCTCGGACCAGATCTGGCCATCCATCATTTCGGCCAGGCGTTTGCTGATGGTCAGCCCCAGCCCTGTGCCCCCGTATTGTCGGGTCGTCGAAGCATCTATCTGGCTGAACGACCTGAAGAGACGGCTCATGCGGTCGGCTGGTATGCCAATGCCTGTATCTCGCACCGCAAAGTGAAACTCGTGTGTGTTGTCGCTCACGGGGTGCGCACTGACCGTAACTACCACCTCTCCACGTTCGGTGAATTTCACCGCATTGCTCAACAGATTGACCAGAATCTGCCGCACACGGGTCACATCGCCGACCAGGACGCCGGGCGTATCTTGCTCGATGAGATAGGCCAGCTCCAACCCCTTTTCCGAAGCCTTGCCCGCCAGCAAGTCCAGCGAGTCCTCGATGCTATCGCGCAGATCAAACGGCTGTCGCTCCAACGCTAGCTTGCCCGACTCGATCTTCGAGAAGTCGAGGATGTCATTGATGATGGTCAACAAGGCTTCCCCGCTGCTGCGGATCGTTTCTGCAAACTCGCGTTGTTCGGCCGACAGCTCGGTGTCTAGCAACAGACCCGTCATGCCGATGACGGCATTCATCGGCGTTCGTATTTCATGGCTCATGTTGGCCAGGAATTGCGACTTGGCCTCGGTGGCGGCCTGTGCAGCGGTCAAAGCCTCGTCGAGCGCGCGATTCTTGCGCGTTAGCTCTTCGGCCGCCTGTGCGCGCGCCAGCGCGCCGCCGATGCTGTCGGCGATGGTCATCACGCTGGACTCCTCGTTTTTCGTCCAGCGCCGCGGCGAGCGGCACTCGTCCAGCTCGATGAAGCCCCAGAACTGCTCGTCTACATAGATCGGCGCTGCGAGCACCGATACGACCCCGTGCGTTTCGAGAAACGCACGCTCTTCAGGGGGGAGTTCCTCTACTGGTCCGCTGAGCGGCTCGCGCATGGTGAGCCGGGCGCGCCAGCGACCCAGACCTGACGTCTCGTAAGGTGCATCCTCAAGTGGTCCGGCCGATGAGGGAACAGCGACCGTCGCTGGCGCATCGCTGTGCAGCCACTCGAACTGCTGGCTGAAGCAAGCCTGGGCCGGCACAGCCCCCTCCCGATGGCGGTAGATGCGGATGCGATCCACCTCGGCCGCCGCGCCAAGCACGGCCAACGCCTGGTGAATCCCATGTTCCAGATCGCTGTGCGTGAGCAGCAGGTTGGTCGCCTGGGCCACGCCCTGCAGGAGGTGATCTTGCTTGCGCAGCTCCTCTTCGGCGCGCTTGCTCTGCGTGATGTCGGTGAACGAAGCGACGACCGCATAGGGCTGATTCTCGCCCAGCCGGAAGAGCGGCTGAGTATTGATCATCAGCCAGATGATCTCACCGTCCGTGCGGTGAAAGGTCGTCCGCAGATTGGCGCAGGGCTGGCCCGTGCGCAGCGTCACCGCCAGCGGCAGGTCGGCGCGCGCGAACGCAGAGCCATCCTCGTGGGTCAGGCGGCTGATCTCGGCGGGCACAACTCTGCCGACCAGCTTGGTAGCCGCAACGCCGAGGATGCGCTCGGCGCTGGCATTGCAGGCGCGAATCACACCGCTCGCATCTATCAGCAACACGCCCTCTGCCAGGGCGGCGATCACCGACCGATAGCGCTCCTCACCCTCGCGCAACGATTGCTGGGCTCGTTTGCGTTCGAGGGCCGTGGCGATGTGCTGCGATACGAAGGTAAGCAACTCCTTCTCGCGCTCGCCATAGGGCATCGCTGTGCCGTAGCTTTGCACCACCAACGCGCCTATGGTGCGATCGCCGTGCTTCAGCGGCACCCCCAGCCAGTTTGCTGAGGGCGAGCCGATCAATTCGATCTCGCCATCTGCCAGCAACTGCTGGATCATCGCATGTGAGCATAGCAGCGGCTGTCCGGTGCGCAGCACGTAGTCGGTGAGCCCGCGGCGTAGCGGCGTTGGCGCGGGGGCGGCATCGTATTCATCCACAAAGTAGGGGAACGACTTCAGGTCCGTTTCTTCATCGTAGAGCGCAATGAAGAAATTCCGCGCGCTGATCAGGTCGGATATGATGCCGTGTACAGCTTCGTAGAACTCTGGCAGGTCCTCGACTGCGCTGGCCCGTTCGGTGATCCGATAGAGCGCAGCCTGCAGCAGCTCACCCTGTTTGCGTTCGGTGATGTCGCGGCTGATGCCCACCAGACCCACGACCCGGCCCGCATCGTCGCGCAACGGAACCTTCGTCGTTGCGTGCCAGACGCGACGTCCGGTCGTCATCTCCTCGGCCGGCTCTTCGCAATTGATGAGGGCCTGGCCTGTGCGCAGCAAGAGCTGATCATCGGCATGGTAGCGCTCTGCCAGCTCTGGCGGGAAGAAGTCGAAGTCGCTCTTGCCGATCACCACCCTGGGATTGTCTGCGCCCAACATGCGCATATGCGCCAGGTTGACAGCCGAATAGCGACAGGAGCTATCTTTCGCATAGATGCTATCGGGGATGTTGTCAATCAAGGTGCGGCGCAGATGCCGTTCGGCGATCAACGTCTGGTAGAGGCGGGCGCGGCCGATCGCCAGGTTGATGTTCTCGCAGAGGGCCAGCATCAGCCGCAGATCGTCCTCGGTGAGACTGACATCCTGGGTGCTCTCCACGTTCAGCACGCCGACGACATCGCCGTTATCGGTCAGGGGCACGCAAATCTCGGAAACGATCCCTGCGATGGCGCCGAGAAACGCGGGGTCTGCGCGCACATCTGGCAAGAACACAGGTTGGCCCGTGCGCACCACGCGACCACAGACGCCGGCGCTGAGCGGAATGCGCTCGATCACCCGCTCGTAGCCAACCTGGTGCTGGAGTACGAGTGTGTCCCCCTCCAGCAGATAGAGGCTGACCTGTGTATAGCCCAAGCCTTTGGCGATTGCCTCGACGACGGTACGCAGCGTGGATGGCAGATCTATTTGTTGCGCCAGCGCCACGCGCACCTGATCCAACAGCATCAGCTCGCGCGCCTGGCGCTGCGCGGCTGCCAACAGCGTTCGATAGTCCTGGCTGGTCGGGGGAGAGCTGGCGCCATCCCCTGGACGCACATCTGGCTGCGGCGTTCGGATAGGGTTGGCAGCCCGCGCCCGGCGCACGAAATCGCGCTCGGTCTGATAGGTCAGAAGCTCCTCGGCGGCGGTCAGGCTGGCGGCCCAGCGCGGACGAAAACACGCCTCATCAGCGGCCGGGTTGATGAAATGCGGTTCGCAGCGTGTGGCAGTGGTTAGCCGCATGAGGAAATAGTGCTCGCCGCGACGCACGTGCGCATCTTCCAGGTCGAATTCGGTCAGCCCCTCGCCCAAGTCCGCAACGATCTCCAGATCGCAGAAGCCTGTTTCCTCGCACACTTCGCGCAGCGCAGCCTGAGCGTCGGTCTCTCCCGCTTCCACGTGGCCTTTGGGCAGGCGAATCTCGAACACGGGCGTGGCCTCGCGCAAGACCCAACGCTCGATGAGTAGCACCCGACCGGCATCGTCTACGACGATTCCGCCTGCAGCGCGGTATTCACGGGTTTTCATAACGAGCACGCTCCACACCAGAGGCTGCGACCGGTCCTTTGCAGTCATCGGTCGCGCAGCGCATTCAGACGCGTCTGGTCCAATCCAAATTGCCGTATCGCTCCAATACCAATTGCGCGGCCCAGTCACGCTCTGCAGATGACAGATCGCCAGGCGACAGATCGAGATGCAGCGCGTCGGTGAAGCCCGCGATCATCGCCTGGGCCGCATGGGCAAACGAGACGGCGCGTGCGAGCAACTGCTCCACGGTCGTCGCGTGCCCGGCCAGAGAGCTCCGCAGCGCGTCGCGTTCTGTTGGGGACTCGAACGCCAGGCAGTCTACCACGCGCGTTACATCGCCGGCCAGCGGTAATGAGCCGTGCTGCAGCACGAACCCGCTGCGCCGATTCTGCGCGCTGCCCAGCAGCTTTCGTCCGTCTACGACGATTTCGTAGGCCGAAGGCGCCTGAAAGCAGGCTGCCGAGGCCTCTTGGTCCGCGCGCGGGGCGCCTGGCGCAGCCTGCGCCGTGATCCCCAACCGCGCCAGTCCGCCCAACAACCCCCGGCTGAGCCGCAGATAGGCATCCATGACCATGCCGACCACCAGCGGATGGTCGGCCGGCGCGATGATGCTGTAGGTCAGCTCATCGGTGTGCAGAAGAGCGCGGCCCCCGGTAGGGCGCCGCACGATGTCATAGCCGAGCGCTGCGCAGCGGACGCTGTCAATGGCGCTCCACGGCTGATGGCGACCGAGCGAGACGCACGGCGGATGCCAGTCGTAGAACCGGAGCGTTGGCTGTGCCGCTCCCTCGCTGATTGCCCGGCCGATGGCTTCATCTACGGCCATGTTGTGCGCGCCAGGCGCCGGCCCATCAAGCAGCAGACGCCACCTCAAATCAGTATCTCCCCATCTTTCGCAAACAGCACGCCATCCACGAAGACCTCGCCGCCGGTGCGCAGGTCGCAGACCATGTCCCAATGAATGGCGGAGTCGTTCTGTGAACCGGATTCGGGGTAGCCCGCGCCGAGGGCCATGTGCACCGTGCCGCCGATCTTCTCGTCGAACAGCGTGTTCTTGATGAAGCGCTGGATGCCGGTGTTGGTTCCAAACGCGAACTCGCCCAGCCCTCGCGCCCCCGCGTCAGTGTCGAGCGTGGCGGCGAGAAACGCTTCGTTTTTGGCGGCCGTCGCCTGCACGACCCTGCCATCCTCGAACCAGAGGCGCACGTCTTCTACCTCGCGGCCGTGGGTAATGGCGGGATAGCTGAAGCGCACCCGGCCGTTGACCTTTGTCTCTTCTGGGCTGGTGAAGATTTCGCCGTCGGGCATGTTGTTGTCGCCCCAACAATTGATGAACGGCCGGCCGGCGATGCCGAGGGTCAGATCGGTGTCGGGTCCGACGATGCGCACCTCGCGTTTGCCGGCCAGCCAGTCAATCAGGGCTTGCTGTCGCTCTTTCAGCTTGGTCCAACTGGCGACAGGATCGGGTTGATCGGCCAGACAGGCGCCGTAGACGAAGTCCTCGAAGTCAGCCAACGACATGTCGGCTTCCTGGGCATAGGCGTCGGTGGGGAAAAGGCAAACGTTCCAGCGGAGATCGCCCGTCGCTCCGCGCTCCATCATCGTGCGCATGAGCGGCGCATAGGCCTTCGAGCGCGTCCGCTGGCGGGCCGGGTCAACGGCGCTCAGCTCGCGCGTGTTGCTCTCGCTCTCGATTCTGATGCGCACATCGAAGGTTTCGACGATCTGCTTGAGCACCGGAGAAACGTACTGGAGCTGGCTCTCGTTGCTCTCCTGATAGGAAATGGCATCCAGACCGGGCATTTGGATCAACACCAGGGGATGCGCGCCGCGGCGCAGCGCCAGCCGGTAGAGTTCGCGCACGAGCGGCGCGGCGATTGGCTCCGCCAGGATCACAACTTGATCATCCGGTTTGATGCGCACCGAGTAATCGCTGATGATGCGCGCCAGGTTGACGATGCGTGGGTCAGTCACTCAGGGTTCCTTTCTGGTCTCTATGGCCTGCGACGATGGGCAATTATAGCATCACATGGTTTCCAGGCCAATTGCGCGGCCAGCGCATTACTGGTACAATGCCGGAGGATCAAAAATCTCAGCGAGGTGAGTCACCATGGCAGATCGTCTCCTCTCTGGAAAGCACATCTTGTTGGGCGTGACCGGCGGGATCGCGGCCTACAAGGCGGCCGACCTGTGCAGCAAACTGACGCAGGCCGGCGCGCAGGTAGACGTGATCATGACCGAGGCGGCCACGCGATTTGTCGGATCGTTGACCTTCAGCGCGTTGAGCGGCCGGTCGGTGCGAGTGGACATGTGGACCGAGCCGGGCGGGCAACCGATCCCCCACGTGCAGATGGCCGCCGCGGCCGACCTGGTGATCGTCGCACCGTTGAGCGCAAACACGCTGGCCAAGCTTGCCGTGGGCTTGGCCGACAACCTGCTGACCGCAACGCTGCTGGCGACTGCGGCGCCCTGGGTCGTGGCCCCTGCTATGGAGTCGCACATGTGGAGCAATCCGGCGACGCAGGCGCACGCGGCCACGTTGCGCGGCCGCGGGGTTGTGCAAGTTGGCCCTGGGGTGGGGCGGCTGGCTTCGGGCGCCCAGGGAGTGGGCCGCATGGCCGAGCCGGTCGAGATCCTCGCGGCGGCGCGGCAGCGGCTGGCCCAGCAAGGCCCCCTGGCCAACCATCGCGTTCTCGTGACGGCCGGCGGCACGCAAGAGCCGCTCGACCCGGTGCGCTTCATCACCAATGCGTCCTCGGGAAAGATGGGCGTGGCTCTGGCCGAGGCTGCGCGCGACCTGGGCGCGGTGGCGATGCTGGTTCATGCGCCGCTGGCCATCGCTCTGCCTTTTGGGGTCGAGCACGCGGCTGTGCGCACCGCGTTGGAGATGCGCGATGCTGTGTTGACGCGGCTGCCGGCAACTGATATCCTCATCGCCGCGGCAGCCGTGGCCGATTTCCGACCGGCCGCAGCCGCCGGCCAGAAGATCAAAAAGACGCCGGGCCATGAGGAGTTGGTGCTGCGGCTGGTGCGCACTCCCGACATCCTGGTGGATGTCGCAGCGCAGCGCGCCGGGTCAGGCTGGCCGAAGGTCGTGATCGGCTTTGCCGCCGAGACAGAAAACTTGCTGGCCAATGCCGCGGCCAAACTGGCCGCCAAGCAGCTCGACATGATCGTGGCGAACGACGTAACCGAGCCTGGCAGCGGCTTCGGCGCGGACGACAATCGCGTGACGTTGCTCTATCGCGACGGCCGGCAAGAGGCGCTGCCGCTGCTGCCGAAGGAGGAGGTGGCCTGGCGCATCCTGAATGCAGCCCGCGAGCTGATCTGATTGCCGGTCACACGCGTCACGCGCCAGGCGCTTCCGAAGCGCCTGGCGCGTGATGGTGGTTATCCAACCTCCAACCCCTACCTCCCCACCTCCGGCGCGATCCACGCGCGGGCGCCCGCAGACCGATAGAGCGCCTCCATGACAGCGCTGCGATATGCCGCCTCGCGCACGCTCACCAGCGTCGGCTTCTGGTCGGCAGGGGTAACATCGTTTCCAGTGAGCGCATTCAGGAACAACTCGAAGGCATGGGGCCAGGCCGCGGGCAGATCGGTCCACGGCGTCTTGCCATCAGCGCCGATCACTTGCTCGCTCTGGAAGAAGAGTTGGCCGTTGACGACATAGGCATGGCCTTCGGTCCCGCTGAGCACCAGGCTGATCGGGTGCGCGATGTCTACCCAGCCGGCCGCCAGGCTGCCGATGGCGCCGTTGGCAAATCTGAGCAGCCCCTCGCCGTACTCGTCGCACTCTGGGCCGTAACGGCCAGTAGCTGTGTTCAGGCTCGCCGCAACCTCCGTCACATCCCCCACCAGCCACAGCATGATGTCGAGAGCGTGCGTGCCCAGGTCGCCGAACGCCCCGCACCCCGCCTGCGGCAGTTCTGCCATCCACCGCCATTCGGTATCGAACCAGCCCTTGAGCGCGCCGGCGTGACAGTTGGTGTGCCGGTAGCGCGTGACCTTGCCGAACGCGCCCCCCGCGATCTGATCGCGCAGAAACTGATGGATCGGGTTGCCGCGCTGGAAATAGCCGGTCTGGAAGAGCACGCCGGCCTGCTCGATGGCTTCGGCCATGGCATAGGCGTCTTCCGCGCCCATCCCCAGCGGCTTCTCGACGAAGAGATGCTTCCCCGCGCCAGCAGCCGCGGTCACCAGTTGGGCGTGCCGGTCCGTTTCAGAGCAGACGATCGCCGCAGCAATGCTCGCATCGCCCCAGATGGCGTCCAGATCTCCAACCACCTCGGCGTTCAGCGCCGCCGCCCGCCGCTGAGCGCGTTCCGCGTCATGATCCCACACACACTTGACCGCCACATCCTGGCGATCATTCAGTCTCTTGATGAAGCCGGGGGTATGGATGTGCGCGCCCCCGACCAGAGCCAGCTTGACAGTCATCATTTCCTCCTGAAGCCTCAGACCTGCACCGCGACTTCGCGGCCGGTCGCCTGGCTGCGATAGATGCCGTCCAGAATGGTCTGCACATGCAGAGAGTGTTCTGCAGGGACCGGGGACGGCAGTCCCAACGCCGCCGCGCGTGCGAACTCGACGCACTCCAGCGCGTGCGGCTCCATGGTGTCCTGCGTGATCTGCAGGGTTCGGTTGTAAAGCTGCCGCGTGGTATTGTTGGCCGACATGAAATCGGCGTTGGGCCACTCGCAGCCGCCCGCGGTTCCATAGAGCCACACCTTGGCGATCTCTTTTTCGACGTTGTGGTGCAGCAGCCAGCTCACTTCCAGCATCAACGTCGCGCCGTTCTCGAAGCGCACGAACGCGGCTGCGAAATCCTCGACATCCATCTCTTGAGGCACAGCCGCGCGTCCCCACAGGCTGAACGCGCCCTCCTGATGCGCCAGGGCCGCGCGCGCGACGCCGCTGACCGTCACGGGCTTGGGATGGCCCATCAGCCACAGCGTCAGATCGAGGATGTGGACGCCGATGTCAATGCACGGCCCGCCGCCGCTCTGCTCCTTCAAGATGAAGGTCGGTCGCACCGGCAGCAGCGCGCGGCGCAGCATCCAGCTGCGCGCGTGGTAGATCTCGCCGAGCGCGCCGGTCTCGATCTCGGTCTTCACTGCCTGCGAGACGCCTCGAAAACGGAAATGCTGCGCGGTCATCAGCAGCTTGCCCGACCGATCGCGCGCAGCGATCATCTGGCGGATGCCATCTGGCGTGGGGGCCAGCGGCTTCTCGCAGATCACGTGCTTGCCCGCGTTCAGGCTGGCCACCACCTGTTGGGTGTGGAACATGTTCGGCGAGCAGATGTCCACGATGTCTATGGTGGGATCGTTGATCAGCTCTGCCGGATCGGTGTAGAGCCGCGTGACGCCGTACTTCTCGCGCCACTCGCCGAAGACGGCCGGGTTGATGTCCGCGCCCGCGACCAGTTGCGCGTGCTCGGACGCCTGCCAGCCGGGAACATGTGTGCGGGCGATGCCGCCCAGCCCGATGACGCCGACGTTCAGTTTCTTTGACACGGAGACCTCCAACGAATCTGGGATGTGATACGGATGGAGAATTGGCCCATCTGCGTGCGGATCACAGGTAACAGGGGGAGATCGGGTAGTCTTCACCCTGTTTCGACAAAGACCGGCGTCACCGTGACGCCGGTAGCGGGATCTACATAGATCATTTCGTACTTCTGGCGACTGGCCTTGTCCACCCGCTCCACGAAGAACGCCAGCGTGATCTCCGTCAGTCCCAACTGGCGACCGTAGGTCGCGGCCTGTTGCAGAGCTGCACGATACTCAAACTCGTCGGTGAAGCTTTTGACCTCCAGGCCATACACCTGGTCGGCATATTTGATGAAGATGTCTACCTTTCCATTGCCGGTCGGGAACTCGGGATAGACTTCGGCAGCGCGGCGCTGCAGAAAGCGGAAGAGATAAGTAAACAGGTTGAAATGATAGACCGCCTCGTAGATGCGCAGGTCGGCGCGGCGCGGCGCGTCCTTGAGCAGCCAGGAGCGGTTCTGTTGCAGGTAGCGCTCGTAGCGGCGCAGCAGGTTGCGCACATCCAGCCTGTCGTCGCTGATGGTGTCGCTGAGGTCCTCGAACGGGTCGTACAGCCGACCGGTCTCGCGGAACAGCTCCCCCGCAAAGTGACTGAACAACCGCTTTTGCACAAATGGACACGGGAACTTGACCTGGGGGACGGCGGCTGATTCCCATTCCCAATCCACAACTCCGTTCAGGTAGAGGTAGTTCAGAACAGGGTCATCGTACTTGAAGACGACCCGCTCATCGGTGCGGAACATCTCCAGCACGTAGCCTTTGTACTGTTCCTGCCGCGCTTTACTGAGAATGTTCAGAATGTTGTTGTTGGGCAGCACGTGCGAGGCCGCGATGTAGACGTGTTCGAACTCTGCCATGCCGATCGGCTGCGTGGGGTCACGGTTGTAGGTCTCAGTCAGCAGCTCGCCAAACCAGCAGGTGAGGCCGGGCTGGCCACGCGTCTCGTAGAAGAGCCGCTCGACCACGGCCGGCCCGATCAGCTGGCCGCTTTCGCGGGTATACCACTCGAACAAGCCTTGGACTTCCTCGAAGGTCAGGTTGGGCACATGCAGGCTGCGCTGCACGTTGAACGGAGAACCACGGGGGTTCTCGACCCCTAGCACCGCGCGCACGCCGATCAGCGCGACGGCGTGTAGCAGGTATGTCTTCTCGGCCGTGGGCCGGCTTCCCTCGTCCTGCCGGTTGCTGTAGATGTGTCGGAAGATCCCCGTGATGCCGCTGATCGCCTCCTCGGTCAACGCGTCGAACTCATCCAGCATCAAGATCAGCGGCTTTCGCAGCACGCCCCTTTCAAAGAGCCTGTCAAGCTCCTCGATCCTGCTGACGGCGACAGCGGGCAAGTCCAGCGCCTTGCAGACTTTCTCGGTGACCGATTGGGCGATCCGATCAGCATCTTGCTCTGTTTTCAGGTACTCCAGGCCGAGCTTCAGCACGTCGAACATGGCAAACTGCGGATCGCTCTGAAGCCGAAAGAGCACCTGCTGCATAATCCAGGTTTTGCCGCGCTGCCGTGGCGCCCAGACGGTGATATAATGGCCGCCGCGCATCGGGTCTTCACCCACCAGATTTGCCAAAGCCTGGCCAACCAGCGTCTGTCGCGGGGCGTAATAGTACAGGCTGGTGTCAATAGGGCCGTAGGATGAGAACTTGCGCATCACATACCCTCCAATCGCGGCGCATTATACTCGCGTTGGGGCATCTGTGCAATACAGACTTCACTTCCCTGTCTGCACGAACACCGGAGCGACGCAGACTCCCGTCTCGGCATCCGTGTAGGGCGCCTCGTACTTCGCCCGGTTGGCGTCATCCACCTGTTCCACGAAGAGCGCCAGGGTGACCTCTGCCAGCCCAAGCTGCCGACAGTAGGCCGCCGCCTGGCGTAGTGAGCGGTGATAGTCGGGCAGGTTGGTGAAGCTCTTGACCTCCAGACCGTAGACCGTCCCACCGTATGCAATCAGCAGATCCACCTTGCCGTTCCCCGTGGGGAATTCGGGCCGCACGCGGCCATGGTAGCTTTGAAGAAAGTCAGCCAGATAGCGGCAGAGTATGAAGTGGAAGACTGCCTCGAAAGGCCGGAGATCGCTCTTGCGCGGCGCGTCTTTCAGCAGCCAGATATAGGAAGCTCAGCAACGGATCATCATAGTGGAAGAGCAGCTTCTCGTCGGTGCGGAACAGCTCCAGCACGACACCCCTGTACGGTTCCTGCTTCGCCTTACTGATGAGGTTCAGGATGTTGGCGTTGCCCAGGCCGTCGGTAGCCCAAAGCAACACGCGATCAAGCTCCGCCAGATCGAGCGGCCGGCTGCGGTCGGGGTTATAGGTCTCGGTCAGCAGCTCACCAAGCCAGGAGGTGAGCCCTGGCTGACCGCGCGTTTCAGCGTAGACGCGATCTATTACCGCCTGCACTACCGGCTGGCCGCTTTCCCGCTCGTACCAGCGGAACATCGCCTCAACCTCGGCGAAGGTCAGGTTGGGGATGTGCAGCAGGTCGGTGTCCACCGGACCATAGGATAAGAAACGGCGCATGGCAAACCTCCTCGGCGCGTACACGATACGGCTCGTCGCTGGTATTATATAATCAGTTGCCCAGATGTGATATAATCGCGCCAAGAGAAAGGGGCCGACATCGCCATGCACATCGCCGTCTTTGGAGACCTGTTCGTGCGCGCCGCCATCCTGGAGCAAACGCTGCGCCGACATCTCGCGCCCATCCTGGGACAGATCAGCTTCCGGTCGTGCGAGTTGGGATATCCGGTCGAGCCGGCCCGCCAGGACGCGGAAATCCGCGAGTTCGTGGGCACAGCCGAACAGGTCCTGGAGATCGCAGCGGGCGCCGAGATCATCCTGAGCCACATGCCGCCGCTCTCGGCTGCGACCATCCGGGCGCTGCCGAAACTGGCCGCGATCGGCTGCTACCGCACTGAGCCGGTCAACATCAATCTGGCTGCAGCCACCGGCCGCGGGATCCCCGTTTTCTGCGCGCCGGGACGCAACGCGCGCGCGGTCGCCGAGTTCACCGTGGGCCTGATCATCGCCGAGTGTCGCAACATCGGCCGCGGCCACCGCGCGCTGGCAGATGGCGTCTGGCGCACCGATCTTTATCGCTACGACCATGCTCCGCGCGAGCTGGCCGGCCAGACCGTAGGGCTGATCGGCTTCGGCCACATCGGGTCGCTGATGCCGGGTCTGCTGCGGCCGTTCGGCGTGCGCGTCTTGGCCTACGATCCATATGTCGCCGATGAGGTTTTTGCGGCGAAAGGCGCCGAACGCGTGCGCGACATGGGGCTCCTGCTGGCCGAGTCGGACATCGTCAGCCTGCACGCGCGCGTGACGCCAGAGACGCGCGGCTTCATTGGAGAGCCGCAGTTCAGGCGCATGAAGCGCGGGGCCTATTTCATCAACACCGCACGCGGGCCTATGGTGGACTATGATGCGCTCTACCGCGCGCTCGCCGATGGACACCTGGCCGGCGCGGGCCTGGAGACCTTTGCGCAAGAGCCGCCGCCGGCTGGCTCGCCGCTTCTGAAGCTGCCCAACGTCACCCTCACGCCGCACATCGCGGGGTGCTCCAAAGAGACGGTGCACCTGGCGGCCGAGATGGTTTCCGCGGACATCGCAGCCTGGTGCGCGGGCCGCGACCCGCTCCACTGCGCGAATCCCGAGGCGCTTCCCCGGAGGCCCGATGACACGCGAGCTGCTTCTCGGCATTGACGCCGGCACCACCAGCCTCAAGGCGGCGCTGTGCGATCCAGACGGCCGCATCCTCGCGCAGGCGAGCCAGGAGTACCCGACTGCCTATCCGCGGCCCGGCTCACAACGGGCCGCGGGTTCTTGGGCCGAACAGAATCCGCACGATTGGTGGCGCGCGCTGTGTGCGGCGACGCCCCAGGTGATCGCCGCGGCCGGCGCCGACCCGCGGGCGATCGCCGGCGTCGGCGTCAGCGGCCAGGCGCCGAGCCTGGTGGCCGTGAGCCGGGCCGGCGAGCCGCTGCGGCCCGCGCTCATCTGGCTGGACCGCCGCGCTGATGCGCAGTGCGCCTGGCTGCATGAGCGCGTGGGCGCCGAGGCGATCGCGAGCGTCAATGGCGGCCGCATTGACCCCTACTACCTGGCGCCCAAGCTGCTCTGGTTCAAGCAGCACGAGCCGGAGCTCTATCGCCAGACCCATGCCGTGCTCCAGGCCAACGGCTACCTGGTGCACAGGCTGTGCACCGCGTTCTGCATGGATGTCTCCAACGGCCCGCTGACCTCATTCTTCGACAGCCGAAACACGCGTTACGACGAATCGCTGATCTCGGCCATGGGGCTCGACCTGGCTCGGATGCCGCCGGTCCGGCCGTGCGCCGAGGTGGTGGGCGAGGTAACCGCGGAAGCGGCCGCGGCGACCGGGCTGGCCGCAGGCACGTCGGTGATCGCCGGCATGTGCGATGGCACGGCCGCCGGGCTGGAGGCTGGTCTGCTGCGGGTGGGCGACGCGGTGGAGATGACGGGGCAGTCCACGGTGCTGTTGATTTGCAGCGATCGGCCCTATCTGGGCCAGGATTTGATCCCCCTGGTCCACGCTGTGCCGGGTCGCTATCTGGTCGTGGGCGCGCTGGTGGCCACCGGCGGCGCGCTGCGCTGGTTTCGCGACCAACTGGGCGAGGTGGAGCGCCTGGCCGCAGGGCTGCTCGATGTGGATGCGTTTGAGCTGCTCAGCCAGGAAGCGGGCCGCAGTCCGGCCGGCGCCAACGGCGTGATCTTTCTGCCCTACATGTTCGGGGAGCGTTCGCCGATCTGGGACAGCGCGGCGCGAGGCGTGTTTTTCGGCCTGTCACTGGCCACACGACGCGCGGATTTGGTGCGGGCCATCATGGAAGGGGCTGCGTTCGGACTGCGCCACAATGCCGCAACCGCGGCCGAACGGGGCTTCGCGGCGACCGGGCTTTTCTGCGTGGGAGGCGGCAGCCGCAGCCCGGTCTGGAACCAGATCAAGGCCGACGTGCTCCAGGCGCCGCTCCGCGTGCCGCGCGCAACGACCGGCGCGGCGCTGGGCGATGCGCTGGCGGTCGGCGTGGCGACCGGCGTCTATGCCTCTTTCGAGGAAGCAGTCCGGCGGGTGGTACGGGCCGAGCAGGAGTATCGGCCGAATGCCGCGCTGCGCGGCCGCTACGACGAGTTGTATCGCATCTACGTGAACCTGTACCCGGCCCTGCGCGAGAGCTTTCGCGACCTGGCTGCGCTAGAACACCGGTCAAGTCATCCGCCACGGGCGACCAAGGCTTCGTCGTGAGCTCAGCCGAACGGTCGCTGCAACGCTGGCGAAGGCGCCCTGCGGCGACGAGAGCCAGCCGACGCCGAGCCTGTCCTGAGCTTGCCGAAGGATCGGCTGTGCAGTGGTGGCAGCGGTTTTCAACCGCCCGACCGACGGGCTTGGCGTTCTAGCCGTGGTGGCGGACGGGTGAGGCGGGGCCGAAGGAGACACAACCGATGAGCATCACGAGCAATTTCATCCAGGTGTTGGGAGTGCGCACCCACTATCTGACGGCCGGCGCGGAGGGGTCGCCGGTGCTGCTATTGCACGGCGGCGGCACCGATTCAGCCTGGCTCTCGTGGAGCCTGGCCGCGCCAGCGCTGGCGCAGACACACCGCGTCATCGCGCCCGATTGGCCGGGCTATGGCGACAGCGAGCGGCCTGATGTCGGGTACAGCACCGACTACTACGTTGGGTTCTTGCTGGAGTTCATGGCCCGGCTCGACCTGCCGCGCGCCAGCCTGGTTGGGATTTCGATGGGCGGCGCGATCGCGCTGGGCGCGATCCTGCGCCAGCCGGAGCGCGTCGAGCGTCTGGTGTTGGTGGATAGCTATGGCCTGCAGCCGACTGCGCCCGCGCACAAGCTTTCATGGCTGTTCGTGCGGTTGCCCGGCGTGAACGCGCTGACCTGGGCGCTGGTGCGGAACAGCCGGGCCATGGCCCGCGCCTCGCTGACCGGCATCTTTCACGATCCTCGCCGGGTGACAGACGACCTGGTGGATCAGGTGCTGGCCGAAATGCGCAAGCCGCGTACTGGCGCGGCGTTCATGGCCTTTCAGCGCCACGATATTCAGTGGCAGGGTCTTCGCACCTTCTATCTGGACCGGTTGCACGAGATCGCGGCCCCCGCGTTGATCATCCACGGCGAGCGCGATTCGCTGGTTCCCCTGGCGTGCGCACGGCAGGCGCAACAACGGATTCGCGGCGCACGGCTGGAGGCGCTGCCCGGCTGTGGTCATTGGCCCCAGCGCGAAAAGCCCGAGGAGTTCAACCGCCTGGTGGCTTCCTTCCTGGCCGCCGAAGAGCCGCCTGTCCTCCGGCCGCCAGCCGGCGGCGGGGGGCAGCCTGACCATGCCTGAGTGGATGCTGAAGCCGTGGAGGACCCTCAGCCGGCGGCTGGTGCTCGATGGGGGCAAGTATCTGAAAGTCGAATACCACGCCATCGAGCTGCCCGATGGTCAGGTGATCGAAGATTGGCCATGGGCCATCACGCCCGACTACGTGAATGTCCTGGCTGAAACCGTAGACGGTCGCTATCTGTGCTTCCGGCAGACCAAGTACGCGGTGGAAGGCTCATCGCTGGCAGTTGTGGGCGGCTACATCGAGGCGGGCGAGGCGCCGCTGACCGCCGCGCAGCGCGAGCTGCGGGAGGAAACCGGCTACGAGTCTTCCGCCTGGACAAGCCTGGGAACCTATCGCGTGGATGCGAACCGGGGCATGGGGGTCGCCCACTTCTTCCTGGCTCGCGACGCGCATCGCGTGGCCGAGCGGTCTGCGGATGACCTCGAAGAACAGGAGCTCTTGCTAGTGACGCGCGCCGAGTTGGCGGCCGCACTCGCGAGGGGCGAATTCAAGGTGTTGGCGTGGGCTGCGATCGTGGCGCTGGCGTGCGCCGTGGGGGAATGATCACCCCTGTCCTGAAAATGGCCCACCAGGCGCCAGGCATCCTCGCAGATGCCAGGCGCCTGGTGGGATTCAAGGAGGCGCATGTCATTTTGCGTGGATCAGACGTCGAGCATTCTGGTGCAGCCTGCGGTCAGCGTCATCGGCGCGGGGCTGGCGGGCGCGGAGGCGGCGTGGCAGGCCGCACAACGCGGCGCGCAGGTAGTGCTCTTCGAGATGCGGCCGGCGCGCATGACGCCCGCGCACCGCACCGACGACATGGCTGAGCTGGTGTGCTCCAACAGCCTCGGCTCCAACCTGCCCGATCGCGCGTTAGGGCTGCTCAAGAATGAGTTGCGTCAGCTCGGCTCATTGATCATCGCGTGCGCCGATGCGACCGCGGTGCCGGCCGGCGGGGCCCTGGCCGTGGATCGCGAGGCGTTCAGCCGGCTGGTCACCGCGGCCATCGAGCAGCATCCCACGATTGATGTGCGACGCGAGGAGGTGCGGGAGCTGCCCTCGCCTTCCGCTGGATCGGCGGTCATCATCGCCACGGGGCCGCTCACCTCTCCGGCCCTGGCCCAGGCGATCCGGGGATTGGCGGGCCAGGACTACCTCGCCTTCTTCGACGCGATGGCACCGATCGTCACGGCCGAAAGCATCAACATGGATGTGGCGTTCCGCGCCAGCCGGTACGAGAAACAGCTACCCGCCCAATCTACCAACCTATCTCCTGCCCAATCTACCAATCTACCACTCTACCAATCCACCGGCCACTACATCAACTGCCCGCTGACGCGCGATGAGTATCATGCCTTCGTGGCCGCGGTGAACGCGGCCGAGAAGATCAGCCTGCGTCAGTTCGAGCAGGACGAGGAGACTCGGCGCTACTTCGAGGCGTGTCTGCCCATCGAGGTGTTGGCTGCGCGACACCCCGACGCCCTGGCGTTCGGGCCGATGACGCCCATGGGGCTGCGCGATCCGCGCACCGGCAAGCGGCCGTTTGCCGTGGTGCAGCTCCGGCAAGACAACGTGGCCGGAACCCTCTACAACCTCGTCGGCTTCCAGACCAACCTGAAGTGGGGCGAGCAGGAGCGCGTTCTGCGCATGATCCCTGGCCTGGAGGAGGCCGAGTTCGTGCGTTTTGGGCAGATGCATCGCAACACCTTCCTCGATAGCCCCGCTTTGCTCCGGCCCACTCTCCAGTGGCGCACCCGGCCTGATCTTTTCTGCGCCGGGCAGATCACCGGGACCGAGGGCTATGTCGGCTCCACCGCCAGCGGACTGCTCGCCGGGCTGAACGCGGCGCGCCTGCTCCAGGCTGCGGAGCCGCTCAGCCTGCCGCGCACGACGATGATCGGCGCGTTGATCCACTACATCACCCATGCCGAGGCTGGCCAGTTCCAGCCGATGAAGGCTAACCTGGGGCTGCTGCCCGAACTGGACGCGCCCCCGCGCAACAAGCGCCAGCGACACGCGGCGTATGCGGCGCGCGCGCTGGCCGACCTGGCCGGTCTAGGGATTCCCTGCGCACCTTCACCAGATATACCGCATCTCTTTTGCCTCGGCAACGTCTTCTGATTCGAGAAGATACATAACGCGCGGCGCATCGCATCTCAATGTTGCATTCGCGCGCAACATGTGATATAGTTTCCTTGCTGAGATGCCAAGTCGTTCCTGTGGAGTGAGCGAGGAACAGACCTCATGTCCTGTCTTTGGCCAACCAATCTCTTCCTTGCGCCGGCCATCCTGTTGGCCGCGCGGCCCACGTTGCTGCTCAGTGCGGCGACGTCTCCTTCGCCTTGCCATTCGTGGCTCAACTTCGTCTGCCGGCCGCTCACAGGGCGTCTGGCGCCTGGATAGCCGTCATTCACCCATGCCCGGCTATCAGGTGACGCCAAGCCGGGCGACCCGCTCGGGAGGATGCCATGAGGAACGCGCAACACAAACAACGTCTGATGGGAGTTGCCTTGATCCTGGCCTTGACGGCCAGCCTGACCCTCGGCGGAGCCAGCGGCCTGGCGGTCGTTGACCAGGAACTGCTGGTGAACGGCAATTTCGAGGGTGGATTCACCTACATGCCAGGTTGCGGCATGGTCGGCGCCGGCTGGGGATGTTTCACCAACGGCGGTTCGGTGGACTACGGGTTCTACGATGACCAGTGGAAACCGGTAGTGGCAGACGGCGCGCACAGCCAGCTCATCGAGCTGAACACCATGCAACACGCCGCCTCCGAGCCGAATCGCTATACCGGCATCTTTCAGACGGTCAAGCTCGTCAAGGGCGGCGAGTACCAGCTCAAGCTCAGCGGCCTGATGCGCGAGGGCCTGCGGCCGGAACACAAGCTGGCCGGCGACGATGCGTATCGTTATCGAGTGCAGTGGGGCTACACCGCTGACGCCGCGACAGACTGGACCAAGGTGGCCAATTGGGTCGAGCTGCCGTGGGACAAGATTGACAGCCGCACTTCCCCCAGCGGCCTGCAGAGCTTCAGCGCCAAGTTCACCGCTCCCAGCGACAAGATCACCCTCTTCATCCGCGTCTGGAAGAAATGGGGCACCGTCTATCGGGAGCTCGACGTCAACCTGGATGCGATCAGTCTGTTTGGCCCGGTGGTCAAGGATTCGGTCATCGTCATCACGACCACTGCTCCGGCGACGACCGCCGCTCCCACTCCGGTCACGGCCACGCCGGCGACCTGCGGTGGCGCAAACTTCCTCGCCAATGGCGACTTCGAGGGCGGCTTCGTCGGCGGCGTAGGCAAGGGCTGGAGCGCGTTCAACAACGGCGGCCGCGCAGTCTACGGTTTCTACGACGAGATGTGGCCGAAGGTGATCAAGGACGGCGCGCACGGCCAGTTGATCGAGATCAACACGCTGGGGATGGCCGCATCCGACCCCGATCGCTATGCCGGCGTTTACCAGGTGGTGGGCGGACTGAAGAAGGGCGCAAGCTATGAGTTCTCGCTCTATGGCATGTTGCGCGAGCGCACAAGCGGCGCGTCCGAAGACAAGTATCGCTATCGGGTGCAGTGGGGCTATGCGGCAGCCGACGCCGATCCTTCGGAAAGTGACGTAGCCGCCTGGACCGAGTTGCCCTGGGACACGATCTATCTGCGAACGTCGCCGGGAGACATGGCGTACTACAGCGTCAAGTTCACCGCGCCGGCCGACAAAGTCGTAATCGCCATTCGGGCCTGGAAGAAGTGGGCCACGCCAGAGCGCGAGCTGGACGTGAACCTGGATGCCATCAAGCTGGTGGGCTGCCCCCTGGACCGGCCAGGGCGGGCTGGCGTCCCTGGGCCGTGCGTCTACACTGTGGCGGTTGGCGATACCCTGGCCGGGATCGCTGCTCGCTACGGCACGACGACCGCGGCGCTGGCCGAGATCAACAAGATCGCCAACCCTAACGCCATCTATGTGGGCCAACAGTTGTCGGTGCCGTGCAATGGCGTCACGCCGCAGCCGCCGGCGTGCATTTGGGTCGTCGTGGCGAAGGGCGATACCGTCTCTGGCCTGGCCTGGAAGTACAACAGCTCCGTCGCTCTCATTATGGAGGCCAACAAGCTTGCCAATCCGAACCTGATCTATCCGGGACAGAAGCTGTGCATCATTGATCCGTGATGTCGCCCCGCGACCGGCGCTTTGCGCGGCGCCGGTCGCCGCTCAACCACATTCTCGACAGGAGGGATAACACCATGAACACCCGGCGCACCTGGTCAGCCTATAGCGTAATGGCGATCGTTCTCCTCGTTGCAGTTATGACCCTGGCGCCCGCCGGCGGCGCGGCTGGACACAGCCCCTGGACCGGCCAGGGCGGGCTGCTGAATGGCCAGACGGGCATCTGCGTGACCGGACAGGTGATAGACAAGGCGCACAACGGCCTGGCCGGTCTGACCGTCACTGCTACTACGGGCAACACACCTCTCTCCGCGGTCAGCGATGCGAATGGTAAGTTTACATTCAACATCCCTGCGCCCGGCAAGGTCACCCTCAAGCTGGCTGTTCCCGATGCCTGGAAGGTGACCGACACGGAGATCTCCTTCGACGTAGCCTATGGTCGCGGAACGTGCTACGACGTCCGTTTCAAGGTGCAGCCCTATGGCTGCATCATCGCCAGGAAGGTTGACGAGCAAAACAACCCGCTGAAGGACTGGAAGATCAAGGCGGTGGGCGTGATTGATCCCGAGAAGCTGACGGACGCGAACGGCGTGGCGCGCTTCGACGCCGCAGATGGCATCGTGCCCGGCCTCTACGTGGTCAGCGAGGAGCTGAAGTACCCGTATCAGGCCAAGAGCCCCACCAGCCAGACCGTCACGGTTCCGCGGGCGCTGAGCGACAAGGATTGCGTCATCGTGACGTTCCGGAATCAGCGCCAGCCTACGAGCTGCATCAGCGGCACGAAGGTGAACGACAATCATGAGCCCCTGAAGGGCTGGACGATTTACGCCAAGCCGGTCAGCGCGGCCGGCCCCATCTTCACGACCACCACCGATGCTAACGGCCGCTTCACCTTCCCCGATTTGACCTTGGGCGCCTGGACGCTGTGGGAGGACGTCAAACAGTGGTGGACGCCTGTCACGCCGAGCATGTTCAACGTGACGTTGACGACGCCGATCAAGCCCGACGATCAGAAGGACCCGAACAACTGCGTGCAGGTGCGTTTCAAGAACCGGCCGCCTGATCTCTGCGCGGTCGGCTATAAGGTGGACGAGAACGGCGTCGGTCTGGCCGGCTGGACGATCATCGCATCCTATCCCGTCATCACACCGACTATGTTCCTGACTGCCACGACTGACGCGCTGGGTTACTTCCGCTTTGTTGACCTGGGCGCTCAGGGGGATTGGAAGTTCACGGAACAGCTCAAGACCGGTTGGACGACCATCACCCCGCAGTCGGCTGTCGTGGGCGTGTGGGGCGGCGCGTGCGCGCGTGTGCCCACGTTCCGCAACCAGTCTCCGCGCGGCTGTGTGGAGGGATGGAAGCGGGATGACCTGGGCGTAGGCTTGCCCGGCTGGAACATCTCGCTGCAGCGGCCAGGCGGCGGCGGCTATCAGCATCGTGATACCGACGGCACCGGCTATTTCCGCTTTGACGGCCTGCCGATGGGGGAGTACGAGGTCTTCGAAGAGCCGCAGATCGGTTGGTCGCCCACCTCCCCGACGAAGGTGGTGGTTAAGTTGACGCCCAACGACACCGGCGCATGTGTTCCGGTCGAGTTCGCCAACAAGCAGGTAGAGCGGGACATCTGCATTGACGGCTACAAGCTCGACTACTGGGGCGGCGTGGGCCTGCCCGGTTTCGCGATCACCGCCAGGAACCTCAGCAGCGGCGCAGTCATCACCCAAACCACCAACGGCCTGGGCTACTTCCGCTTCAGCAATCTGGCGCCTGGCAGTTACGAGGTGGCCGTGAAGGAGAAGGACGGTTGGGTCCCCTGGGGCGCCGCCAGGACTACGGTGAAGGTGGACTGGCCGCCGAAGCTGCAATGCACCTCGCTCAAGTTCTACAACGTGCAGAAGGGCGCGCCGCCCAAGCCGACGACCTGTCGGTTCTATCACACGGTTCAGCCGGGCCAGACTCTGTCGGGCCTGGCGGCCTGGTACGGCGTCTCGGTGAACGCGCTGATGGCGGCGAACGGGATCGCGAATCCGAACACGGTGTACGCAGGGCGCAAGCTGTGTATTCCGTGAGGTGTGAGCCGTTCCTGGTAGGAGGCTGATCATCTTGTCAGGCCAGTGATCCCCGCATTCTCCTGCCCCGCTTCGCCCCTCGCCTGGGGGGTGAAGCGGGGCAAAGACCCCACACGCAACCCTGGAGGCAACGATGCGCTCTTCTTCCCTCTCCCGTCGGCGCATGTTGCGTGGCCTGAGCCTGGCCAGCGCAGCAACCGCAGCCGGCGCGGTGCTCGAATCGTCAGGACGGCCAACCCAACCCCTGGCGCGCGCTGCCGAGCCGCAGCGCCGCTACCTGCCGCAGGTTCCCGTCCAACTGCCCTTTCCCCGACCGCGCAATTTCATCGTCATCCTGTGCGACACTTTGCGCTACGACCATATCGGCTTCAACGGCAACACCTGGATCCGCACTCCGAATCTGGACGCGTTCGCCCGCCAGGCGTTGGTGTTCGACAAAGCCTATGCCGGCGGTTTTCCCACCCTGCCAAACCGCTGCGAGCTGTTCGCGGGTCGCTACACCTACACCTATCTGGGCTGGGATCAACTTGGGCCGCAGGAGGTCGTGCTGGCGCAGGCATTGCACGAGGCTGGCTACATCACGGGCATGATCTTCGACACGCCTCACATCAAGGGGCAGGGTCGCACATTGGAGCGTGGATTCGATTCCTGGGAGTGGACGCGCGGCCAGGAGGACGATCGCTGGCGGGCTACGCCGCTCGACCCCCTGTTGCCGGCCGATCCCACGAAGCTGCGCAAGGGCGCGGAGGTGGTGACGCAGTATCTCCGCAACGTGGCCGAGCGGCAGAGCGAAGCGGACTGGTTCGTCTCCCGCAACATGCTGACCGCGATCGCCTGGCTACGTCGCACACACGCTGCGGGCAAGTTCTTGCTCTACATTGACAACTTCGATCCCCACGAACCATGGGACCCGCCGCGTTCCTACGTTGACCTCTACGACCCCGGCTACACCGGCCAGGAGGTCATCTACCCTCGCTACTCGCCGCCCGACTACTTGACCGCGGCCGAGCGGCGCCACATGGCCGCGCTCTATGCCGCCGAAGTGACGCTGGTGGACTATTGGTTGGGCCAGCTCTTCGATGAGCTGACGCGTCTGAATCTGTGGCAGAACACGGCTGTCATCCTCCTATCGGATCACGGCGCTCTGCTTGGCGAGCACAACGCGATCGGCAAGGCGTGGGACAGGCCTGAGCACTACGAGTGCTGGCCGTTCTATCAGGAGTTGGCGCATATCCCGCTGATGATGCGGTTGCCTGGCGTGCCCCCACGGCGCACAGACGCCCTGGCGCAGCCGACCGATCTGATGCCGACCATCCTGCAACTGGCTGGCGCGACCGACCCCGGTACGATGCAGGCCAAATCGTTGGTTCCGGTCATCGCCGATCTCGGCGGCGCGCAGCGCACAGCCGTACACGACATCGTGGTCACCTCGCGCAGCTTGAGCCTGCCCGCATCGGTGCTGCCCCGCGTCACGGTCAACGATGGCGAGTGGGCGTTCATGTGCGGCCCTGCGGGGGTCTCGCCGCGCCTCTATCACCTGCCGACCGACCCGGCGCAGGCGCACGACGTCTTGGCGAGCAACTGCTCGCGCGCACGCGATCTACATGGCCGGCTGATCGCCTTCTGGCAATCCATCGGCGTGGCCGAGGCGATCCTCTCTGCCTGGCGGCCGCCGCCGTGTTGAGAGGTCTTGGCGGTGATTCATGTTCGTTTCGATATTGTGGTAGACTCTGATGCTGGGAGATCGAAGATTCTACAACGGAGGATCGGCTTGCCAGCTTCTACCGGGGTCCTGATCCACCAACGCATACAACTCGTCAATCACTTTCCGGAACCGGTCACGGTCGAGGCTCTGCGCCGGCTCGGTGATGGCTATGAGTTGCAGGTGCGCCGCGGCGACGGTACGCTCGATGAGACCATCCTCTCTGCGGCCGAGATCGAGGAATTACTGGCTGGCGTACAGGGTGAGTCATCACGCGCTGCTCTTGCCGATCCGCTTCGGCTCCGCTTGCTGGTCGAATCCGCGCGCATCCGCCTGGCCTACGCCCACGATAAGCAGTTCGCCGTCTCTCTCTCCGGCATTCGCACGCTCCCCCATCAGGTCGAAGCCGTTTACGAACGGATGCTGCCGCAACCCCGGCTCCGCTTCCTGCTGGCCGACGATCCGGGCGCGGGCAAGACGATCATGGCCGGGCTGTACATCAAGGAGATGAAGCTGCGCCAGGCGGTGGAGCGGGTGTTGATCCTCGTACCGGCGCCGTTGACGATCCAATGGCAGCCCGCCCTGGGCCGGTCCAGGGGACGAGCTGCTGCGTTTCTTCGGTGAGACATTCCAGATCATCCATGCGGGCAACGATCAGCAGCAGATCATCAACCTGTGGCAGCGGGAACCCCAGGTCATCAGCTCCATTGACTACACCAAGCAGCCCGATGTGCGCGAGCGGGTATGGCAGCAGCACTGGGACCTGCTCATCGTGGACGAGGCGCACAAATGCGCGGCCTACACCAAGCGGCGCACCGGCCGCGCCGACGACGTGGAAAAGACGAGGCGCTACCAGCTTGTCGAGCGGCTGACAGGCATGGCCGATCATGTCGTCCTGTTGACTGCCACGCCGCACCATGGCGACGATGACCGCTTCGGCCATTTCCTGCACCTGATTGACCCTGACGTCTTCCCCGAACCGCACCGCTACGGCGACCAGGCGCAGGCGGCGCGCCGCAGCGTCCTGCGCTTGGGCGCAGCGTCGCCGTGGGCGATCCGCCGGCTGAAGGAAGACCTGCGTGACGTGAATGGCCGGCGGCTTTTCCCCGACCGCCACGCGCAGCCCGCCCTGGGGCCGGTCCAGGGACTGTAACCTTCCAGTTGAACCGGGAGGAGTACGCGCTGTACAAGGCGGTGACGGCGTACATTAACCAATTCCTGCCGGAGGCCAGCGGCCGAAAGAAACAGTCCGCCCTGGGGCCGGTCCAGGGAGCGTCGCGCTGACCCGCACGGTGTTCCAGCGCCGGCTGGCCTCGTCGGCCAACGCGATCTACGAGTCGCTGCGCCGCCGCTTCGAGAAGCAGACCCACATTTTCCGAACGGCGCTATACCTTCCAGCAGTTCTATGCTGTCTTCATCAACGGCACCTACGCCCGGCCGTATCT
>Ga0194126_10003082_pt1 | contig 26660 bp, 21 predicted proteins | sample TA2KigC150mmetaG_FD_148641 | JGI IMG/M metagenome (GOLD analysis project Ga0194126, IMG submission 148641) | Freshwater microbial communities from Lake Tanganyika, Tanzania - TA2015035 Kigoma Deep Cast 150m | ecosystem: Environmental > Aquatic > Freshwater > Lake | place: Tanzania: Lake... | reverse complement strand
GAAGCACTCCACGCACGCCTCGGGCGCGATCATCGCGTCCGCCGCGACCACCGCCGTGGGATGCACCCCGACGAACGGCGGGGACGGCCGCGGATGCAACCGAGCGACCACCGCGAGGATCGCCTCGTGCGGCTTGGCCACCACGAGCCGAGTCGCACAGGGCCCCGCCGCCTCGGCGAGCTCCGGTGCGACGATGACCGCACTGGCGGTCGTGGCAGCAAAGAGCTCGAGGTAGCGAGCCGAGGCAAGGAAGGAGAGCTCCCCGACGCCCGCCCGATCGAGCGGGGCGACACCGGTCACAACAACCGACGGGTCGCCGACGATCGTCGCGCCCAGCATAGCGGCGATGTCAGCGACCCGAAGGGAGCCGGACCTTGGCGCGGTCATAACCGCGACCTCCGAATGACGGACGAGCTGATTACGGGCGACGGACGCCTGCGGGCTGACCCGTCGGCCCCGCGGGAGGACGCGTGGCTGGCGTGGCGGGGGGACGCGCCGGGGCAGGCTGTGCCGCCGGACGAGCCTGCGGCATGGTGCGGATCCGCGCGATCACCTTATCCGAGAGATCGAGGTTCTTGTCCATCGCGACGACGGGGTTCGCCTGCGCCCCCATGTCGAAGATCATCGCGTACCCCTCGGCGGCCCGCACCATCTCGAGCGCCTCGCGGATCTGATCGAAGAGGGGCTGCATCGCCTCCGCCTGCTTGGCCTGCGCCTCCTGCTGCAGCACCTCGAGCGTGTCGCGGTAGCGCGCGTCGAACGCCTGCATCTCGGTGAAGCGCTTGGTCCGATCGGCCTGCGTCAGGGTCGCGGAATCCTTCTGGAAGGCGCTCAGCATCGCATTGAGCGAGTCGACCATGACCTTCTCGCGCGAACCGAGTGCGTCGATCTCACCCCGCAGGCGGGCCTCGATCTGATTCCGACCCGGCATCTCCTGGAGGATCTTGCGCGTGTCGACGAAGGCCACCTTGGTCTGGGCAGTGGCAGGCGCGGCGAGCGCCGAAAGGGAGAGGGCGGCGAGGACGAGGCCGCGAAGACGGACGATCATGGGGATGGACACTCCGAAGGGTTAGAAGACCTGACCGAGCCGGAAGTGCAACTGCCACTTCGGGTCGGGACGACCGAACGCGTCACGCCGATCGAATCCATAGGCATAGTCGATGCCTAACGGACCGAGCGGCGTCACGGTGCTGAGACCGATGCCAGAGCCTCGGAAGAGTCGCGTGGGATCGAAGTCCCGCGGGCGCGCCCAGAGGTTCCCAGCATCGTAGAACAGGTTGATATACACCGACTGATTGAAGCGCAGCCCCACCTCCGCGGTGCTCACGAAAAAGGCGCTGCCGAACGATTCGCGCTGGGCATTGAACGTCCCCGTCGCCGTGGTGAAGCCGTTCGGCGTGATCGAGAACTCCGGATACCCACGGAGCGCCTCGCCGAACTGCACCCCTCCCAACGAGAACTGTTGCGACCAGAAGAACTGGCCTGGGTCCCCGAACACCGCACCGGCGCGTGTCGAGAGTCCGAAGGTGAGACGCAGCGGCTGGCTTCCCGGCTTGGTCCCACCGAGGCGGCCGATGATCGTGTAGTTACGGAATTCCGTCGTGTAGCGCTGGTAGGTCGCCGTGCCACCGAGGGGGCCACCGTTGAAGGCCGCGCTGAAGGACTGGAGCTGCCCCTCGGTCGCAAAGGGCATGTCGAGCCGCGTATCGCGACTGAAATCGACCCCGACCGTGCTCCGGATGCATCCCGCGCACTGGTCGGTCGTGACCGTCCCGAGGAGCCCATCGGTCCCGAAACGCACTCCCTCCAGCCCGTAGGAGATGAAGACACGGGCGAACCGGCTCCGCGGCAGAGGGAACCCCACGCGCAATGTGCCGCCCGTCCGCGTCGTCCGCCCGAGGTCGGCGATGCGGAACCGTGCCTGGGAACGATAGGCGTTGACCTGCCCCGAGATCAGCGATCCGCGGATCTGCGGATCCACGTACGACGAGTTGAAGTCGTTGATGAACTGACCGTACTGCCATTGCAGCGAGCCCCGCTTGCACTTCCCGAAGAGATTCGGTTGCTCGAGGCCGATGAATCCGCCCAGCCCGACCCCCTGCCCGACCGAGGCACCGAAGTTCACGTTTCCGGTCCGCTTCTCCTTCACGCGGAAGACGATGTCGACATCCCCCTCCTGATTCGCAGGGCGCACGTCGGGAAACGGCAGCGGCGCCTCGAAGAACCCGAGATTGGAGATGCTCCGCCAACTGCGGATCATCCGCTCCTGATTGAAGACGTCACCCGGGATGATCACCAGCTGATCGCGGATGCAGTTCTCGACGGTGAAGTCGTTCCCGAGGATGTCCACCCGATTGATGATCGCCGGAGTTCCCTCTTGGATGTCCCAGCGGAGACGGACATGGCCAGAGCTGTCCGAGGGATCCCGCTCGATCACCGGACGCACTTGGGCGTAGATGTACCCCTCGTTGCTGTAGAGCGTACTGATCTGCTGCGTCGCCTCGTCCCAGCGCGAGCGATCGAAGATGTCGGTGGCCGGGGCCCGACGCCGGACGAGCCCTTGCACCCGCTCCGTCAGGGAGGGGGGGCGGGTGGTGAACGGGTACCGCGCCGCGATCTCCTCCGTGGAGAACCGACGATTCCCCACGACCTCGAACGCCTTCACCCGATAGCGCGGGCCTTCCTGCACCTCGAGTTCGAGCAACGCCTTCCCGCGTTCCCGGTCGATCTTGAGCGTGTCACGCGTGATCTGGAAATCCACGTGGCCGCGGTCGGCGAAGAGCTTCGGGATCTTCTCCCCGAGGTCCGTCGCATACGTGTCCTCGTTGAACTCCCCCCGTCGGAAGAAGAAGAACCCCTCCGGCTTGGTCTTCATCGCCCCGACCACGTCGCGGTCCTTCACGAGGGCGTTCCCGACGACATCGATCCCGGCGATGGCGAGACGTCGGCCCTCATCCACGCGCAGCAGAAGCTTGACACGGTCCCCGACCATGGTGGTCTCGGGCACGATCCGGGCGAGATAGAACCCATTCGCTTGGTAGAGCGAGTCGATCCGTCGCATTGAATTGGCGAGTGCCGCCGGATCGACAGGGCGCCCGACGAGGAGTTCGACCCGATCCTCGACGCTCCGCTGCGAGAGGCGCTTCGGCCCGGCGACATCGACCGACTGCAGGAGCGGCCGCTCGGTCACCGCGAGGACGACGATCACCTTCGGCGCGAGGGAGAGGTCACAGGTGACGGCGACGGTCTCGAAGTCGCCCGTGGCATAGAGGTCCCGGAGCACGCGCTGGACCGCCGGGAAGTTGAGCGTCTGCCCAGCCCCGATCCCACTCGTCGCGAGGATCGACTCGCGCGAGACCCGCCCCGCCCCCCGAACGGCGATCGAGTCGGGGGTGAGGCAGCGACCGGTGAGTTCGGCAGGATCCTGAGCCTGTAACGGAGTGCCCGCGAGGAGCAGGGCGGCCGCCACCGAGGAAAGTCGACGCATCCTTGCAATATACTCAATCAGCCCCCTCAACGGTCCCTCCGCCCCGGGGTCCGTTCGGGGGGCCGTTCGGGGGGCCGTTCGGGGGGCAGGAGGGGGGCGAGGGGGCCGAGAATCCGCCCCGGAATCCCCCGGGGTTCTAGGCCTTAGGGACGCTCCGAACCGGGGCGCGGAACGCCAGCCGCGTCCCATCCTTGACGACATCGACCTCGATCTCATCCCCACGGCTGAACTCCGCGAGCAGGATCCGCTCCGAGAGCGGGTCCTCGATCCACTTCTGGATCGCCCGCTTGAGTGGCCGGGCCCCGTAAGCCTGGTCGTACCCGTGCTTCACGAGGAAGTCGACCGCCGCATCCGTGAGCTTGAGGGTCAGCTCCTCATCGCCGAGCCGCTTCTGCACATCCGTGAGCAGGATGCCGACGATCTGTGCGATATGCTCGCGCCCGAGCGGATGGAAGACGATCACATCATCGAGTCGGTTCAGGAACTCAGGGTTGAAGGCGTGCTGGAGCTCCTCCTTCACCTTGTCCGCGATCCGGGTGAAGTCCGAGGCCTGGTCCGCCGCCCCGAAGCCGAGGCTCCGGTTCCGCGTGATGTCCTTGGCCCCGACGTTCGAGGTCATGATCACGACCGTGTTTTTGAAGTCGATCACGCGACCGTAGTTGTCCGTGAGATGTCCCTCGTCGAGCACCTGCAGCAGGATGTTGAAGACATCCGGATGCGCCTTCTCGATCTCGTCGAGGAGGATCACGCTGTACGGCTTCCGACGGATCGCCTTGGTGAGCGTCCCCGAGTCCTCGTAGCCCACGTAGCCCGGGGGCGCACCGATGAGCCGCGACACGGAGAACTTCTCCATGTACTCGCTCATGTCGACGCGGATCAGCGCCGAGGCGTCCGCGAAGAGGAATTTGGCCAGCGCACGCGCGAGTTCGGTCTTGCCGACCCCCGTCGGGCCGCAGAAGATGAACGACCCGATCGGGCGACGGGGATCCTTGAGGCCGGCGCGACTCCGCCGGATCGCCCGCGCCACCGCCTTGATCGCATCCTCCTGCGCCACCACCTGCCCATGCAGCTCCTCCTCCATCCGAAGGAGCCGCGCGGTCTCCGCCTCCTGGAGCCGCGTCACCGGGATCCCCGTCCAGCGACTCACGATGAAGGAGATCTCCTCCTCCCCCAGCACCGGGCGCATCGACTGGCGGCGCTCCTCCCACTCCTCCTGGCGCGCCCGGATCTGCCCCTGGAGGTCGCGCTCGGTGTCCCGCAACGAGGCCGCGAGCTCGAAGTTCTGGTCCCGGACCGCCGTATCCTTCTCGAGATTGACCTGCTCGAGCTTCGCCTTGAGGTCCGCGACCTCCGGGGGTGGCACCTGCGACGCGAGCCGCGCCCGCGCCCCGGCCTCGTCGATCACGTCGATCGCCTTGTCCGGCAGGAAGCGGTCGGTGATGTAGCGCTCGGAGAGCTTCGCCGCGATCGACAGCGTCTCGTCGGGGATCGTCACGCGATGGTGCTCCTCGTACTTCGCGCGGAGCCCCTTGAGGATCTCCACCGTCTCCTCGATCGAAGGCGGGTCGACCACCACCGTCTGGAAGCGGCGCTCGAGCGCCCCGTCCTTCTCGATGTGCTTGCGGTACTCGTTGAGCGTCGAGGCACCCACGCACTGCAGCTCGCCGCGCGCCAACGCGGGCTTGAGCATGTTGCTCGCGTCGATCGCCCCCTCAGCGGCTCCCGCCCCCACGAGGGTGTGCAGCTCGTCGATGAAGAGGATGATCTGCTTGTTCTGCGCGATCTCGTTCATCACGGCCTTGAGCCGCTCCTCGAACTGGCCGCGATACTTGGTCCCGGCGATCACCGCCGCCATGTCGAGCGAGAGCACGCGATGATCGCGCAACGAATCCGGGCAGTTGTTCGTCGCGATCATCTGGGCGAGCCCTTCGACGATCGCAGTCTTACCCACCCCCGGCTCCCCGATGAGCACCGGATTGTTCTTCTTGCGACGCGAGAGGACCTCCATCACCCGCTCGATCTCCTTGAAGCGCCCGATCGTCGGATCGAGCTGCCCCTCAGCGGCGAGCACGGTGAGATCGCGGCAGAAGTGATCGAGGGCCGGGGTCTTAGACTTCTTCTCCCCCTTGCCGGTGGATGCGGCGGGCGCGGCCCCAGCGGCGGCGGGCGCCGCCTCGCCGTTCGACGGCATCTCGGTCCCGAGGAGGCGCAGCGTCTCCGCGCGCGCCGCCTCAAGGTTCACCCCGGCATCGGTCAACACCTGCGCGGCGATCCCCTTCTCCTCACGGAGGAGGCCGAGGAGGAGATGCTCCGTCCCCACATAGCTGTGGTTGAGCTCGCGCGCCTCACCCATCGCGAGCTCGAGCACCTTCTTCGCACGTGACGTATACGGGAGATCGGGGCCGGCCGCCTGCGCCGCTTTCCCCTTCTTCACCGTCTCCTCGATCTTCTGTTGGATCTCCTCGAGGTCGACGCTCAGGTTGTTGAGCACCGCCGCCGCGACCCCCTCGCCCTCGCGAATGAGGCCCAGCAGGATGTGCTCGGTGCCGACGTACTCGTGATGGAGCCGTGCCGCCTCCTCACGCGCCATCGCCAGGACCTTCCGCACTCGTTCGGTGAAGTTGTATCCGTTCATAGATCGCCTCGACGACCCGTCAGGCGGGTCACCCGGTGTGTCGTGCCTCGTTCGCCAAGACCTGTCGCACGTATTTCGCGCGCGCGAGGTTCGCTTCCCCCTCCGTGAGGGGCCGCCCCTCCGCCTGCGCCAGATGCGCCGACTGGCTGAAGATCAACAGCTTGTTCAGCGTGTATACACTGAGCCCGGACAACAGGTTCAGCCCCGCCGCGAGCCGCACCGCACTGAGGAGGGTCATCGCCTCCCCCGCCGGCAGGTTTCGCGCATGCCGCAACGTGCCATAGGCGCGCCACAACTTGTCATCGATAATATAGCCGGCGTCACGCTGCAGAACCCGTCGCGCCTCCTCCTCTCGCTCGATCACGCGCCGCACCACCCGCATCAGCTGATCGACCAGCTCGTCCTCGGTCCGGCCGAGCGTCGTCTGATTGGAGATCTGGAAGTAGTTCCCGACGACATCGCTCCCCTCGCCGTAGAGCCCACGGTAGGTGAGCCCCATGTGCTGGAGCCCCTGCAGCACCTTCTGGATCTCCTGCGTGAGCACGAGCCCCGGCAGGTGGATCAGCACCGACGCCCGCATCCCCGTGCCGGTGTTCGTCGGGCAGGCGGTCAGGAAGCCGAACTCCTGATGCCAAGCATACGGGAGGGTCTGCCCGAGCTCCCGGTCGATCCGCTCCGCATCGCGCAGCGCCCCCGCGATGTCGAACCCCGACCGGAAGGTCTGCACGCGGAGGTGGTCCTCCTCGTTCACCATCACCCCGGCGTCGCCGGTCACGATGACCCCGCCCGCGCCCGGGATCGCCCCCTTGCGCTCGACCCCGGCCAGCTCGCGACTCACCAAATGCCGCTCATGGAGCAACAGACGCTCCTGCGCCGTGCATTCGTCCACGCGGACGAACGCCCCGTCTCGAAGCGAGGCAAGCCGCGGCATCGCCCCGCGCACCTCCTGCAAGACGCGCAGCCGCTCCCCCTCACGCGCCCGCGCCGGAAAGGCGAAGCCCGAGAGGTTCCGCGCAAGCCGGATCCGCGACGAGATCACGATCCCGGCATGGTCGCCAGAGGCGATCAACCAATGGAGCCCACCGTCGGGCAACAACGAGAGATCGAGCGTCACTCGAGCCCCCGGATCTCATCGCGGAGCGCCGCCGCGGTCTCGAATGCCTCATCGGCGATCGCCCGCTGCAGACGGTCGCGGAGCGCGCGCAGGGCGCCCTCCCGGTCGGGCTCGGCTCCCTCGCTGGCGTCCTGCGGCTCGTAGCGCCACCCCTCATGTCGCGTCGACCCATGCACCCGTCGCAGGAGCTCCCGCAGACTCTGATCGAACGCCCCGTAGCACTGCGCGCAGCCAAGCCGACCGCTCGCGCGGAAATCCCGGAGCGAGGTCCCACAGTAGGCGCAGCGCGCGGCATCCCCCGGTAGTTGGGCCGCCTGCTGCTGTACCGCTTGCAGGAAATCCCCCAGCGGATGCGTCGGCTCGGCGACCGTGGTCTCGATCCCCCGCTCGGCCGCGCACTTCTCGCACAGGTGCACCTGCGCGACCGTCTTTCCGACGATCTGCGTCAGATGCACCACCGCATCGCGCTCCCGACATTGATCGCACACCATCAGATACCTCCGTCGTCCGCGGCCTCGGCGCGCAGCCGCCCCTCCGCCAACTGCAGCACCCGCGTCGCGCGGGCCGCGAGCGAGCGATTGTGCGTCACCACCACCACCCCGACCCCGGTCTCCCGGGTCAACTCCGCGAGCAGGTCGTGCAACCGCTCGGCATTGTGCGCATCGAGGTTCCCCGAGGGTTCGTCGGCGAGCAGGAGGCTCGGCCGCATCGCCAAGGCGCGCGCCACCGCGGTCCGCTGCTGTTCCCCCCCCGAGAGTTCGGCTGGCCTATGGGATTGACGCGCGGCGAGCCCCACCCGTTCCAAGAGGGCCGTCGCCCGGTCCCGGGCCTCCCCGTCCTCCACCCCCGCGATCCGCAGCGGCATCATCACGTTCTCGAGCGCCGAGAACTCCTTGAGGAGATGATGGAACTGGAAGACGAACCCGATCGACCGGTTCCGGAGGGCGGCCAGTTCGAGGTCCGAGAGCCGGGCGGTCGGTTGGCCGACCGCGTGGACCTCGCCCGAATCGGGGCGGTCGAGCGCCCCCAGGACATGGAGCAGAGTACTCTTCCCCGCCCCGCTCGCCCCGACCACCGCGACCATCTCCCCGGACGCGACCGTCAGGTCGACCCCGTCGAGGATCCGCAACAGCGAGCCATCGCCGCCGCGATATCCCTTGGTCACGCCGGTGGCCTCGAGCACCGGCCCGTGCAGGTCCGTGCTCATTCGCTGCGGATCGCCTCGATCGGGTAGAGGCGCGCCGCACTCGAGGCGGGATGGAGCGTCGCGAGCAGGGTCACCGCGAGACTCCCCGCGAGGATCAGCAGGGTGTCCCCTACCTCAAGCTGCACGGGGAGAAACTCGATGAAGTAGACCGAGGGATCGAGGGCGATCAGACGGAACCGGTCGATCGTCATCCCGAGCCCGACGCCGAGGAGCGCCCCGACCCCGGTCCCCACCGCGCCGATGATGACCCCCTGCCAGAGGAAGATCCGGCGCACCGCATCGGTGCGGAGCCCCATCGCCCGCAGGATCCCGATCTCCCGCGTCTTGTCCCGCACCACCATGGTGAGGGTGCTCACCACGTTGAAGGCCGCGACCATCACGATCAACGCGAGGATCACCGCCATCCCGAGCTTCTCGAGCTTGAGTGCGCGGAAGAGCGAGAGGTTCTGTTGCTGCCAATCGACGGTGCGATAGGGATAGCCCAACGTGGAGTCGATCTGCGCGGCGATGGCGGGCGCGACCCAGCGATCGGTGGTCCGGACCTCGAGCCCCGTGACCGCGGTGTCGAGCCCAGCGAACTCCCGCCCCACCTCGAGATCGACGTAGATGTAGGCGTTGTCGTACTCGAACATCCCCGTCGTGAGGACCCCAGTGACCTCGAACTCCATGAGGCGCGGGATCACCGCGCCGAGCACGGGATTGAGCGAGGCGCCGCTCGCGGTGACGAGGGTCAGCGTCGCACCCGGATACGCCCCGAGGCGCGAGGCGAGGAGCGAGCCGACCACCGCGCCACGACGGCCACCGTCTCGCGAGGTGAAGGTGAAGTCGCCGCTCGTCGCGTGCTCGCGGATCCGCGTGACGGGGATCGCCCCGGAGTCGAGGGGGGCGATTCCCGCGACGGTGATCGCCTCGGAATAAGTCGAGCCGAGGGTTGCCAGCCCCTGATGCACCACGAAGGGGGCGACACTCACCACGCCCGGAAGCAACTCCACCTGCGCAGCCGCACGCCGCCACCCGTCCATGCGGAGGGATTCGCCATACGTGAGCACGCGCACATCAGGGCTTCCCACGAGGATCTTCTCCCTTAGGTCGGTCTGGAGCCCATTCATCACCCCGATGATGATGATCAGCGCGCTCACCCCGACGGTCACGCCGGCGACCGCGATCACGCTGATGAACGAGAGCAGTCGGGACCCGCGGCGGCTCCGGAGATACCGCCAGGCGATCGCCAGCTCGAGCGCGCGGGTCCCGGCCATGCGACTCACTCCTGCCGCATCAGCGGGAAGAGGATCACATCCCGGATGTGTGGGGTGTCGGTGAGGAACATGAAGAGCCGATCGAGCCCGATCCCCACGCCACCGGTGGGCGGCATCCCGTACTCCATGGCGCGCAGGTAGTCCTCATCGACCCCCGTCGCCTCCTCATCCCCCGCCGCCTTGAGTCGCGCCTGTGCCTCGAAGCGCGCGCGCTGGTCGATCGGGTCGTTGAGCTCGGAGAAGGCGTTGGCCAGCTCCTTCCCCTTGGCGAAGAGCTCGAAGCGCTCGGTCAGCCCTGCCAAAGAACGATGTGGCTTCGCCAGCGGCGACAGCTCCACCGGATAATCCACCACGAAGGTCGGCTCGACGATTTTGGACTCCACGTGTGCCTGGAAGAGTTCGTCGAGGAGCTTGGGCCGCGAGAGCTTCGCGACGTCGGCGACCTTGGCCTGCTCCGCCGCGCGCCGGAGCGCCGCATCATCGAGCGCCATCACGTCGGGCACCCCGAGCGCCTGCGAGAGTGCTGGCACCCACGCGATCCGCGGAAACGGGGTCGCGAAGGTCGGGACCGGCCCCGCCTCGGAGCCGTCGTGGCGCACCCGTGGCGCATCACCCAACGCCGCACGCACCGCCGTCGCGGCGGTGACGAGGAGCTGCTCCACCCGGTCCATCATCACCGAGTAGTCGGCGTATGCCTCGTAGAACTCGAGCATCGTGAACTCGGGGTTGTGCGTGCGGTCGATCCCCTCGTTCCGGAAGTCATGCCCGATCTCATAGACGCGCTCGAACCCGCCGACGATCAACCGCTTGAGATAGAGCTCATCCGCGATGCGCAGGAAGAGCGGCATGTCGAGCGCATTGTGGTGCGTCGTGAAGGGCCGCGCCGCCGCACCGCCGTACAGCGGCTGGAGCACCGGGGTCTCGACCTCGAGATACTCCCAGGCGTCGAGTGCGCGCCGGATCGCCGTCGTCATTTTGGAGCGCGCCGCGAAATGCCGCCGGACCTCAGGATGCACCGCGAGGTCGGCGTAGCGCTGCCGCGACCGCTGCTCGCCATCGGCGAAGCCGGAGTGGCGCACCGTCCGCCCCTCCACCTGCTCCTCCTTACCGAAGGGGAGCGGGCGCAGCGACTTGGCCAGCAACGTCCACGACTCCACGCGCACCGTGACCTCCCCGGTGCGCGTCCGGAAGAGCGGACCCGCCACGCCGAGCAGATCGCCGAGGTCGAGGTGCGAGAGGAATGCGAAGGCCTCGGCACTCAGCTGGTCCTGGCGGAAATAGAGCTGGAGACGCCCGGTGTCGTCGGCGAGATGCGCGAAGATCGTCTTCCCATGCCCGCGCCACGCCACGATCCGCCCGGCGATCCGCACCGTCGGCCCCTCCTCCGCCTCACCGAGCAACCCCGCCGCCGGCCCACAGTGATGGGTGCGATCGTAGCTGTACGCGAAGGGGACGACCCCCGCCTCGACGAGCGTGCCGAGCTTCTCGCGGCGCGCCTGCATCACGAAGTTGAGTTCGTCGCTCATACCTTCTCCCCCGCGGCGGCCGGTGCGCCACTCTGCTTGAGATACGCCTCGATGAAGGGGTCGATCGCCCCGTCCATCACCTTCTGCACATCGGTGATCTTGAGCTCGGTGCGATGGTCGTTGACCATCGTGTACGGCTGGAAGACATAGCTGCGGATCTGGCTCCCGAACGACACGTCCTGCTTGGTCGCATCGAGCGCGGCCTTGGCCGCCGCCTGCTTCTCCGCCTCGAGATTGTAGAGGCGGTTCTTCAGCATTTTCATCGCCGTGGCCTTGTTCTTGAACTGCGACCGCTCCTGCTGTGAGGCGCAGACAATCCCCGTCGGGAGGTGCGTGATGCGCACCGCCGAGGAGGTCTTGTTCACGTGCTGCCCACCGGCTCCCGAGGCGCGGTAGACATCGATCCGCAGATCCTCCTCGCGCACCTCGATGTTGATCTCCTCGTTCACCACCGGGTAGACGAAGACCGAGGCGAAGCTCGTGTGCCGACGCGCCTGCGAGTCGAAGGGCGAGATGCGCACGAGTCGGTGCACCCCCGTCTCCGGACGGAGGAAGCCGAAGGCGTACTCCCCCTTCACCTCCAGCACCGCGCCCTTGATCCCCGCCTCTTCACCCTCCGAGAGGTCGAGGATGTCCACGGTGTACCCCTTCCGCTCCGCCCAGCGCGTGTACATACGCATCAGCATCTGGGCCCAGTCCTGCGCCTCGGTCCCACCGGCCCCGGCACTGATCTCCACCTGCGCATCACGGAAGTCATCGCGCCCCTGTAGCAACGAGCGCAAGCGATAGCCATCCGTCTCCTCCGAGATCGCCTTCGCCTCGCGCGCGACATCGGCCTCCATCTCGGCGTCGGGCTCGAGCGCTAGGAGCTCCGCCAGTTCGATCGCGCTCGTGGCGCGCCCGATGAGATTGTCGTAGGGATCGACCCACCCCTTGAGCGTCTTGACCTCCTGCACCACCTCCCGGGCGCGCTCCTGCGCATTCCAGAAGCCCGGGTCTGACATGTCCCCTTCGAGGGCGGTCAGTCGTTCGCGCTTGCGATCGAGGTCAAAGGTACCTCCGGAGCTCGTCCAGACGAGTCTGGTCGTGCCGGAGGGAGACGAGGTGTTCGGAGTCAGCCATCGGTCGGGTGAGGCGGATGCGTGGCGAGCCGGCCCCACGATGGGTGCCGGCTCGCGTCGCGAGCCCTCAAAAGATAGCGGATCCCGCCGGGTTCTGTAGGTCGAACGCGCGGGTCAGAAGAGGGCGCGACCCTGGGCCACCATCTCGTTGAGCGCCTCCTGGAAGTAGCTCGTCCCCTCTGCCATCTCCCGCCCCACCTCGGCGACGTAGAAGGCGTACGATTGAGCGATCTCCTCGCGGAAGGCAATCCGCAGAGTCCCCGCGGCCTGGGCCGCCTCCCGGCGGCCCGGGTGGTAGGCGATCAGATCGGAGACCAGCGCACGCGCGAGACGCTGTGCGCGCTCGTGTGGGGTGGCCCGGAGGAAGGGAGGGCGCGTCACAGCGATGGGGGTGGGGACCGCCGCGGAGGGTCGCACATTCGACTCGATCTCAGGCGCCGCAGCCGCATCCGATTCCGCGAGCGCACGGCTCCACTCGCTTTGCTGGGCGGTTCCCTGTTCCTCCGAGAACCAACCGTCGTCGATCGGGGTCCCGTGCGACGTCCCTCGCAGCGACACCGCGGCCCCACACGCCGAGCAACGCGCAGTGACCCCGGTCGCTGGCACGAGCGCCGGATCCACGCGATAGATCGCGCCGCACGATCCGCAGCCGACGTTCATCCCTGATCCGACCGTGCCTGGTCGAGCAGGAGGACGGGGATCCCCTCGCGGACCGGGTAACGTAGCGCGCACGTGGGGCACCGGAGCGTCGCCGACTCCCCGACGCGTTCGGCCGGTGCGTCGAGCAACGCCCCATGGCAGCGCGGGCAGGCGAGGATCTCTCGGATGGCAGGTGGGATCGACGGGACGGTCACGAATGGGACTCCTCGGTAGGGACCTGGAACCCAAGACGGGCGAGCGCGGCGGGGTTCCGACGCCAGTTGGCGAGCACCTTCACCCAGAGATCGAGATAGACCGGCTCCCCGACCAGGGTCTCGATGCGCTCACGGGCCGCACGTCCGATCTCGCGGATCCGACTACCACCCGCCCCGATCAGGATGCGCTTCTGGCTCTCGCGCTCCACGTGCAGCACCGCTCGAATGTAGAGGGGCGTGCTCCCCTCGCGGAACTCGTCGATCTCGACGGCCACGCCATAGGGGACCTCCTCCTCGAGCTGCTCTATCACCGCCTCGCGGATGAACTCTGAGACGAAGAAGCGGGTCTGTTGGGTGGAGATGTCATCCGCGGGAAAGAGGAAGGGGCTCTCGGGCATTCGGCGACAGATGGCGGCGAGGAGGGTTTCGATCCCTTCCCCCGTCGTGGCGGAGATCCCCACGGCTTCAGGGAATTCCGCCAAGAGGGCATCGCGGACCGCGGGGGCGAGCTGGTCGACCTTGTTGAGGACCACGAGGACGGGGGCCTGTGGCGGCGCGGGGAGCTGTGCGAGGGCGGTGAGGTCCTCCGGGCGGTCGGTCGTCGCATCGATGAGATGGACGACGAGGTCGGCGTCGCCGATCGCCTGCTGGGCCGCGTACTGCATCGCCTTGTGGAGCGCGTAGCGGGGCTCCAGGAGGCCTGGGGTGTCGAGGAAGATCAGCTGGGCCGCGTCATCGGTGAGGATCCCAACGACGCGCTCCCGGGTCGACTGGGGCTTGGGAGAGACGATGGCGAGCCGGGTGCCGACCAGCCGATTCAGGAGAGTCGATTTCCCGGCGTTCGGGCGTCCGACGAGGGTCACGAAACCGGCGCGGGTCACGGAGGGGAATGTGTCGGGAGGTGAGGGCAAAGAGAAAGCCCCTGCCGAGTGAACGACAGGGGCTTCCAAGGGTGCCGGCGACGGCCTACTCTCCCGCGACCTCTCGGTCGGAGTACCATCGGCGCTGTAGGGCTTAACGATCGTGTTCGGGATGGGAACGAGTGTGGCCCCTACGCTCTAGTCGCCAGCGAGATGCTGACAGCGGAGGATGGTAGTGTTCGTGTATTCGCAAATCGATTAGATCGTGCGAAGCTCTGCGGTTGTTATTCCAGCCCCTTTCTTTGAAGAAAGGGGGAGTAGTCAAGCCGCACGGGCGATTAGGATGGGTTAGCTCGGAAACGATTACTCGTCTTCCACTCCCCACCTATCGACGTGGTGGTCTCCCACGGCCCTTCAGGGGACTCAAGGTCCCAGGGAGAGTTCATCTTGGGGACAGCTTCCCACTTAGATGCATTCAGCGGTTATCTGTGCCGACCATCGCTACCCGGCGTTGCCACTGGCGTGACAGCCGGGACACGAGCGGGTCGTCCGACTCGGTCCTCTCGTACTAGAGTCCGCACCCCTCAACTCTCCAACGCCCACGACGGATACAGACCGAACTGTCTCACGACGTTCTGAACCCAGCTCATGTACCACTTTAACCGGCGAACAGCCGGACCCTTGGGACCTTCTCCAGCCCCAGGATGTGATAAGCCGACATCGAGGTGCCAAACCGCGCCGTCGATGTGAACTCTCGGGCGCGATAAGCCTGTTATCCCCAGCGTACCTTTTATCCGTTGCGCGATAGCCGATCCACACCGGGCTACCGGATCACTACGGCCCACTTTCGTGGCGGCTCGACCCGTCGGTCTCGCCGTCAGGCTCCCTTGTGCCGTTACACTCTAAAGCGCGAATATCGTCCGCGCTGAGGGAACCATGCGCGCGCCTCCGTTACTCTTTCGGAGGCGACCGCCCCAGTCAAACTGCCCGCCTGCCACGGTCCCAGCCCGGGTTTGCCGGAGCGTGGTGAGGACGTTACATGAGCCAGGCTGGTATTTCACTGTTGACTCCGCCCGAGCTAGCGCCCGGGCCTCATCGTCTCCCAGCTATGCTACACAGTCACATGCGACGTCCAATGACAAGCTGCAGTAAAGGTGCATGGGGTCTTTTTGTCCTGTCGCGGGGACTCGGAATCCTCACCGAGACTGCTATTTCGCCGAGCACCGGGTCGAGACAGTGCCCAAGTCGTTACGCCATTCGTGCAGGTCGGAACTTACCCGACAAGGAATTTCGCTACCTTAGGACCGTTATAGTTACGGCCGCCGTTTACCGGGGCTTCGGCTCAATGCTTCGCCTTGCGGCTAACATCTCCCCTTAACCTTCCGGCACCGGGCAGGCGTCAGTGAGTATACGGCGCCTTGTGCGGCTTGGCACTCACCTGTGTTTTTGCTAAACAGTCGCTTGGGCCGATTATCTGCGACCGATCAGAGCCTGCGACGCGAAGTCGCCAACCCCAATCGGCATCCCTTCTTCCGAAGTTACGGGATCATTATGCCGAGTTCCTTGACCCGGTTTCACTCGTTCACCTTAGGCTACTCGCCTTGCCCACCTGTGTCGGTTTGCGGTACGGTCATCTGCAGCATTCCCCACCAGAGCTTTTCTTGCCAGTCGACTCTACGTGACTTGCGCTTGGGTTGCCCCGCGCGCTCGTCTCAGGTCTCGGTTGCCCTACACCCTTTCACGGCCATCCACAGAGCCGCTCACGCTTCGTTCCTGGGTCCCTCTGGGGTTGTTAACACACTGCAGACGGGGCCGGAATATTCACCGGCTGTCCATCGGCTACGCCTCTGGGGCCTCGCCTTAGGGTCCGCCTCACCCTGCGCTGATTGCCATGGCGCAGGAATCCTTGGGCTTACGGTGTGCGGGGTTCTCACCCGCATTTGCGCGTACTCAATCCGGCATCCTCTCTTCTGAACGCTCCACGGCACGTTTCCACGGCCGCTTCAAGGCGGACAGAACGCTCCCCTACCCCTCTGACAAAGTCAGAAGACCAAGCTTCGGCGGGCCGCTTAATCCCGACCATTCTCGGCGCATCCCCACTGGACTGGTGAGCTATTACGCACTCTTTAAAGGAGTGGCTGCTTCTAAGCCAACCTCCCAGTTGTCAGTGTAGGGACACATCCTTCGCTATACTCAGCGGCCACTTTGGGGCCTTAGCTGTGGTTCTGGGTTCTTTCCCTCTCGCCGCTGGACATTATCGCTCAGCGACTGCCTCCCGAGATACATGTATCAGGCATTCGGAGTTTGGTTGGGTTTGGTACCGGCTACGCCAGCCCGCGCCCATCCAGTCGCTCTACCTCCTGTACACAATTGCTCGAGGCTCTACCTCAATAGATTTCGGGGAGAACCAGCTATCTCCAGGCTTGATTGGCCTTTCACCCCTACCCACAAGTCATCCGAACGGTTTTCAACCCATACCGGTTCGGGCCTCCACTGCGTGTTACCGCAGCTTCACCCTGCTCATGGGTAGATCGCCCTGGCTTCGGGTCGTACCCCCAGGAACTCTGTCGCCCTCGTTACAGGACTCGCTTTCGCTGTGGCTCCGTCGCTGAACGACTTAGCCTCGCTCCTGAGGAGTAACTCGCCGGATCATAATGCAAAAGGCACGCAGTCAGTCGTGACAGAGCCGAAGCCCTGCCCAACCTCCTACCGCTTGTATGCATGTCGTTTCAGGATCTCTTTCACTCCCCGCACTGGGGTGCTTTTCACCTTTCCCTCACGGTACTCGTTCACTATCGGTCACACGAGAGTCTTTAGCCTTGGAGGGTGGTCCCCCCGGTTTCACGCCCGATTACTCGGGTCGGGCGTTACTCAGGAACTCCACTACGCACCGTGCATCATCTTCGCCTACCGGGCTTTCACCGTCTCTGGCGGGCCGTTCCAAGCCACTTCGACTGACTTCACGATACGCGTCTGTGGGTCCTACAACCCCGCGGCCACAAGGACCTCGGTTTGGGCACTACCCCGTTCGCTCGCCGCTACTTGGGGCATCTCGGTTGATTTCTCTTTCCACCAGGTACTTAGATGTTTCAGTTCCCTGGGTTCGCTCGCCATTCGGCGTGACCGCCATTCCTGACGGCCGGGTTTCCCCATTCGGAAATCCTGGGATCAAAGCGTGTGTGCCGCTCCCCCAGGCTTATCGCAGCTTACCGCGTCCTTCATCGCCTTCGTGTGCCAAGGCATCCTCGACATGCATTCGCTCGCTTGACTACAAACATGTAATCCAGCAGAGCACGCGCGATCTACAACGAGTGATCAGATTTATCGGTGTGGCGCTTGCGCGCCTTTCGTCGAAATCGTGTCACTAGTGTGATTCGTTATCCCACGAACACTACCATCTTCCGTTGACAAACAGCGTGTGATCGCGCGCGCCCGAAGGCCCACGCACCAGCTGAAGAGATGAGTCAGAGAGAGCTCGCGCCGTATGCGAGGCGAGCGACTATCCGGTAGCGCTTTCGTGCCACGCCGAAGCGGGCCTACTCACAGCTCCGTTAAGGAGGTGATCCAGCCGCAGGTTCCCCTACGGCTACCTTGTTACGACTTCGCCCCAGTCATTGCGCTCGCCTTAGGCGGCTTAGTCCCTTGCGGGTTCCGACACCGACTTCGGGCGCTCACAACTTCCATGGCGTGACGGGCGGTGTGTACAAGGCCCGGGAACGTATTCACCGTGGCGTAGCTGATCCACGATTACTAGCGATTCCAGCTTCATGTAGTCGAGTTGCAGACTACAATCCGAACTGAGGACCGGTTTGGGGATTAGCATACTCTCGCGAGCTAGCGACCCGCTGTCCGGCCCATTGTAGCACGTGTGTAGCCCTAGACGTAAGAGCCATGATGACTTGACGTCATCCCCGCCTTCCTCCGGTTTGGCACCGGCAGTCCCCCTAGAGTCCCCGGCTTTACCCGCTGGTAACTAAGGGTGAGGGTTGCGCTCGTTGCGGGACTTAACCCAACATCTCACGACACGAGCTGACGACAGCCATGCAGCATCTGTGCTGGAACTCCGAAGAGGGGCTCACGTTTCCGCAAGCGTTCTCCAGCATGTCAAGCCTAGGTAAGGTTCTTCGCGTTGCGTCGAATTAAACCACATGCTCCACCGCTTGTGCGGGCCCCCGTCAATTCCTTTGAGTTTCAGCCTTGCGGCCGTACTCCCCAGGCGGGGTACTTCATGCGTTAGCGTCGGCACCCAGGGGGTCGCTCCCCCAGACACCTAGTACCCATCGTTTACGGCGTGGACTACCAGGGTATCTAATCCTGTTTGCTCCCCACGCTGTCGCGCCTCAGTGTCAGCAAATGCCCAGCAGGCCGCCTTCGCCACTGGTGTTCTTTCGGATCTCTACGCATTCCACCGCTACACCCGAAATTCCACCTGCCTCTACATCGCTCAAGCTCGGCAGTTCGCACGGCAGATCCGGGGTTGAGCCCCGGACTTTCACCACACGCTTAACAAGCCACCTACGCGCCCTTTACGCCCAGTGATTCCGGACAACGCTCGCACCCTCTGTATTACCGCGGCTGCTGGCACAGAGTTAGCCGGTGCTTCCTCACCCGGTACCGTCAGTCCCCACGAATGGGGAGGTTCGTCCCGGGCAACAGTGGTTTACGCCCCGAAAGGCTTCATCCCACACGCGGCGTCGCTGCGTCAGACTTTCGTCCATTGCGCAATATTCCCCACTGCTGCCTCCCGTAGGAGTCTGGGCCGTGTCGCAGTCCCAATGTGGCTGGCCATCCTCTCAGACCAGCTACCCGTCGTCGCCTTGGTGAGCCGTTACCTCACCAACTAGCTGATAGGCCGCGAGCACCTCGATTTGCCCCGGAGGTTTCCTCACCAAGCGATGCCGCTAGGTGAACGTATGCGGTATTACCCGGCCGTTGGGCCGGCTATCCCCCACAAATCGGAAGCTTGCTCACGTGTTACGCACCCGTTCGCCGGTTACCCTTGCGGGCCCCCGTGACTTGCATGTGTTAAGCACGCCGCCAGCGTTCGTCCTGAGCCAGGATCAAACTCTCCAATAGAAAGTCTCATATGGCTCTTCCGAATCGCTGTCACGCTGTCATCGCATGACAGCGTTATTCGGAATCACAAAAATTGTTCGGTCTGAACTCTCCCTCGGCCCCGAACGGGACACGAGATCCACGAGTTCGCCTCGCACACTTTGCGATCTCTCTCTGACTCGATTGTCAATCAACTCGGTTTGCTCGGCAGCGTTTCCGCGCCAGCCCATAACTATAACCCTGATCACTGCGTACCGTCAAGGGGGCGACGCACCAATCTGGCCACCGCCCCGATCCGACTCTTCCCCGCCAGCACCATCGATTCCGGAGGGATCCGAACGATAACGTCGTCGCGCCGCCCGTGCAACCCCCCGACTCCCGCACCGGAACGCCTCGCACCTGCGGCGCCGCCGTGGCACATTTGGACTGATCGCGTCACGCATCCGGAGAGACGCACCGATGCGCACACACCTCTGCTCCCCACGCATGACCGACGCTCCTCGTCCCACCGACTCGCGCCGCGAGTTCCTGGCCACCCTCTCCACCCTCGGGGTCGCCGGCGGACTCTTCCCTGGTGTGCTCTACGCCACGGCCGCGTCGGTCGAAGAGATCACCGACGCCACGATCGTCGCCGCCGCCGAGATCGCCGGCGTGCAGTTCACCGAAGAGGAGCGGGCGCTGATGCTCGATGGGCTGAAGCGGCAGACCGCACAGCTCCAGCGCCTCCATCGCATCCCGGTCGTGAACGCCGTCGCCCCAGCGATGATCTTCACCCCGCTCCCTCGCCACGATGCGGTCCCGCGAGGCCCGCAACGTCCGATCGTCCCGACGCGCCTCACGCCGCCAGCGAAGCCGGCCCGTCTCGAATCGCTCGCCTTCGCCTCGGTGACCGAGCTCGCAGCGATTGTACGCACCCGCGCCGTCACCAGCGTCGCGCTCACCGAGATGTACCTCGCGCGCCTCGAGCGCCTCGATCCTCAGCTCCTCTGCGTCACCGCGCTCACCCGCGACCGTGCTCTGCAACAGGCGCGTGCGGCAGACGCCGAGATCGCCGCTGGTCGCTACCGCGGCCCGCTCCACGGGATCCCCTGGGGAGCGAAGGATCTCCTCGCCGTGAAGGGCTACCCCACCACCTGGGGGACGGCGCCGTATCGGTCGCAGACGTTCGACGCCGATGCGACGGTCGTCGAACGCCTCGACCGCGCGGGCGCCGTGCTGATCGCCAAACTCACCCTCGGCGAGCTCGCCCAAGGGGATCGCTGGTATGGCGGGATGACGCGTAACCCGTGGAAGCTCGACCAGGGGGCGAGCGGGTCCTCCGCCGGCCCCGGCTCCGCGACCGCCGCGGGGTGCGTGGGTTTCTCGATCGGCTCGGAGACGCTGGGTTCGATCTCCTCCCCGAGCACCCGCAACGGGGTGACGGGGCTGCGCCCCACCTTCGGCCGTGTGCCGCGCACCGGCGCGATGGTGCTGAGCTGGTCGATGGACAAGCTCGGCCCGATGTGTCGCACGGTGGAGGACTGCGCGCTGGTCTTCGCGGCGATCCATGGCCCCGATCAGCGGGACCAGACGGTGCACGCCGCGCCCTTCAACTGGGATGGCAACGCCTCACTCCGCGGGCTCAAGGTCGGCTACGTGAAGAGTACGTTCGAGCTCCCCGCCGAGCGCCGACCCACCAAGCCGTTCGACGATGCGGCGCTCGAGGCGCTGCGGGGTCTCGGGATCGACCTCATCCCCGTCGAGCTCCCGGAGTTCGATTACGATGCGATGCGCATCATCCTCACCGCCGAAGCGGGCGCGGCGTTCGATGAACTCACGCGGTCTGGGCGCGTCCGCGAGCTGGTGCAGCAGGGGCCGGGGGCCTGGCCGAACACCTTCCGCACGGCGCGGCTCATCCCGGCGGTCGATTACCTCAATGCCAACCGCGTGCGCACGCTGGCGATCGAGGCGTGGGACCGATTGATGCAGACGGTGGATGTGATCGTCACGCCGACGAACGCCGGGGCGCAGCTCACCGCCACGAATCTCACCGGGCACCCCGCGGTGATCCTTCCCCACGGCTTCCGCGAGGATGGGACGCCGGTCTCCCTCACCTTCCTGGGGCGACTGTTCGGGGAGGAGGCGATGCTGCGGGTGGCGCACGCGTATCAGCGGAGTACGACGCACCATTTGAAACACCCGAGCTTGTGAGCTGAAAGCTGGAGGCTGGAAGCTGGAGGCTTCGAGCCTCCAGCCTTCAGCTTCCAGCCAACAAAAAGAGGGCCCGATCCGAAGACCGAGCCCCCTCAATGCGCCGTGTAGGAATCGAACCTACAACCTAGTGATTAAGAGTCACTTGCTCTGCCAATTGAGCTAACGGCGCGCCCTGCTCCTACGACACTGCACACGAGGCGCGCCAGGAGGGAATCGAACCCCCGACCCACAGCTTAGAAGGCTGTTGCTCTATCCACCTGAGCTACTGGCGCTTCGCACACTGCTCCGTCGTTTCCTGCAGCATTTCCCTCGCAACCCGATCGGGGCGGCCGGATTCGAACCGGCGACCTCCTGCTCCCAAAGCAGGCGCGATACCGGGCTACGCTACGCCCCGCCAACCCCGAAGAGTAGCCATCCCCGGCGCGACGGTCAACCGTCGCGCGGTTCCTTCGCGTCGAGTGCCGCCAGCAACGCCGAGAAGGCGCGCGCCCGGTGACTCACCTGCCCTTTCGCCTCGCGATCAATGATGCCGAACGCGGCCCCGAGCTCGTCGCTCCAAAAAAGCGGATCGTACCCGAACCCCTCGCTCCCCATGGGCGCCTCGAGGATGTGCCCCTCGCAGTGCCCCCGCCCGATCCACTCCCGATCGCCGCACCGCGCGACCACCACGCAGACGAAGCGCGCGCGCCGGTCGGTCACCCTCTCCAGCGCACGGAGCAGAGCGGCGTTGTTCTCGGCGTAGAGTGCCGCACCGGTGGCGGCCGAACCGGTCCACCGTTTGCTCCGCACGCCAGGTCGGCCGCCGAGCGCGACGACTTCGAGCCCGGAGTCATCGGCGACGACGATGCGCCCCGGGAGCCGCGCAGCGAACCACGCCGCCTTGGCTCGGGCATTGGCCTCGAAGGTGTCGTACACCTCGAGCGCGTCCTCGGCGGGATCCTCGTCCGAGAGCCCTGCGGCGCGCAGATCGATCGCGGTGCGCCCTCGCGCGGCACACATCGCCGCGAGCTCGCGGACCTTCCCCTCGCTCCGCGTCGCGAGGACGAGCGGCCTACGATGCTCGCCGGACGCGGCCGGCGGCGATGACCGCTCGCTGCCGCCGCCGCTCACGGCAGCCCGAGGGCCTGCCGCTGCGCGAGATCGAGCGTCTGGATCCCCGTCACGGCCAGGTCGAGCAGGGTGTCGAGCTCGCCGCGTGCGAAGGTCCCATGCTCTCCGGTCCCCTGCACCTCGACGAAGCGTCCCTCGCTGCTCATCACGACGTTGGCATCGACGTCCGCCCGCACATCCTCCTCATACTCGAGATCGAGCACGGGTGCGCCACCGACGACGCCGACGCTCACCGCGGCCACGCGCCGCTTCATCGGGGAGACGGCGATGCGCTTGGTGCGCACCATCCAGTCGAAGGCCTCGCAGACGGCGACGGCCGCACCGGTGATCGCTGCGGTGCGCGTCCCACCGTCGGCCTGCAGCACATCGCAATCGACCTTGAGGGTGAACTCCCCCCACTTGAAGTCATCGAGCATGGCGCGGACGCTGCGGCCGATGAGGCGTTGGATCTCCTGCGTACGCCCGCCGACCTGCCCGCGCTCGCGTGCGGTGCGGGTGTGCGTGGCGCGCGGGAGCATCGCGTACTCCGCGGTGAGCCACCCTTCGCCCTTCCCCTTCTTCCACCCCGGGACGCCATCTTCGACACTCACGGCGCAGAGGACGCGGGTGTGGCCGAGGGCGATGAGGCAGGACCCTTCGGCGTTGGGCACGGCCCCGCGCGTGAGGTTCACCGCGCGAAGGGCGTCAGCGGCGCGACCGTTGGGGCGAGCGGCGGCACTAGGCGGGACGATGGGCACGCAGCGTCTCGATGATCGAGGTGGTGGACTGCCCGGGGGTGAGCGGGATGATCACCACCCGGCCGCCGCGCTTACGGACGACGTCCGCTCCGACGACGGTCTCGGGGCGATAGTCGCCCCCCTTCACGATGACATCGGGTTCGAGCGCCTGGACGATCTCCGCCGGCGTATCCTCGCCAAAGACCACCACAGCATCGACCATCTCGAGCGCGGCGAGCACGTAGGCGCGCTCCGCCTCGGAGCGCACCGGACGATCCTCCCCCTTGCCGAGTCGACGCACGGAGTCGTCGCTGTTGAGCCCGACGATGAGATGGGCGCCCTCGGCGCGCGCGCCACGCAGCACGTCGATGTGCCCCGGGTGCAGGAGATCGAAGACGCCATTGGTGAAGACCACGGGCCCACTGCACTCGGCACGCCAGGCACAGGCCTCGGGGAGGGTCATCACCTTCCGCTGCGGGTCGCTGTCGACGCTCACCACTGCGACTGCGCTCCCTCGATGATCTCGGTGACGATCCGTTCGATCGCCTGCTTGCGCCCCTCGGCCTCGCCGCGGTCGGCGTATTCGCCTTCCGCGGAGACCCCCGTCTTCTGCCAGAGCACCTTCCCGGTGATCTGATCGACGATCTCGATGTCGATGAGCACGCGGAGACGACGGCGCGCCGAGGTCGCCTGATTGGGATTCGCGCTGAAGCCGACGGGGATGTCGAGCTCGTAGCGGGTCACCGTGCCGCGGACGACGGCGCTCGCCCGGTCTTCCGGCGCATCCCGGAGACCGAGTCGCGACTGCATCCCTTGGCGCAGCGCCTCCTGCAGCTCGCGCGGGAGCTCCGGGGTGGCGGTCTCGTTGTCGAACGGCATCACCGCGACGGTGCGGATGTGCGTCGGCAGGCCTCCACCGGCGAAGCCGTAGAGGCAGCCGGTGAGGGAGGTGATGAGGAGGAGTAGGGCGAGGTGCCCACGATGCCGCATGCGCATCAGGGGAAGTTACTGACCACGGCCTCGAGCCGGGCGCGGAAGGTGGCTGGGAGGGTGATCGGCCGGTTCTGCCCGTCGATGCTCACGAGATCGGTGGCCGCGTCGGCGACGAGCTCGTCGCCGCCGTCCGGGCGACGCCGAGTGAGGCGGTAGGCGAACGAGACCATCCGCGACCGCGCATTCGTGAGCCGCGTGGTGATGGTGATCTCGTCGTCGTAGCGGGCCGCGGCCCGATAGCGCAGGTGGGCGTCGGCGACAGCCAAGCGCACACCAGCGGCCTCCATCTGCGCATATGAGACGCCGAGGTGCCTGATGAATTCCGTGCGCCCAACCTCGCACCAGACGAGGTAGTTGGCGTGATAGGCCACCCCCATCTGGTCCGTCTCGGCGTAGCGGACGCGGATCTGCGACGTGGACTGCATGCGCTTGAGTCTAATCGAGCCACTCCGGGGGCGGTGTGGTGCCGACCGCCGGTCCGGTGTACGATTCGGAGGATGCTGCCCACCCCCTGTTACGTGATCGCCGATGCGCACCTCGGCGTGGCCCCTGACGAGACGGAGCGCGAGCTGTTGGCGTTCCTGCGCGCCTTCCCGAGAGATGGCCGCTCGCTGGTGATCGACGGGGACCTGTTCGACTTCTGGTTCGAGTGGCAGGAGGCGGTCCCACGTCGCGGGGTCCGTGTGCTCGGGGAGCTCGCCCGCCTGCACGATGCGGGGATCAAGATCCTCTGGGTCGCCGGCAATCACGACTGTTGGGGGGGCGAGGTCCTTCGGAGGGATCTCGGGCTCGATTACCACGTGGGACCGTGGCGTGGGATGATCGGTGGGCGGGATACCCTGATCGAACATGGCGATGGTCTGCGTGAGGTGGAGGATGCGCCGTATCGGCGGCTGCGGCGCGTGCTCCGGCACCCGTGGAGCGTCTGGGCGTATCGGTGGATCCACCCTGACCTCGGGACCTGGCTGGCGCTTCGAAGCTCGCACACGAGCCGCCACATGCGCCCGCGCGACGGAGGCGAGGGGTTACGGCGCGTCGCCGCGACGGTGCTCTCGAGCGCGGGCGCGCCGCAGCTCTATGTGCTCGCCCACTCCCATGTGGCGGCACTGGAGCCGCTCGGTGCGGGGGTCTTCGCGAATCCTGGGGCCTGGCTCGATGGGCCGCAGGGGCTCAGGATCACCGCGGATCGGATCGAGCGGTTGACCTGGGCTTCTGGACGGTTCGAGGTGACCCAATCGATCCCGCTGCCGACGCGCGGGCCAGCGGACGCATCGGTCAGCGGCGGCGAAACCGCGCGCTGATCCGCGCCCCGGTGGCCGTCGGCGTGACGCCGATGCGGATGGGGAGATCCCAGAGCTGCGCCGCGACGAAGGCATCCGCGCCGGCGAAGAGATGGTTGAAGACGAGGACCGCGAACCAGTCCTCATAGTGGAGGCGCCTGGCGCGCACGTAGTCCTCGCTGTAGCGCGGCGCGCTCCACTCGGCGACTTGCAGCCCCCCGGTGGTCGTCCGTGCCGGCCGGCCCGTCACCGGATCGATCGCGTAGCGCAGCGGCATCGAATCACCGGCGAAGGTCCGGGCGATACGGAGGTCCTCGGCGGAGCGATGGACGAGGGCGAGTCCGACGGCCTCGATGAGGAAGAACATCCCACCGGCGGTCGCACGATCGAGCTTCGCCTGCCCCGCGCCCGGGAGCAGAAATGAATAGAGGAAAGCGCGGCGCGGGGAGATCGGCGGGGCGCCGATGCCGGCGCGCACCGAGTCGACCTGCTGTGCACGGAGCGACCGCGGCGCGCCTGCGAACGCCGCAAGGGCCACGACCAGGGCGATCGCACGGACGAGTCTCGAGGGACGCATCAGCGGTGTCTGACCCGCGAAGCCGACATGGGTTCCCGAGCGGAGAGAGCGAGGCGGAAGCGAATGGCGGGAGCGTGTGGGAATCGAACCCACCCAGCCCGACGTGATCGGGCCGCTACGGTTTTGAAGACCGCGGGGACCACCAGACCCCAGCCACCCCCATAAGGGCAAGATAGTCAGGGACCAGGGGTCAGGGATCAAGTCGGGGGCCAAAGGCTGGAGGCTAGAAGCTGAAAGCTTTCAGCCTCAAGCCAGCACGATCCTCGGGCCGCGCTGCCACTCACTCACATGCCCGATTACCGCCGAGCCGGGGACCTGCGCGAGATAGGGGGCGACAAGGTCAGGAGCGAGGGAGACGAGGAGGCCACCGGAGGTCTGCGGATCGGAGAGGAGGGCGCGCCAGTCCTCGCCGGAGTCGTTCCAGTCGAGCTCGGCGTCGACCCACTGCGCGTTGCGACCGGCGCCACCGGTGGTGAAGCCCGACGCGAGGGCTTCGCGTGCGCCCGGGAGGAGCGGGATCGCATCGAGATGCAGGGTCACGCGGACAGCGCTCGCGCGCGTGATGTGCAGCAGATGCCCGAGGAGCCCGAAGCCGGTGACATCGGTCGCGCATCGGGCGCCGAGCTCGACGGCGGTGCGGGAGGCGAGGGCGTTCAACGCCGCCATGCTCTGATAG
>Ga0194126_10003076_pt1 | contig 26686 bp, 18 predicted proteins | sample TA2KigC150mmetaG_FD_148641 | JGI IMG/M metagenome (GOLD analysis project Ga0194126, IMG submission 148641) | Freshwater microbial communities from Lake Tanganyika, Tanzania - TA2015035 Kigoma Deep Cast 150m | ecosystem: Environmental > Aquatic > Freshwater > Lake | place: Tanzania: Lake... | reverse complement strand
TATAACCACAGGGGAAGGCGGCATGGTCTTAACTGATAATGAATGGCTTTTTGAAGAATGCAAAAAAATAAAAAATTTATATTTTGATAAAGAGAGAAGATATATTCATGAGGATATAGGGTGGAACTTCAGGATGTCAAATATACAGGCTGCAGTAGGTTTAGCTCAGTTAGAGCAGATTGATAGGTTTATTTTAAGAAAAAAAAGAATTGGAAAGCTCTATACAGAATTATTAACAGGTTTTGAGAATTTACAGCTACCATTGGATAAAACCAATTACTCGGAAAATATATACTGGGTTTATCCGATAGTTCTTAAAGAAAGGTTGGGGTTTGATGCAGCCGAAGCTATGAAAAGGCTGTTAAATGAGAATGTGGGAACAAGGCATTTTTTTTGGCCGATGCATTTGCAGCCGGCTTTTAAAAAAATGGGTTTATTTAAGAATGAAAGATATCCTGTTTCTGAAAAAATATCAAAATATGGTTTTTATATACCAAGTGGCTTGGCAATTACAGACGACCAAATTGAAAGAGTAGTAAGAGTTATTAGGGAAGAATTAAGATGAAAGTTTTTAAAGATTATGCAAATTATTATGATCTGTTTTATGAAAATAAAGATTATGCAAAAGAAGTAGATTATATTAATAGAATAATAAAAGAAAATAATTCAGGAGCAAAAAAAATATTGGATTTGGGCTGTGGGACAGGTAGACATTTATTACATTTTGCTAAGTACGGCTATAATATGTATGGCGTAGATCAATCAAAGACAATGCTTTCGATTGCGAAGAAAAATTGCCAGATTGATAAAAATTCAAACATAAAATTAATAAATGGAGATATAAGAAATATAGAATTGAGTCAAAAATTTGACGTTGTTATATCACTTTTTCATGTTTTAAGTTATCAAATAACAAATTCTGATTTAAGTTCGACTTTCGATGTGGTAAAAAAATGTCTATCTTTAAATGGGTTGTTTATTTTTGATTGCTGGTACGGTCCTGCTGTATTGAATTTAAAACCTCTTGTCAGGGTAAGTAGGTTTTCATCTAACGGAAAAAGAATTATTAGAATTACTGAACCTTTTACTAACTACAGCACTAATATAGTTGAAGTTAATTACCAGATTTTAATTATAGATGATAAAACAAAAAAAACTGAGGAAATTAATGAAAAACATAAAATGCGTTATTTTTTTATACCTGAAATTGAATTGTTTTCAGGTGAAGATTTTAAAATAATTTTGGTAGAGGAATTTCTAACAGGCAAAAAGCCCGGTTTGGATACCTGGGGAGTATGTTTTGTTTTAAAGAGAATTAAGTAATTATTAGTACTTTTTAGGAGTATAAATGCGAATTGGTGTTTTTATACCAGGGGCAAATGAGACAAGCGGAGGTGCTTTTACTTTTGAGAATAACATATTGAGCTCAATTTTAAAAAATTATGACCAGGATAACATCTTTATTTTTTCATATAATAACGATTCCAGATTTGAAAAATCTAACATTAATTTTATTAAGCTTGAAAGAGTGAATCAATTTATAGGGAAATGGCGAATAAATAAAAATATCTTAAAACCAAATAATTATATTTCTCTTTTAGACAAAGAGTTAAAAGAAAGAAAGATTGGTATATTATGGTGTGCATCACAATTATTTGAAGAAACAGAAATCCCTTATATTTATACCGTATGGGATCTGGATCATCGTATTTATCCTTTTTTCCCGGAAGTTAGTTTTGGGGGTGAATGGGAAGATAGAGATAATTTATATAAAAAAAGAATAGAAAAAGCCTCTTTTATTTTATGTGGCACAGAAGTTGGCAGGAAGGAAATTATAAATTTCTATAATATATCTGATGACAGAATAAGAGTCCTGCCATTTCCTGTCTCTGATATAGAAAAAGAAAAATTTGAATATTTTAAAAAACCTTTTGAGGGCGAATATATTTTTTATCCTGCCACTTATTACCCTCACAAGAATCATTTTAGAATATTACAATCTTTAACTATTTTAGAAAAAAAATATGGAGTAAAATTATTTGCTGTTTTTACCGGGAAAGATGGTGGAAATAAGCAGTACCTCCAGGAGAAATGTAAACATTTTAATCTGGAAAAAAGGGTTTTATTTTATGACTTTGTTCCCAGGGAAAACCTTATTGGATTATATAAAAATGCTCTTGCTTTAGTATTTGCTTCTTATTTTGGTCCTGATAATTTACCTCCTCTGGAAGCCTTTTTATTAAGGTGTCCGGTAGTTGCTTCCAGTGTTAGCGGTTCCGAAGAACAGCTTAAAGATAATGCAATACTGGTTGACCCCAATAACGCAAACGAGTTTGCTGATGCAATATATTTGCTTATAAAAGACAAAGAATATAGGAAGAAATTAACTGATAAAGCATATGATTTCGTTAGAAATTGGACCTTTGATGATTATACGAGGGAAGTTTTTTCTATAATAAAATCATTCGAGGTTTATTTAGAAGTGTGGGGGGAAAATTTATATTTGTTTTATAAAAAAAGAAATATAATTAAAAAAATTTTAAAAAAAATCTTTTAACTACTTTTTAATGAATAAAAAAAAATCCGTAATATGCCTGACTCCAGTTAGGAATGAATCCTGGATTTTAGATAAATTTTTAAGCTCTTCAAGTATTTGGGCTGATTATATTATTATATCTGACCAGGGCTCTGATGATAACTCAAGGGATATTGCTAAGAAGTATGAAAAGGTTAAGTTAATAAGTAATGCTTATAAAGATTATAATGAGTTTATAATCAGGCAGGTTTTATTTGAAGAAGCAGGAAAGATAAAAGGTGGTAAAATTTTAATTGCTCTTGATGCTGATGAATTTTTTACCCCTGATTTATTTTTCAGTGATGAGTGGGAAAAAGTATTGACTTCAAATCCAGGGACAGTTATAAAGTCAAAATTTGTCAATCTTTTACCAGACTTACAATATTACTGGTTTGGTCCGATGGACTTGCCCTGGGGTTTTATCGATGATAACAGTAAATATCTTGCAGGAAAAATTCATACCAACAGAATTATTTATCCGGAGGGTGCAAATGTTCTATTGCTTGAAAAAATAAAAGTGATGCATTTTCAATATACTGACTGGAATAGAATGGAAAGCAAGCACAGATGGTATCAGTGCTGGGAGAGGATTAATAATCCACAGAAGAGTTCTGTTAGAATTTTCAGGCCATATCATCACATGTATGCAGTAAAGAACAGTGAATTAAAAAAAATTCCAGGTGAATGGTTTGACTATTACAAAAAGTCAGGGATTGATTTGGCTGTGGTAAATAAATATAAATATTATTATTGGGACAAATTGGTACTGGATTACTTCAACAAGTATGGGACACATTTTTTTAAAAGAGAAGATATCTGGTATATTAATTGGGAAACTAAGGCAAGAGATTATGGTTATAAGGATACAAATAAATATAAAGACCCGAGGAATTTTTTTTTAAAAATTGTTCATTTCTGGCTTAGAAGAACTCAATATAATCACAAGAATATTTTTATAAGAGCTGTAGATAAAATTTTGGTAAAATTTTTTAGAGTTTAAATAATTAGGAAATGGTTTGTTCATAATGATACTAAACATTGTCACAATAACAAAAGATGATATTGAAGGTTTAAAAAAAACTATAACAAGTACAAAAAAAATCAGAGAAGAATATGGTATTTGTCAGATTATCGTTGATAGCAGTATAGGTGTAAATAAAAAAAATGTGATAAATTATTTACAGAATGAAAAAAATATAAAATATTACTGGCAGGAGCCTTCAGGTATTGCTGCAGCATTTAATTTTGGATTGAAAAATGCAGTGGCAGATTGGGTATGGTTTTTAAATGGTGGAGATGAAGTATATGATGATCTGGATACAGATTTTTTTTTAAATTTACTGTCTCGCAGCAGTTCCGATGCAATTATTTTTCAAACTGAAAATGTTCAATCAAATCTGATTCCCAAGCATCCTCAAATGTGGGCATTGTGGCCTCCTTTGCTTAGCTGGATTCCACATCCATCTACAATAACAAGGAGATATCTTTATGATAAATACGGGAGATTTAATGAATCATTAAATATTGCGATGGATTATGAATTTTGGATAAGATGCTTTTCGAAGGATGTAACAGTAGATCTGATCTCTTTACCAATTGCGAAGTTTGATCAGTTAGGATCTTATTCTAAGTTAAACCAACTGACAAGGGCTGAAGTTAGAAAAATTATAATAAAATATATATGGTTGATTTTAAAAAAATGGTTTAATAACGGATTGATTTTATTAAAATCATTAAAAGCTACTTCAAAATTTACAAAGTAAGTCAATAGGAATATATGAAACTGCTAATAGTTGCAATGGCAAACAGCATTCATACTGCAAGATGGATTTCTCTGATAAATGACCAGGGCTGGGATATTTATTTATTTCCTGTGGATTTCTTTACTGAAGTTCACCCGATAATTGCGAATCTGGAATACCAAATCAGAGTACATGGTCCAAAATTTTTACAGACCTTAATTAAAAAGTATAAAGTTATGAAGAGCGGTATTAAAACTGTAGAAGAAATCGATACTTATGAGTTGTTAAAGAGATATGAGCAAGGTGAGTTTTCAATTAAGAGCTTGTTAAGAAAATTATTTCCTGTAAATTATTTGAAGGAACTTTATAAAATAATAAAAAAAGTAAAACCTGATGTAATTCATTCCATGCATATACAGGAAGCTGCGTTTTTGACTATGGAAGTAAAAAAAATGATGTGTAGCAGTTTTCCTGCCTGGATAGTTTCGAATTGGGGAAGTGAAATAGATTTGTTCAGGTTTTTCCCAGACCAGCGAAAAAAAATAATGGAAGTTCTTAAAAATTGTGATTATTATTCAGGAGAATGTGTTAGAGAAATTCCAATAATTAAAGATTTAGGATTTAAAGGAAAAATTTTTGCAATTATACCCAACTCTGGTGGAGTGGATTTTGAATATATAAAAAAATTTAGAAGTAGTGGTTCTATTTCTTCAAGAAGAATTATAATGTTGAAGGGGTATAGTAACTGGGCTGGCAGGGCAATTACTGGTTTGAGAGCGCTTGAGAGGTGCTGCGATATGCTTGAAGGTTATAAAATTGTTATATACTGTGTGGATTCTTTAGATGTTAAAATTGCAGCGACTTACTTTACAATTAAGACAGGTATAGAAACAATTATTCTGCCATTTGGCACAACCCATGAGGAAATTTTAAACTATCATGGGAATGCAAGAATTTCTATTGGACTTAGCATTACTGATGCTATAAGCACATCAGTTCTTGAGGCAATGGCTATGGGATCATTTCCAATTCAGTCAAAAACTTCATGTGCAAATGACTGGTTTGTCGAAGGAAAATCAGGAATTATGGTTTCACCTGAAGACTCCGAAGAGGTTGAAAAGGCAATAAGGATAGCTCTGACTGATGATAAGCTTGTTGAAGATGCTGCTGAGATTAATTACAGGATTTTATTTGAGAAATTAGGGAAAAATAAGATAAAATCTCTTATTATTGAAGCATATAAGGGTGCTTTAACTAAAAACGGAAATTAAGCTATGGAAAAAATATGTATTCTGGGAATGGGTTATATTGGAATGCCTACAGCCTGCATGCTTGCAAATAATGGGTATGAGGTTTTAGGGGTTGAGGTAAATGATAAAATTATAGATAAATTAAATTCTGGAGAACTTCATATTAATGAACCTGATCTTGATAAAATATTCCTGAAAGCTTATAAGAATAAAAAAATCAGGATTTCTACAAAAGTTGAAAAATCAGATGTGTATATTATAGCTGTTCAGACACCATTGAATATTCAAAAGAAAGCTGATCTTAATTATGTTATGAATGCAGCAAATATGATTAAAGATTTTATACATAAAGGTAACCTTATTATACTTGAATCTACTTGTCCCCCCGGTACAACAAGGGATATTGTCGGAAATATTATAGAGAGAGGTACTTTGTTTAAAGCAGGAATTGATTATTTTCTTTCTTTTTGTCCTGAAAGAGTTTTACCAGGAAATATTGTTTATGAGCTTGTAAACAATGACAGAATAATTGGTGGAATTAATAAGGAATCTGCAGAAAGAGCTGCAAAAATTTACAAAAGTTTTGTTAAGGGCAAGATTTATCTAACAAGTCTTGAAGTTGCTGAATTTGTAAAACTTGCAGAAAATACTTTCAGAGATGTGAATGTTGCATTTTCAAATGAGCTTGCATTGATATGTGAAGAATACAAGATAAATGTTTGGGAGGTTATTCGATTTGCAAACATGCACCCGAGGGTAAATATATTAAATCCCGGGCCTGGCGTTGGAGGACACTGCATTCCAGTTGATCCCTGGTTTATTTTGGAAAATATTGATATAAAAGACACTTTGATAGAGAAATGCAGAAATATTAATGATAGCATGCCTTTAAAGATAGTAATGAGAACTGTGTATATTTTAAAGGACTATAAAAATCCCAAAGTTACTATCTTTGGGTTAAGTTATAAGGAAAATGTGGATGATACAAGAGAAAGCCCTGCTTTTATTATCATCAATGAATTAACAGAAAAAGGGATAAATGTTTCAGCTTATGACCCGATGGTTGTAAATTTTGAGTATTTATTGTCAGATATGGAAGAAGCTCTTAGAGATTCTGATTTGCTGTTGCTTTTTGTGGGTCATCATAAGTTTAAAGAAATAAGCTTAGAAAAAATTGCGGAGTTGATGAGAAATAAAAACATTTTTGACACCAGAAACTTTTATGATAAGAGCTGTGTTGAAAAACTAGGCTTTAAATATTATTTAATTTAGTAGTGTATTTATGTTTTTTTTAGTAAATAAATTTCTTTAGGGTAATAAAGTTTATTCGGTATTGGATGAGCATTAAAAATCAAAATAAAATAAATATCTTTATTTTATTTGGCACAAGACCTGAAGGTATAAAACTTGCTCCAGTTATTAAGCAAATTGAAAATAAAAAAGATAGATTTAATTTAGTTATTTGTTCTTCTGGGCAGCACAATGAAATGCTTAAACAGGTTATAGATTTTTTTGAAATTAAACCACATATTTTTTTAAATTTAATGACCCCAGATCAAACATTAAGTCTATTTTCGTCGAAGCTTTTAGCAGAGATTGACAGTATTTTTTCAAAGACGAGTCCAGATGTGCTTCTGATTCAAGGTGATACTACTACGGCATTACTGGCTGCTCTTGCAGCTTATTATAAAAAGATAAAAATAGGCCATGTCGAGGCAGGTCTTAGAACTTATAATAAGTTTAATCCATTTCCTGAAGAAATAAACAGGCAGCTAATAGGCAGAATTTCTGATTTTAATTTTGCACCTACTGATGTTGCGGCTAACAATTTAAAAAAAGAAGGAATTGACAGAAATTCTATTTTTTTAACCGGAAATACTGTAGTTGATGCCCTGGAGTGGGGTATAAAAAAAGTTGAAAAAAACAGGCAAAGAATTGAAAACAGTAATTTATTCAAAAAGCTTGATAATTATAAGAAGTTAATACTTGTAACAATGCACAGGAGGGAATCCTTTGGTGATGATATAAAAAATATTTGTCTTGCACTAAAAAATATAGCCCTCAAATATGAGAATATCCAGATTATCTATCCTGTGCATTTAAATCCAAATGTACAAGGTCCTGTCTATAAAATTTTATCAGGTATTGACAATATTATTCTTACAGAACCAATTGATTACATGTATTTTATATGGCTGATGAATAAATCATATTTTATTGTTACTGATTCGGGTGGTGTTCAGGAGGAAGCTCCAACATTAAAGAAACCTGTAATTGTTATAAGAAAGCATACTGAAAGAGTTGAATCACTAAAGCTTGGTATTTCAAAATTAGCTGGAACTGATACAGCCTTGATTATTAAAAATATATCTAGTTTAATTGATAACCAGGATTTATATTTAAAAATGATACCTTCTAAAAACCCATATGGTGATGGGAAGGCTTCAGAAAGAATTGTAGAGACGATTTATAATTTTTTAAAAGTATTAAAAAAAGATTTTTTTGAAAAATAATTTTTGGAGTAAACAATGAAACAGGTTTTTAATTATAAAGGAAACATCATTGTCAAGGAGGTGCCTTCTCCTAATGTTTCTCCTGGAGAAGTTTTAGTAGAAGTTTTTTATTCATGTATTTCTACCGGTACTGAAATATCAGTATTGGGTAGTAGCAGAAAATCTTTAATAAAAAAAGTACTTGAAAAGCCTGAAAACTTAGGAAAGGCTTTGGATATAATAAAAGATAAGGGGCTTGTAGATTCTTTTTTTAGGATATCAAAGAAATTTGAAAAACCAGGTCTTATGGGATATTCGGCTTCTGGAATAATAAAAGAAATTGGCAAAGGTGTTTTTGAGTTTAAAATAGGAGATAGAGTTGCATGTGCAGGTGCTGGTTTGGCAAATCATGCTGAATATATATCGGTGCCTAAAAATCTGGTTGTTAAAATTCCAGAAGGCCTTTCAATGAAAAATTCATCAACTGCTGCTTTAGGTGCGATTTCCCTGCAAGGTGTAAGAAGGTGTGACGCAAAAATTGGTGAATATGTTGTAGTTTTGGGTTTGGGAATGCTGGGTATTATTACTGTTCAATTGCTGAATTTATCTGGCTGCAGAATTATAGGGATAGATCTTGAGCAAAGAAGAATAGACCTGGCAAAATCTTTAGGATTATATATAGGTTTAGATGCAAAAAGTACTGACCTTATGGATAGGGTTATTGAAATTACTAATGGATATGGAGCAGATGCAGTGATAGTGACTGCAGCATCAATTAATGAATTGCTTATAAATCAGGCAGTTAAATTTTGCAGAAGAAAGGGAAAGATTGTTGTAGTTGGGGATGTTAAGTTAAATATTAACCGTGAGGAATTTTATAAAAGAGAGCTTGATCTGTTAATTTCTACCTCTTATGGTCCAGGCAGATATGACGATAAGTATGAATTATTGGGATTTGAATATCCTTATTCATACGTTAGATGGTCAGAAAATAGAAATATAAAAGAATATATTCAGCTTTTATCCGAAAATAAGGTTAAAGTAGATAGTCTAATTGAGAAATTTTTTCCAATAGAAAAAGCTACGGATGCCTACCTTTTTCTTAAATCAGAAAAAAAACCGCTTTCTGTTATACTTGAATATCAGGAAGAAAAAGAATATGAAAAAAAATTACCTATTTCTTTAGAGGTAATTACTAAAGAACTGACTCCAAAAAAAGAAAAGAGTAAAAAAACTAAGTTGAATACAGGAATTATTGGGGCAGGTAGTTTTACACAGGAAATGCATCTGCCGAATCTAAATAAATTAAAAGATATATTTAATATTTATGCAATTAGCTGCAAAGAAGGATATGAGGCAGATTATTTAGCTAAAAGTTATAATGCAAAATATTCAACAACAGATTATCTGGATATTATAAATGATTCCAATATTGATGCAGTATTAATAACAACAAGACATAATCTTCATGCAAAAATAGCTATGGAAGTATCAAATTCAGGTAAGGCAATTTTTGTTGAAAAACCAATGGCTTTAAACAATGAGGAACTGGAAGAGCTTGTTGGAGTACTTCAAAAAAATAATTCTATATTTACTGTGGGGTTTAACAGGAGGTTTTCTCCTTTCTTAATAAGAGCAAAGAGAGTAATTTCAGACAGAATAGGTCCTTTGATTGTTAATTATAGGATGAATGCGGGGTTTATCCCAAAAGAGCACTGGGTTCATACTGAAGAAGGTGGAGGAAGAAATATCGGTGAAGCATGCCATATCTATGATATTTTTAACTTTCTTACTAATTCAGAGGTAAAGAATATTGATGCTGTATCAATAGATACAAATTTTGAGCAATTCTGTTTTAATGATAATTTCATAACTACAATAAAATATAATGATGGTTCAGTATGCAATCTTATTTATACCTCAATTGGAGGTAAAACTGCTCCAAAAGAGCAGATGGATATTTATTTTGATGAAAAAGTCTTAAATCTGAATGATTATAAAGAGCTTAATCTTTATAATAATAAAAGTAAGACAGTTATTCTAAAGGGCAGGCAGGATAAGGGCCATTATAATGAGTTAAATGTTTTTGGACAGAGCATTTTAAATAATAATTATGAAAATATGATTCCTCTGTGGCAGATGGTTCAGGCAACAAAAATAAGTTTTGAGGTTGAAGAAAAGTTAAGGAAATAGATTTTCTTTTTCTATTATTATCTTTTTTCAAATTTATGTGTGGCATTGTAGGTATTTTTAATTTTGGCATGAAGGAAAAGATTAATCCTGGCCTTCTTATTGAAATGCGCGATGAAATGTTTCATAGAGGTCCGGATGAATGTGGTATCTGGATTTCTAAAGATGGTTTTACAGGACTTGCACATCGCAGACTTTCTATAATAGACCTTTCGAAGGCTGCAAGTCAACCGATGTCTAATGAAGACAGCAGTGTTTGGATTATTTATAACGGTGAAATATATAATCATCTAAAAATTAGGAAAGAGCTTATTGGAAAAGGACATTTATTTAAAACTGATCACAGTGATACAGAAGTTGTAATACATTCATTTGAAGAGTGGGGTATTAATTGCATAAATAAGTTTAGGGGCATGTTTGCTTTTTGTATCTGGGATGATAAAAAAAAAGAATTGTGGCTTGTAAGGGATAGAATAGGAATAAAACCTATTTATTTTACAGTAAATAATGGTAGATTTATTTTTGCCTCTGAAATAAAAAGTATTTTGGTTGATAAAATTATTCCGAGAGAAGTAAACAAAGTTTCATTTTATAATTATCTTTCTTTTTTAACTTCACCAGCTCCTGAAACTATGTTTAAAGGTATAAATAAAATTCCTTCAGGTAGCTATTTACATATGAGAAAAAATGGTGATTTTAAAATATATAAATACTGGGATGTTTTGGATTTTATCAAACCTGTGGAAGAAAAATCAGAAGAGGAAATAATTTCAAAATTGTTAGAAGATTTGGAAACTTCTGTTCAATACAGGAAATTAAGCGATGTCCCAACAGGTGTATTTTTATCAGGTGGAATTGATTCCAGTATTAATGCAGTTTTATTTTCAAAAAATAGCAGAGAAGTTGTTAACACTTTTACTATTGGTTATGAAGGTGAAAATCCAAGTTATTTGAATGAATTTATTTATGCAAAAAAAATCTCTGATTTAATTGGAGCTAATTATCATGAAAAAATTTTAAATATTCATGATTTTATTGGTTTTTTAAAAGATCTTGTATTTTATCAGGATGAACCAATAGGGGACCCTGTTTGCTTCCCAATTTATTTTGTCTCGAAATTAGCAAAAGATAACGGCGTAACAGTATGTCAGTTGGGTGAAGGAAGCGATGAATTATTTATGGGATATCCCAACTGGCAGCTGGCTCTAAAAATGTATAAGCTCAATTCGATACCTTTAACAGGATTCTTTAAGAAGGTAACCCTGCTTTTATTAGCGAAAACCGGCAGTAAAAATAGATATGCATATGAATGGTTAAGGAGAGCTGTAAATAATGAGCCAATATTCTGGGGAGGGGCTGAGGCTTTTTTTGAAGATGAGAAAAAATCTCTATTGTCTGTCAAATTTCAGAAATACTTTAAAGATTTCAGTTCACTGGAAGCAATAAAGCCTGTATTAAATAGCTTTACAGAAAAGACTGATTGTAAATCACTGGAGCAGTCTCCTCTGCAGTGGATGACTTATTTGGATTTGAATTTCAGACTTCCTGAATTGTTGCTCATGAGGGTAGATAAAATGTCAATGGCAAATTCCCTTGAAGCAAGGGTCCCATTTCTTGACCACGAATTTGTAGAATATGTGATGTCTATTCCGCAAAATGTAAAAATTGGCAGTGGGGTTCTCAAATATTTATTTAAAAAGGCTGTTAAAAATATCCTGCCTTCAGAAATTATAAATAGAAAAAAGCAGGGATTTGGAGTTCCAATCTATGAATGGTTTTTTAAGGAATTTGGAGGATTTGCAAGAGATAAACTAAATTCTTTTAACAGTCATACTGATTTCTTTGATAAAAAGTATATAGATGTGCTTTTTAGAAATAATAGTGCTCAGAAAATCTGGTTTGTTTTGAACTTTGTTTTGTGGCATGAGAGATGGATTGAGAATATAAAATCACATGAATATATGGAAACAGGAAAATAAAAATAAAAAATTAATTCTTTACCCATTTTTATATCCTAACATTACTGAATTATGGTTGATAAAAGAAAAGTAAAAAAAGTCTTAGTCTATCCTTTAAAAATTATATACAAATTATATCTTCCTTTTAAATATTACTTTTATTTAAAATTCAGGTCCATCAATTATATAGATAAAAAATTAAAAAAAATTTTTCATGGTACCCATTACACTTCCGATTCTTTTGCAGGTTTTTCCGATGATGCAAATAAAGATTTTTTTATTTCAAGTTTAAAAAACAAAGAAATATTGTTAAGTCAGGCAGGAAATTTTTGCAAACATATTTTTAATCTTTTAGGTTCTGGAGAAGTTAAATTAAAATATAATTCGGATTCAAAGTTAGACGATTCAGTCTTATATAAAATGAATTTAGGAAAAAATGAGATAAGGAAGATAAAAATAAATTTAAAGAAAAAGGTCGGCTTGCTATTTGAAAATCTTAAAGATAAAGATAGTTTTAACAATTTGAAAAGTTATAACTATGAACCTATTGATTGGCATAAAGATTTTAAATCAGGATACAGGTGGAATAATAATTTATTATATAAGAATATAAAATTTGGAAATATTGAGGGTGTTGATGTTAAAATACCATGGGAATTGTCAAGATGCTATCATTTTATAACTCTCGGCCAGGCTTATTTTATTACCGGGGATGAAAGATATGCTGAAGAGTTTATTTACCAGTCTATAGATTGGGTCGAAAATAATCCTTTCCAGTTTGGAGTTAACTGGTCTTGCACAATGGACACAGCAATAAGAGCTTGTAACTGGATTGCTGGCTTTTCTCTTTTAAGAAAATCAAAGCTCTTAAATATGGATTTTATATATTATTTTTATAAAAGTTTATTAGCGCATGGCATGCATATAATTCATAATCTTGAAAAAAATTATTTTATGACCGCAACAAATCATTATATATCAAACCTTACGGGGATTTTTTATTTAGGTATTATATTTCAGAATACGGGCTTTGGAAAAAAATGGATAAATTTTGCTGTAAAAGAATTAAAAAATCAAATGGAAAGACAGGTCTATAATGATGGCTGTGATTTTGAAGCTTCAACTTGTTATCATAGGCTTGTCCTTGAGTTATTTTTTTTCCCCGTTTTATTTTTTATAAAAAATAAGCAGGATTTAAAAATAGAAGATTATGTTAATTTCTGCAAGGAATTTTTTGGTAGTAAATTTATTGATAAGTTATATAGAATGTTTGAAGCAGTGCTATATCTTTTAAAGCCCAACGGTCAGCTGCCTCAAATTGGTGATAATGATAGCGGCAGACTTCACATATATTCACATTCAAATTCACTGGACTGTAGATATCTGCTAAATATTGGGGTTATATTTTTTAATGAATCTAAATTTAAAATCAGAGATTTTGGTTTGACTGATGAAGTTATGTGGATATTTGGCCACGAAAGTCAGAAGAAATGGAGTAATCTCCAATATTTGGAATTAAGCAATATAAATAGTAAATCTTTTGATAATTCAGGCTGGTATATTATGAGAAATAATAATAATTATCTTTTGGCATCTTGCGGACCTAACGGTCAGAATGGTGACGGGGGTCATGCCCATAATGATAAATTGAGTTTTGAGCTTTTTTTAAATAATATTGATGTAGTAATTGATCCCGGCACCTATACTTATACTCCTTATCCAAAAGAAAGAAATTTATTCAGGTCAACTAATTATCACAATACTGTTATAGCTGATAATACAGAGCAGAATAGATTTGATGAAAGAAATCTTTTTTTTATGGAAAATGATGCAAGAGTGAAAGTTAATAAATGGATTACAAATGAGGAATATGATTTGATTGATGCAGAGCATAATGGTTATTTAAGATTAAAAGACCCTGTTAATCATAGAAGGAAAATTTATTTTAATAAATCAGACAGTTTTATTGTAATTAAGGATATTTTAACCGGTAAAGGCAGTTATACTTTTGATATATATTATCATCTTGGAAAAGATATTAGCTGCAGTATTGAAAAAAATTTATACCATATTTTTCATAATAATTGTAAGATAATGAACTTATTTGTATTTTCTGACACAGAAGTAGAGAAATCTACTGGCAACTATTTTTATTCTGAAGGTTATGGTATTAAAACAAATTCTGAATTTTTGAAATTTTCATTTGAAGCTGGTGTTCCGGCAGGGCTAACATTTTTTCTATATAATATTGATTTTGAGAAGAAGTTTAATATTTTAAGCAGCAGTCAGGATTTGAAGAATTATATAAAAAATTTAATAAATAAAACTGGATTGTAAAGTTTGAAAAATAAAAAAATATTAATTGCAGCGCCAAATTACTGGACTTCACCATTTCAGGTTGGGAGTCATCATTATGCCAGGATATTTGCTAGAAATGGCTGGGAAGTTCTTTTTATTTCAGATCCAATCTCTTCTTTTCATTTCCTAGTTCAAAATAAACAGCAGGTTTATGAAAGAAAAAATATTTATAGGGGACATATAAAAAGTGGATTTAAAAACATTCATATCTACGTTCCATTTGCTTTGTTTACTCCAAATGATAAACCTTTTTTCAGGTCAGCTTTTGTGACAAATAACTGGCAGAGATTTACCGTTCCGGATATCTTTAAATACCTTGGAAAGATTGATTTTAGCAGCGTAGATGTGATCTGGTTTGATTCTTTAATTCAGAGTTTTTTAATTGATAAAATAAATTATAAAAAATCTATTTTCAGGGTTTCTGACAAATTGGAAGCTTTTAAGAAAATAAGCAGTAATATATCAATTTTAGAAAAAAAACTTTTAGAGAAAATTGATATTATTATTTATACTGCAAAAACTTTAAAGGATTATATTAAAAGGTTTGAAGAAAAATCATTTTATATTCCAAATGGTGTTGATTTTCAACATTTTAAAAATGCAGAAAAAAAGATTCCAGATGATCTTAAAGAAATACCCAGACCTCGAGCAATTTATGTAGGTGCAATAGATGAATGGTTTGCACAGGATTATTTAATAAGTGTTGCAAGAAAATGTAAGAATTTTTCATTTATTTTGATAGGAACACCTAATATAGATGTTTCAAAAATAAAAAGAGAGCAAAATATTTATTTATTGGGTAGAAAAAGCTACAGTGAAATTCCCTCATATATTTTTAATAGTGATGTGGGTATTATTACTTTTGATATTAACCATCCGGTTGTAAATACTGTTAATCCAATAAAACTGTATGAATACATGGCCTGTGGAATACCTGTAGTTACCACAAAATGGAAGGAACTGGAGTTGATAAACAGCCCCGCATATCTGGCAAGTAATGTAGATGATTTCATTTATGGTTTAAATTATTCTTTAGCAAATTTTGATAAAAAAAAGGGGAAAAACAAGATAATTTATAAGAGTGAAAAGCAAATGAAAAGAAAAGAAAGATTAGAAGAGGGAAATTTAATTAGAGAGGAATTAGTTAATTTTGCTCAGGCAAATTCCTGGGAAAAAAGATTTGAGGAGATTATTAAAATTCTCAATCAACAAATAAATTAAGAAGTGAGTTTTATAATAGAAAGATCAGCTAAAAAGTTAAAAGTTTTGATTTTACATGACTATGCCTTTGTTGAAGGCGGGGCAGGTAAAGTTGCAACTGAGAGTGCTATTTACCTTGCTAATAAGAACCATGAAGTTGTCTTTTTTTCTGCAGTTGGTCCCGTAAGTCAAGAATTAAATAACGCAAAATTAAAAAATATTATTTGTCTGGAACAGGAAGATATTCTTTCAAGTAAGAATAAAATTAAAGCTGCTATTTTTGGGATTTCAAATAAAGTAGCTTTAAATAAAATAGAAGACCTAATTAAGTTTTGGAAGCCAGATATTGCACATATTCATGTGATTTCAAAAGCTTTATCCTGGTCAGTAATTAACTATTTGAATAAATTTAAAATTCCTGTTGTATACACCTTACATGATTTTGGTCTTTTATGCCCGAATATGGGTTTATACAATTTCAAATCGAAAAGCCAGTGCAATCTTTATGATTCAATTAATTATTTCAGGTGTCTTTTAACAAATTGTGATAAGAGAAGTTATAGCCAGAAATTATGGCGATGGCTGCGTTTTATTTATTCAAGAAAGATTTTAAAAGTATTAAATAAAATTAGTGGTTTTATTGCAGTAAGCAATTTTGAAGCTGATGTTTTTTCAAAATTTATTCCGGAAAAGGCAAAATTAAGAGTAATTTACAATCCTGTAAGTGATAAAATTTATTGTTTGGACGGCAGATTATGTAATACAAACAATAAATATTATAAAAACTCTGGTATTCGAAATAATTATGGGAAAAGTAAGAATATAAAAGAAATACCCCAGTTTGTTTATATAGGCAGGCTTTCAGAGGAAAAGGGTATTGATTTAATGATCAACGCCATAAAACATGTAGATGGAAGGCTGGTAATAGTTGGAGAGGGGGAGCTTGTTGACTTTTGTAGAAAAGCCTCAGAAGAGTTAGGTGTTAAAAAGGTAAGGGTAATAGGCAGGTTAGATGAAAAACAGGTTGCAGAGTTGACTTGCTCAAGTGAAGCTATAATACTTCCATCAAAAGTTATGGAAACAGCAGGAATGGCTGTAGTGGAAGCTGCAAGATATGGAATTCCTGCAGTTGTTTCTGACCATGGAGGTCTCAGGGAATTTGTTAAAGACAATGTAAATGGAATTTATTTTAAATCTGGTGATTTGAATTCATTGATTAATGCAATGCAGAGATTTATAGATGAACCGGGACTATCTAAAAAACTGGGAAGAAATGCTCAAGAAAGTTTTCAAAATTATAAAGGAAAAACTGAAGCATATATAAATTCCCTTGAGGAGCTTTATTATAATATTATTAAGGATTAAAATAAAAAATATATGAGAAATTATTCCTTGTTACTTAGTAAGAAGTTTTATTTTAGAAATGTTGTTATTTTTTTAGCTTTTTTTGTTGTTTTTTTTCTATCACATAATTTAGTAGAATATGAAAATTTAGGTATTTTATTATTTTCTAATATTCTTTTATTAATTACATTTATAATTACCGTTATAAATTCAAAACTTGGTTTTTATTTTTTTATTTTTTTTATCCCTCTTTTAAATAACTTAACTATAATTCTTGGAATTAGATCCATAGATTTTCCACTGTTTTTATTTTTTGCTTTTTTTCTTGGTTTTATCTGTAGTTATCTTGATGGTATTTTTCTGGAAAGGCTTGGTTTTCTTGAAAGAAGAAGGGGTATAGATAGGGAAATAATCGTAATAATTTTTACATTTACCTTAATCTTATTAATATCTTCATTTATTACAGCTTTTAGATATTCAAATTTTTTTCCATTTATTACAAATGAATACCACAATTTAAAAGTAAGCATAGATAAGTTTGACTCCAACAGTGCAATTCTGTGGACAATAAAATTTTTTTTTAATTATGTATTAGGGTTTTTACTTCTTTTTGCAATATTTAATATTTTTGAAAGAATAAAAGATATTTTAATAAGCATCATTGTGTTTTTTGCCTCTACTTTTTTGTCCTCATTAATGGTTTTTTTTCAGTATTTTGTTAATCCTTATGTAGGGAGTTTTAAATACTGGGTTGAGACTGGAAGACTAAATGCAACTTTTACAGACCCTAATTCACTCGGTGCTTTTACGATGCTTATGTTTCCTCTTTTTATTTCCACAATTATTTATTTTAAAAAATGGTTTTTAAAATTAATTTTTAGCCTGTTGACATTAATTCTTTTAATAATGGTTATACTATCAGGCTCGAGAAGTGCACTGCTGGGTGTTGTAATTGCAGCTTTTGTGTTTGTAATAATCGGATTAGTTTTAGGCGCAAAAAGAATAAGCCAGCTGCCTAAAAGAAAGAAGTTAATGTCTGTTATTTCTTTTTTAATCATTCTTTTTATTCTTGTATCAGCCTTGCTTTTAATTTTTTTAACTGAAAATAAAATAAAAAATAATATTATTGAAATAGGTTTAATCCAGAGAACAATTACTACTGTAAAAACTTTCATGAGTTATTTTAAATCAGCAGGTTTTATTGAGTCTTTAAAATCAATTTCCAACTATAGATATATATTCTGGAGAATGGCTTTAAATATGGCACGGGATTATCCATTTACTGGTGTTGGAACAGGTGCTTTTTTAATTGAGCTGCCTGATTATATATATAATTTTGAGAGAGGTTTTCCAAATATTGATTTTGTCGGTAATTATTACCTGCAGCTTCTTTCTGAAATGGGGGCTGCTGGACTTATTTTAATGTTGTTATTGTATTTTTTAATAATTAAGAAAGTTTCTTTGTTCTTTTTAAGAAATAAATTAAATCGAAATATTAATGATAATTGGATTCTTAAAGGTTTGTTTATTTCTTTTACCTCAATGCTGGTAATTCAATTTTTTGGTTCACATACAAATTTTTCAGAAATAGAGGTTACATTTTGGGTAATAATAGGACTTATGATTGCCTTTTTAAAGATTAAACAGTTAAAAAATATATATAATATTAATGATCATATAAATTATTCTGAAAAAGATATTAATTCCTTTAAAACCGATAAATCTTATTTAGGAATTTTAACTATTTCAAGAAGTATAGGATTCAACATATTCCAGAAAATATTATTATATATATTTTTTATATGCTTTGCTGCAGTTCTTTTTAAAAGCTCAATAACGACTTTATCAATTGCTGTAAAACAGGACAGGAATAACTGGAGTAATGAATATGGATTCTATAATTATGATACTTTTGAGGGTAAGAAAGTAAGGTGGATTAATAAAGACGCAAGTACTGTAATTGAAAAGAAAGGGGGTATTTTAACAGTTGCATTGAAAGATTTGTATCCTTTACAATCAGATAAACCAAATACAGTAAAAGTATTTATTGATAATTATCCTGCAGGTTTAATAAAATTAAAAAATGATTCATGGTATAATCTTAACTTGAAAATTCCTGATTTTACCGGTAAAAGAATTACAGTAACAATAGTTTCCAGCAGGAGCTGGATACCAAAAGAATTGAGGATAAGCAACGATACCAGGGAACTGTCTGTTTTGATAGGTGAAATTTCTTTCTCGGATAAATGAAATATACAAAGCATATTTATTTAAATGATTAAATTAGATTTAAAATCTAAATATCTTGTATTAAAAATTATTTATGGTGTTATATTAGCGTTAAGCGATATTATTTTTATAGGATTAAGCTGTTTTCTGGCATATTATTCAAGGTTTTATACAAGATTTTTTACTCCCTCTGTACAATCTTATCGTTTGGACAAGAGTTATTTGTTTTATTCATTAATTTTTTTAGGGCTCATACTATTTTTTTCATTAATTTTAAAATTGTATAATTTGCGGATTATCTACCGGGACCCATTTTATTATTTAAAAATTTTTATACCTCCAATCTTGAGTGTTGCATTTGTAGTTCTGGCTGGTCGTCTTTATGAAAATTTTGCTTTTTCCAGGTTATGGATTTTGTTTCTGATAGTTTTTAATATGTTTCTCTTATTTTTCAGCAGATACATAATAGGTTCGCTTACAAAAAGAGTATTAAGGATTTTTGGTTTTTCTAATATAGATATTATATGGGTTTTCAATGATAATATAAAGGCTGTAAGATCCTTATCAAGGTTAAATCAGAGAATTGTTTATGGAATTTTTCTTTTAATTTCTGATGTTATTTTTTTAGCTTTAGCATTTTATCTCTCATATTTTTTAAGATTTAAAACAGGTGAGCTTGCAGAGATAAACAGAACTTATCTGGTCGAGCAACATTATGTTTTTTACTCCATAATTTTTATTGCAATATCTGTTCTTGTTTTCTTTTTGTTTAATTTATACGACAGAGACAAAATTTACAGGGGATCGGGCTATTATTCCAGGCTAATTAAAACAGTCTTTATAAACATAGTAATAATTATGCTTGCTGGTTATGTTTTTGAACAGTTTACTTTCTCAAGAAAATGGCTGCTTCTTCTGATTCCATTCAGTATTATATTAATCTTGATTGGTAGATTCTTTATAGAATTTGTTTCGCAGAAATTAATGAAAAAGTATGGAATAATACCTCGAACAATAATAATTGGAATTGGCGAAAATGCAAAAAGAATAGAGGATAGCTTAAATAAGTATTCCCTTGAATGGAATAAAATTATTGGACATGTGGATAGCAAGAAGAGACTTGAAGAACATAAAGAATATTTAAAAGATTTTGAAGTGGCGGGTTGTTTAGAAGAATTAAAGGACGTAATTATGAAGCAGAATATTCAGAGAATAATAATATCCGGTCCAGAATTTAAATATTATGAAATTCTTGAGATACTAGAAAATTTAAAGGGCCTTGACGTTACTGTTCTTATCTTTCCAGGGTTTTTTGAATTTTCTTTACGTAGAATCAGTGTTCGTGAAATTGGTGGAGTTCCCCTTATGCAGGTTTCAAATATTGGTTTTTTTGGAATAAATTTGTTTCTTAAAAACCTTATAGACTATGTACTTGGCACTATTTTATTTATCTTTTTTATTTTTATTTATCTTGTTGTTGCAGTTTTGATAAAACTTAATTCAAATGGTCCAGTATTTTTTCAGCAAAAAAGAATGACGAAGGATTGTAAGGTATTTTACATGTATAAATTCAGGACAATGTATATTGATGCAGAAGAAAGACTAAAAGATTTACTGCAGTTTAGTGAAGTAGACGGCCCTATTTTTAAAATGAAAAATGACCCGAGAATTACTAGGATTGGAAGGTTTTTAAGAAGATTTTCAATAGATGAACTTCCTCAGATCATAAATGTATTAAAGGGTGAGTTAAGCCTTGTCGGTCCAAGACCCCCGCTTCCAAGTGAAGTAGAAAAATATGATGAATGGGAAGCCAAAAGGATGAATGTAAAGCAGGGTATAACAGGTTTATGGCAAATTAGCGGGAGAAGTGATTTATCATTTGAAGAGATGGCAAGACTGGATTTATATTATATCCAGAACTGGTCCATTGAAATGGATTTAAAGATTATATTAAAAACTATCCCCGTAGTTTTATTTGGGAAAGGTGCATATTAAATAAGATTTTAACATTATTTAAAGGTTTATTATGGATGGTTCTGAACAGGAAGAGAAATATATTAAAAATTTAAAAGATAAAGTCATAAAGGAAGCAAAAATAATCTCGATAAGCGAGCCTTCTGATAAGAAAGCCACAGATTTATACCAGGACCGGCAGAATAAAAATATTTATGATTTATTATGTGCGGCAGAACAGAATGCAAGTATTGGAGCTGATTTATTTTTATTCGAAAATCGCTCCTTTTTAAAAAGGATAATATACAGGTGGGTTGTCCGTTTTCTCTTTAAGATTTTAAGAGTAATAACTGTAAATCAGAATCGGTATAATTTGGCAGTCTTAAAAATTTTGCAAACGAGTATTGATGCAGACTTCAATCTTGCTTTACTAGCTGCAAATGACAGGACACAGTTTAATACAAGACTTACAGATAATGAAGTAAAAATAAAAAACCTGGATAATAGAATATATTATTTAGAGAAAAACATAGATTTTCTAAAAAACAGCTTTATGCAGTTGAACCAGGAGGTGGATGCTATTTTTAGCGACAGGGGAAGAAATTATGCTAAAAGGGCAGGGAAAAAAGAACTCCAGGGTATTACAAAAAAATTCAACAGGAACCTGGATTCTCTATATGTTTTTCTGGAGGATAATTTAAGGGGTAGCAGGACAGATATAATGGATCGTCTTAAAATATATCTTCCTATCTTAGAGAAAGCTAATATTGGTTCAGAAGACTTGCCTGTTTTAGATATAGGTTGTGGCCGCGGCGAGTGGCTGGAATTGTTAAGAGAAAAGAATTTAAATGCATCAGGCATAGATATAAATAAGGTAATGGTTAAAATCTGCAGGGATCTTAAGCTCAATGTTACCGAAGAAGAAGTTTTTTCATATCTTAAAACTGTCAAAGATGGCAGCATAGGTGCAGTTACCGGTTTTCATTTGATTGAACACTATGAATTTGATTTTCTGGTTGAGCTGTTTAAGGAATTATATCGTGTTTTAAAACCCGGCGGATTGGTAATATTTGAAACTCCTAATCCGGATAATATTCTGGTAGGAAGCTGCACTTTCTATTTAGACCCCACTCATAACAAGCCACTGCCAAGTTTACTTGCAAAACTTCTTTTGGAAGCGCATGGTTTTGGTAATGTTAGTATTATAAATCTTCACCCCAATAAATTATTTTCTAAAATAAAAGAAAGCGGCTCTGAGCATCATAGAATGTTTAACGAATATTTCTTTGGTCCTCAGGACTATGCGATTATAGGGTATAAAGTATGAAAAAAATTGCAATTTGTACCCCCGAAATTTCTTATGGTGATGCAGTAGGTAATGATATTTTTGGTATGTATAATGTTTTAAACAATCAAAATTTTAAAGCAGGTATTTTTGCAGAGAATATTCTTACTTCGAAGGGTACTGCAGAGAATATTGACTATATACATAACTTCATAAAAAAGAGAGATGATTTAGTAATATACCATCTTTGTACTGGGTGGTTTAAGGGTTTAAATATACTTAATAATTTAAATTGTAAAAAAGTAATAAAATATCATAATGTAACTCCTCCTGATTTTTTCTATAATTTTAGCTATGATCATGTTGCCACCTGCAGTGGTGGTATTGAACAACTTAAGGTTGTCACAGGTTTAGATCTGGATATGTATTTAAGTGATTCCTTGTTTAATATGAAAGAGATTATTTCAATGGGTGTTGATGCTTCAAAATGTCATGTTGTTCCTCCTTTTAATAATATTGAAGGGTTAAAAAATCTACAACCAGATTTCGACATATTAAACAAATATAATGACGGAAGGGTAAATATATTATCTGTTGGTAGGATTGCCCCCAATAAAGGATTTGATAAACTTATTGAAGCATTTTACATTTATCATAATTATTACAATTCAGAAAGCAGATTGCTCATAGTGGGTAATCAACAACATCGGTTATCGACTTATATTGATTATCTGTATGATAAAGTCAACAGGTTGAAATTACAGGACTGTGTTTTATTTACAGGTAAAGTTAATGATGAGCAGTTAAAATCATATTATCTTATTTCAAAGATTTTTGCCTTAACAAGTTATCACGAAGGCTTTTGTGTACCCTTAATTGAAGCCATGAGTATGAAGATTCCGGTTGTCGCTTATAATTCAACTGCTGTTTCTGATACAGTGGGAAATGCCGGAGTATTATGGGATGATTTAAACACTGATTTAATTGCTGCAACATTTAATGAAATTATTGTAAGTGAAGAAACCTATTTTTATTTAGGTGAAGCCGGGTGGAGAAGATATAGAAATAATTTCACCAATGAAATAATTGAAAAAAAATTTTTAAATCTTATCTGTGAGTTCTTATGAAAAAGATTGCTATTGTAGTTCAGAGATGTCATGAGCAGGTTGTTGGGGGCTCTGAAGCTGAAGCATGGCATTATGGAAATTTATTAAAAGACAGTTATGAAGTCCATATTTTAACAACAACCGCATTGGATTTTGAAAGCTGGGATAATGTTCTGGCTGAAGGTGATGAGATAAGAGATGGTATTTGTATTAAGAGATTTAAAGTCGCACGGGGAAGGCCCGACCACTGGTTAGAGATTTTTAAGTTATTATTGGATAAATATGACAAAAATGTAAATTTAGATGAGCCAATGGACAGGCTGATTAAATGTCCAACAGCACTTCAGGAGGAATTTATATATAAACAGGGGCCTTATTCGGAAGGATTAATGAAATTTTTAACTGAAAAAAGCATGGATTATAAAGCTGTAATATTCTTAACATATTTATATGCTACAACCTATTTTGGCATGTTTAATGTTCCCTGGGATAAAATAATATTTGTGCCAACTTTGCATGATGAGCCGACTGCTTATCTTTCTGTATATAAATATATGGCTAAAAGGGCAAGAATACTACTCTTTAATACCCAAAGTGAATATGAATTTGCAAACATGTTGTGGGGAAAACTTCCTGGCTATGTTGTTGGAATGGCAGTAAACACCATAGAATTTTCTCCTTCTAAACTAAATTTTCCTTATATATTATATTGCGGTCGTATTGATGTAAATAAAGGTTTTCCCCAGTTAATTGATTACTTCTTAAAATATAAAAAAGAGTTTTCATCTGATTTGCACTTAGTGTTAACAGGTGATAATAAGATTGATATACCTGTCAGTGAAGACATAATATTTAAGGGCAATGTCCCTGAAAGTGAGAAATTTAAGTTAATGAGTGGTGCCAGTTTTTTTGCTATGCCATCTCCAAATGAAAGTTTCAGCATAGTTACTCTTGAAGCAATGGCTCAAAAAATTCCAGTGCTGGCAAGCGATGGTTCCAGAGTTATAGTTGACCATATTAAAAATAGCGGCGGCGGCTTACTTTATAATAATTATAAAAGTTTTAAAGATGGTATTAATATTCTTTTAAAGAATGGACAGGAAATCAGGGATATGGGGGAAAGAGGCAGAAAATATGTTATTAAGAATTATAGTATTAAAAAAATTTCAAAAAAACTTAAGGACATTATTGAAACCTTAGAGTAATATTAACTAATTTTGTATAACTTCTTTTATGGTTTTACTTTGTTTAAATATAAAATATACAGAGGTGTCCAATTGGTATGATATCTAATTTTAAAAAGTTATTTGCTTATAGAGAACTGCTGTATAGTCTTACAAAAAAGGAATTGAAGGTTAAGTACAGAGGTTCAGTGCTTGGGTTTTTTTGGTCTCTGCTCAATCCAGTATTAATAATGCTTGTATATTCTTTTGTTTTTTCGATAGTACTAAGACAGGGAATAAAAGAATTTGCTATTTTTCTACTTTGTGCACTTCTTCCTTTTAACTTTTTTTCGAATTCTGTAAACTATGGTGCAAACAGTATAATTTCTAATGCTAATCTCGTAAAGAAAATTTATTTTCCAAAAGAAATAATCCCTCTTTCTATAGTTTTTAGCAACTTTATTAATTTTTTGCTTGAGCTTTTAATATTATTCATAGTGCTTTCGATATTTAAATATAAATTTTATATGTATTTATATATTTTACCTGCAGTTATTGTTGTTCAAATTTTTTTTGTTTCCGGTATATCTCTTTTGGTGTCTTCTCTTAATGTTCTTTTCAGAGATCTGCAGCATCTGGTATCAATACTTATGATGGTCTGGTTTTTTGGTACCCCAATAATTTATCCATTAAGCATGGTTCCTGAAAGATTTCAATTTATAATGCAGCTTAATCCAATGGCAGTTTTTGCAATTTTTTACAGGGATATGTTTTATTATATTAAATATAATGAGGGGTTTAATATACCTTCCCTTAAAATAATTTTAATCTGTTTAGGGATATCGTTTGGTTTTTTCTTTTTAGGATATTTTATATTTAAAAAAATTGAACCCAAATTTGCTGAAGAGGTATAAATATGAGATATCGGTATGAGATACCGGTATAGGTAGCTGGTATAAGTATGAGGTATAGATAAATGGATATTTTAGACAATAATCTTGCGGTAGAAGTAAAAAATGTCACCAAGCATTACATAATAAAACATCAAAAGAATCCATCTTTAAAAGATACAATCCTTAAGGGAAAAGAAAAATATGAGGAATTCCTGGCTCTTGATGATATTACTTTTTCTGTTAACCATGGTGAAACTTTTGGAATTATAGGTTCAAATGGTTCAGGAAAAAGCACACTTTTAAAGCTTATTGCAAAAGTTCTGATGCCAACAAATGGAGAAGTAATTGTTAACGGGACAGTTTCTGCCCTTCTTGAGCTTGGCGCAGGTTTTCATCCTGATCTTACCGGCAGGGAAAATATTTATCTGAATGCTTCAATTCTTGGTCTTAAAAAGAAGGAGATAAATAAGAAATTTAATGAAATTATTGAATTCTCGGAACTTGAGCAATTTATAGATATGCCGGTTAAAAGTTATTCATCTGGGATGTATATGAGGCTTGGATTTTCAATAGCTATTAATGTTAATCCTGATATCTTACTTGTTGATGAAGTTCTTGCAGTAGGTGACCAGTCATTTCAATCAAAATGTTATAAAGTTATCTATGATTTTATGCATCGCGGTAAAACAATAATAATAGTATCGCATGATCTGGATACAATTTCAGACCTATGTGGAAGGGTTATTTTTTTAAAAAAAGGAAAAATCGAAGATATTGGTGATTCCATTAGAGTTGTCAATAAGTATAGAGCTTATGTTGAAGAAATTGAGCGCCAGAGAATTATTGAACAGCAGAGAATTGAAAGGAAGGATATCTTCAAATCAATAATAGACAGTAAAAGAAAAGTTATTGATGGGGAGGAAATAGATAAACTTTCAAAATTAGGAG
>Ga0194126_10003075_pt1 | contig 26699 bp, 18 predicted proteins | sample TA2KigC150mmetaG_FD_148641 | JGI IMG/M metagenome (GOLD analysis project Ga0194126, IMG submission 148641) | Freshwater microbial communities from Lake Tanganyika, Tanzania - TA2015035 Kigoma Deep Cast 150m | ecosystem: Environmental > Aquatic > Freshwater > Lake | place: Tanzania: Lake... | reverse complement strand
TGAAGTGTCACGACCTCCCCGCTCTCCTTTTTCACCTCGACCTTGCGGAACTCCATCGAGGCGCCCTCGTACTTCCCCAGCTGGAAGAGGAGGCCGTTCCAGAAGGGCCGCTCGCACGACTCCGGCTCGAGGAGGATCTTGTTCTCGAGCGTGATCCATGTGGCGATCGTCTCGTCCTCGATGATGAGGTTCGGCTCTGGCTTCGGGAAACGGCACTTGATCAGGCAGGCGATCAAGCCGGCGATACAGACGATCCCGATGACAACGACGATCGTGATCGCTGCCTTGAGGGACTTCCCTGCTTCGTCCATTTCAATCCTCCTGTGGGAGATGGCTGATCATCTCCAGTCTCCGACGGCGACAAACGCCGCCCAGTGGAACGGGTGCGTGCTCCTACCGTTCGCGCGCCGCGTGAGAAGCGAGCCCAAGGTCGCCTCCTGCACGGCGTCCATCGTGGTCATTCGCTTCGATAGACGGGCATCGTAGAGCCTTCTCATCCACTCGCCGGCGGATCGATCCTCCACCGGCCAGAGGCTCATGATGATCGTCCTCACGCCGGCCACCCGAAAGGCGCGTTGCAACCCGAGGATCCCCTCGTTCCTTCGGATCTCTCCCAGCCCCGTGTCGCAGGCCGAGAGCACAGCCCACCGAGCGCCCTCGAGATTCATGGCGGCGATCTCCTCGGCGGTGAGGCTGCCGTCCTCTCCCCGAGGGTTGGCTTCGCCTCTCCTGTTGGCGCCGGCGAGCGCGAGACCGGCCAGGCGAAGCGGATTCTCGCGCCAGGCCGGCGTCTTCTCCGTCGGGGCGGCGGCGAGCCCTCCGATCCCTCGGGCGGCGGGCGCCGCGGAGAGGCACTGGCCGGCGATGAAGAAGCCGTGCGTCGCGAGGTGGATCGCGGCCTTGCCCGGAGCGAGCCGCTTGACGCTCGACTCCGTCGCATGGGACCCCGCAAGGATCAGCGCCGCGCCGCCGCCCGCGTGAGCGGCTATGACGCTCCCCTCAGGCGCGGCGCGGCGCCAGAGTCCGGCGATCTCCTCGACCTCCCCCTTCGTCGCCGGAAGAGGCCCGAAGCGAACCGACTGGAACTCGAGGCAGGGTTCCCTTCCTCCGCGGAAAGGCATCCCGGCCGCCGCAGGGGCCTCTGCCCTCCCCGCGTCGCTGTCGCCTTCGGCTATCTCCGGATAGCCATCGAAATCGGGCGCGCCGATCGCGAGCAGCCCCTCGGCCTCTTCCGAGATCGGCGCGACGACGAGATCCCGCTCCGCGGACAGGTAATGGATCGTCCGGCCCATCTCGAGCAGGTAGCTCTCCTCCTCGACCGGCAGGGCGGACAGATTGATGAAGTGGAGCGCGCCATCGGGCACGACGAAGACCTGCCCGCAACCGGTCAGCAGCGGGACGACCGGATCCCAGACGATCTCGCGAAGGCGTTCGCCGGCTGCCCGGTAGGCGCGTTCCGCCTCGTCGGCGGTCTCCTGCCTGGTGGCGGCGATCGACGAGGCTTCGCGTTGGACGGCGCGCACGAGGCCCTCGATCCGCTCGGCCGGACCGAGATCGATCATGTGGATCTCGGACGGAAACCCGTTCGCGACGAAGACGGCATACGACGGCTCGGTCTCGGCGGGAGCGGGGGCGGAGACGGAGGCGCGGGCTTCCGGACGTCTCCGCCCCATCGCCCCGCGAGGAACCTGCCGGTCGTATCTGACATACGCGAGCAGAACGGTCTTCGGGGGTAGCCCGTCGAGAGCCTCTCTCAGACCGGATCGCTCCACCGCGCGGGCCGCCCGGAATGCGAAGCTGATCGCGCCGAGCCTGCGTTCGATGGCCTCTCTTTTTTCGCGCGCGGCTTCGAGATCCTCCCTGTACGCCGCCGGTGTCCTCTGCAACGGTCCCTGTACCAGAAGCTCCGCGTACCTCGCGCTCGCGGCCGCGAGAACCTCCGCGAGACGCTTGGCGTCGCTGCTCCCCCCCACTGCCGGAATCCGATTCCGGAGGGCCATCATCTCGAGAACCTGTCCGCGCGACCTGGCCACCGCGTCCCAGCAGTCCCGTGCTGCGCGGGGGAGGACCCCCTCCGACGCCACGGTCAACGCGAGGTCCAGCCCCGCGGTCCTGCTTGCCACAAGTCCGAGCGCCTGCCTCTCCGGGAGGAATGGCGCCGTGGCCCGCACATGCGAGCTACGGACCGCTTCCGCGCGGAGCCCGTCCTCGAGCGCCTCGTCGGACCGGCCTGACGCCAGCGCCATCAGTCCGAGATTCGGAAGCAGATCGGCCTCCACGAGGTTCTCGTCTCCCAGGTTCTTTCTTCCTATCTCCAGCGCTCGTTCGTACGCCCGCCGGGCGGACTCGTCTTCGCCGGCGATCAGACGAACTTTCGCCAGCCCGATCAGAATCGCGCAGAGATCGAGGTGATCCGGCCCAAGGCTCGCCTCCTTGATCGACAAGGCGCGAGCGAAGAGCGCCTCCGCTCCCGCGAGATCTCCCATCTCCAGACGCACGGACGCCAGGCATCTGAGCCCGGTCGCGAGCTCGGGAGCCTCCGCCCCCACGGACGCCTCCCATCCCTCGATCGCCCTCCGGCAGAGCGAGTCGGCCGCCGCGAGGTTTCCCGCCAGGTGCTTGATCTCAGCGAGATTCATCAGCGTCGATGGATCCTCGGCCTCGCCTCTCGCGACACGCATCTCCAGCGATCGCAGGTACAGCTCCTCGGCCCTTCCATAGTCGGCGAGGTTCTGATGGACGCGACCAAGGTTGTTGAGGCACGAGACCAGGAAGGGATCGCCCGCGGGAAGGCTCGCCTCGGCGATCGCGACGGCCCGCTCGTAGTGCTCTCGTGCCTTCACATACTCGTTGATCTCGTCATAAACGATGGCGAGGCCGTTTTCTATCAGGGCGTTCGCGAAATGCGAGTGTCCATATGCCTTGGTCAGGATCTCCCCCGCGCGTCCGTATTCCTCGAGGGCGTCCTTATACATTCCCTGCCGGTAGCGCAGCCGGGCGAGGTTGTGGTGATCGCGAGCCAGTTCCGGAGCGTCCGGACCCAGGAGCCGCGAGAGGATCCTCTGGCGCTCGCTGTAAAGGGCATCCGCCTCGGAGTACCGGCTCATGTCCGTCCGGAGTTCGCCCAGGGCCGACAGGGCGTCGGCGAGGTTCCGCTCGGCGGAAGGCCCGGATTCCCGCCCGATCCGCACAGCGCGCTCCAGCGGCGGTCCTGCGTCGTTCAGGCGGCCGGCGAAGTGGAGCAGGCGCCCGAGGTGTCTCAAGCTCACCGCCACCTCGGGCTCCTCGGATCCGAAGAGACGCTCTTTCAGATCCACAGCGCGGCGCGAGAGAGCCTCCGTCTCGGCGAGCGACGCCTTGCCCCCCTCGTACATGCTCCTCACGAGCAGATCGAGCGCGATCGCGACTTCGGGCGAGCCTGATCCCCGGGCGCGTTCCCGCTGCTCAAGGAGGATGCGCGCCCTGGCCTCCGCGTCGAGGTACGATCCCTGATCGATGAGCCTGGCGATCGCCCCTTCCTCCACGGAGCCGGCCGGATCGCCCTCCGCAGCGGCTGCGACGACGCAGAGACTGCAGGCGATAAGCTGGACGAGGGCGAGAATCGACGCGCAGGCCTGGGCTCTCGTCCACAATGATGCCCTCATCACCCCGGGGAGCTGGTCCTCCCGCGGAGAGCCCCACCTCCCGCGACGAGGGCTCCGCATCCGCATCAGGGGTTCTCCAGCTCGACCTTCCAGGTCCAGAGCCGTCGAGATCCGCTGTCCTTCGCCTCGAGGCGGCTGAATACGCCGGACAGCCCCGGCCGCGAGGCCTCCGCTCCCGACGCCGGCTCGGCGGAGATGCCGCCGATTCCGCGCAGGACCAGGCCGAGGTCCGCGCCGGAGAGAGCAAGGGGAGATCCCGATCCAGCCTGCGGGAGTGAGGCGAGACTTCTCTCGAGATCCTCGAGGGGCCCTCGCGAGGCGATCACATAGACGGTCTCGTGCCCCCCGCTGCTCGTTACGTTCCAGTACTGCCGCATCCCGCCCTTCTCCCCGGGAAGCCTGTGCTTCACGCCCCCCTCGAGCGGGTTTGCCGGATCGAGACCGGTGAGAGGATACAGGAGATAGGCATCTCCCCTGCTGTCCTCATTGAAGACGTACACGTGCGACTTCGCCGACGCCTCGATCTCCATGAAGAGCCTGTCTCCGGGCCCGATGCTCGCGCCGTCGCGGAGGCGCTCATCCGCTCCGCCGGCATTGCGAAACAGGGCGGCCTCGACGCCGAGCGCCCCCGGTGTCAGCGCTCTTTCCGCGATCAGGGCCGCGGCGATCGCGCAACCGGCGACCGCGGCCACGAGAATCCAGCTCCTCCGCGCGCCCTTCGCACCGGCGCGATCCACTAACGCAGTCGGCCCTGCGAGCGCCTGCTCGAACTCGCCGGCAGTCCTGTATCTCTGACACGGATCCGCCCTGAGAGCGGCCTCGACTGCCTGAACGAAGACCCCGGGAAGCTCGGGACGAAGGTCCCGCAGCCGCGCGGACTCTCCGCTTCGATGCTTGTTCGCGAGATCGGCGACGGTGGCTCCGTCGACCGGGTAACGCCCTGTGACCAATCTGAAGATCAGAACCCCCACCGAGTAGATGTCGGCCGCGATCCCTCCGGAGCCGCCGCGGAAGAGCTCCGGAGCGAGATAGACGGCGGTTCCGGCCAGGTCCGTTCCCTCCTCCGAGGCGCGTCGATCGATCGCAGTGCCGAAGTCCATCAGGACGATGCGGCCGCCCTTTTCACGCATGACGTTGGCCGCCTTGATGTCCCTGTGGACGAGGCCGGCCGCGTGGACGGCTGCGATAGCCCGCAGCAGATCGATCCCTATGAGCGTGGCCTCCTCGGCGCTGAAGGGACCCTGCTCGCGGAGGCACTCCTCCAGGGTCTTGCCCTCGATGTAGTCGCTCCAGATGCCGACGCGCCCCTCGCGTTCCTCCGCCCCGTGGACGGTGAGCACATTGGGATGGCGAACCCGCGCGAGCTGCTTCGCCTCGTGGATCACGCCGTCCGCCGCGGCCCGCGAGGCCTCCGGCCGGAGCAGCTTGAGGGCGACTTCGCGGTCGAGGGCCGGATCGCGCGCGCGATAGACTTCCCCGTAGCTCCCCACGCCGACCCTCTTCAGGAGACGCAGCCGTCCCCAGCGCTCGAGCGCTTCGCCGTCCGATTCCTCGCTCGTTTCGCCGAGGCGGGACGGGGCAATCGGGATCGTTGCCCGCATCTCGCCGGTGTCGCCGGCCCGAGGCGGGAAGGGTCCTCTCTTGTAGATCGCGTTCACCTGCGCGATGGCGCGCAGATTCCTCAACTTGCTCCTCAACACGGGATCGACATCCCGCTCGACGGACCAGTCGATGGCTCTCCCGTCGGCGATCCCCTCGGCGATCCTGGCGATCAGATCGTCACCCTTGCTCATGCATCGCCTCCGCAAGCTTGACCAGAGCGCGGGTGACGAACATCCTGGCGGCGTTCTCCGACGGACTTTCCATCGCCTCCGCCAGCTCCCTGTAGGTGCAGTCCATCTCGATCCTCAGCAGGATCGCCTCGCGCTCTCTCTCGGTCAGCCTCTCGAGCGCCTCCTCGTAACGGTGGAGGAGATCTGCGCCGATCGCCTCCTCGAGGGGAGACGCCTCCCCTCCGGCGAGCTGGTCGTCAACCTCCGTCGTCTGTGGCCGCCGTCCAGCGCGCCGGATCTCATCGCGAATCTGATTCAGGAGGATCTGACGCAGGTAGGCGAGGAACGCTCCCTCGTGCCTGGGTTCGAATCCCTCCACCTTCTCCAACGCTTTCAGGAGGGTGATCTGCACAAGGTCATTTGTGTCCGCCGGCCCCCGGGCGCGGGCCGGAAGCCTGCCCGAGGCCCACCGCTGCAGACGCGGAAGATAGCGAGCGAAGAGCCTCTCGCGTGCCGGGCGATCTCCGCTCCTGACCAGTCCCAGGAGCGCTGCGGTCGACTCGAGGGCGGGTGTCGTTTCCCCTGGATCTGGATGCTGCGGTGGAGGCTTGTCCATGTCGAACCCTCCCGCGCGGCGTCTGCAACGGTCTGTCCGTTTTGTCGCGACGCCAGTCTAGCACTCCCTCCGGGGGGCGCAAGCGGGGGCGGGTCCCCGGGGCGCCGCCCGTCCCGGCTTGCCCGGCGCGCTACGGCGCGCGGGCCGGCCTGGCGGTTGCTTCCCGCCCGGGGGCCCCCTAAGCTCCCCGCGACCCCATTCGGGGGCGCGGAAGCCACGGACCGAGGAGAACCCATGGCCTTGCAGCATCTGACAGAGGAACAGGTCGCGACCTGGACGCGCGAGCAGAAGGACCGGTGGTGGCTCGCCAACGTCTGGCGGGGGGACATGCCCCAGCTCACCCTGCGGGCTTCGATCACCGGTTTCCTGCTGGGAGGGATCCTCTCGGCGACCAACCTCTACGTGGGCGCCAAGACCGGCTGGACTCTCGGGGTCGGCATCACGTCGGTCATCCTCGCCTTCGCGATGTTCAAGGTCCTCTCGCGCCTCGGCGCGAGGGACATGACGATCCTCGAGAACAACTGCATGCAGTCGATCGCCACCGCGGCGGGTTACATGACCGGGCCGCTGATCTCCGGGATGGCCGCCTACATGATGGTCCAGAACCGGCCGATGGAGTGGTGGCAGATGCTGCTCTTCAACGTCGTCCTCTCCCTTCTCGGCGTCCTCGTGGCGTTTCCGATGAAGCGGCGGTTCATCAACGACGAGCAGCAACCGTTTCCCGAGGGCCGGGCCTGCGGCGTCGTCCTGGACACGCTCTACACCTCCCACGCCTCGGTGGGACTGTTCAAGGCGCGCGCGCTCGCCTATGCCGCCCTGATCGCGGGGGGGCTCAAGTTCATCTCCGGCGAGAACATCATGAACTACATCCAGACGAAGCTGCTCCGCCTGAAGTCGTTCTGGCACCTCCCCGAGAACCTGGACGCCTGGTACTACAGGCTGGCCGACAGGGGAATCCTGCCGATTCCCAAGCTCGCGAACGCCGACATCCGCCAGCTCGGCCTGACGGCGACTCTCGACCTCGCCATGTTCGGCGCCGGCGGGCTCATGGGGATCCGGGCGGCCGTCAGCATGCTGATCGGGATGATCCTCAACTTCTGCTTCATCGTCCCCTGGATGATCTCGATCGGAGAGATCTCTCCCCGGGCCGACGGAACCTTCAGCAGGATCCACGTCCTGAACACATGGGCGCTCTGGTGGGGCATCTCCATCATGGTGGTCGCCGCCCTGGCCTCTCTCTTCGCGAAACCGAAGATCCTCCTCTCCTCCTTCACTGGATTCCTGAAGAAGAAGAAGGCGGCCGGGGAGGACGTGGTCGCGCACATCGAGCTGCCCCTGTGGATCTCCTTCGTCGGCGTGCCGATCATCGGAGCGCTCGGCGTCTGGATGACCCACGCATGGTTCGGGGTGCGCGTGGATCTCGGGGCCCTCGCGATCCCGCTCATCATCGTGCTCACGCTGATCGCCGCGAACTCGACCGCTCTCACCGGAATCACGCCGACCGGCTCCCTGTCCAAGATCCCGCAGTTTCTCTTCGGGACGCTCCATCCGAAGCATCCCCCCACGAACCTGATGACCGCCCTCATGTGCACCGAGGTAGCCTCCAACGCCTCGAATCTGCTCATGGACATCAAACCGGGCTACATGCTCGGCGCGAAACCCCGGCAGCAGGCGATCGGCCACTGCATCGGGATCATGGCCGGCGCCATCGCCAGCACGCCCCTCTTCTATCTGCTGTTCCTCTCGGACTACAGGCCCGGCGCGAACCTGCAAGACGTGATGATCACCAACCAGTTCGGCTTCCCCTCCGCTCTTCAATGGAAGGGGGTGTCCGACCTCGTCGCCGCGGTCTTCTCGGAGGGCCGCTCCCCCATCCCGCAGTCGGCCGTCTGGGCCATGGGAATCGCTGCGGTCGTCGGACTGGCCCTCGAGCTGGTGCGGATCCTCCGCCGGCGCGGCTTCCCCCTCTCGCCTCTCGCCATCGGCCTCGGCGTCGTGATCCCGCCCGATTCGACGATCGCCATGTTCGCCGGCGCCGGGTTCTTCTGGCTCATGCGCCGCCGCTACGAGGGGCGACCGGGCGCCAGGGGGCATGCCCTGTGGATCGAGACTCAGGAGCCGATCTGCGCGGGGATGATCGCGGGCGCGGCCCTGGTGGGAATCACCGATGTCCTGGTCAGGGTCTTCCTGCTCTGAGCGATCGCGAGCGCGGCCGAGATGCTCGTTCTGTCTGGCAACATCGAGGAGACGGCGCGATGGACGACATGGCTGTCGAGGTCCGACCCTTCACGAATGACGATCGCGCCGGCGTCACCGCGCTCTGGATTGAAGCGTTCCCCGACGATCCGCCCCGCAATCGTCCGGACAGGATGATCGCCCGCAAGATGACCGTGCAGCCGGAGCTGTTTCTGGTGGCGCTCATGGATGGGCGCGTGATCGGGACCGTCCTCGCGGGATTCGACGGGGTGCGCGGCTGGATCTATCATCTCGCCGTGGAAGAGGCGTCGAGGCGCAGGGGCGTGGGGACCAGGCTCGTCCGCGCCGCGGAGCAAGCGCTTGCCGCGCTCGGCTGCCCGAAGATCAATCTGCAGGTGCGCTCGAGCAACGCGGCCGTCGTGGGGTTCTACACGGCGCTCGGGTATGTCGTCGAGGAACGGGTAAGCCTGGGGAAGCCGCTCGGAGAAGAAGAGGACGACCGGGTCTTGTATCGTTGAACCGCCTCGCTACCTGCAACGGGGCGTGTAGCGCACCGTGAACGCCGACTCTCCTCGATCATCCCCCGCGATGTGGATCACGATCGGATCGTGGGCCCCGCCATACTGCCGGGCATACGCGGCGATCAGGGGAGCGAGATCGAAGGCGAGATCCTCTTGCAGGATGGCATCGCAGGGATCGCCGTTGTCCTCGTGGACCAAGAACCCCCGCGTCTGCGCCGGATACGACTCCATGAAGGCTTCGCTGACATAGAGGGTCCACGCATGATCCGCGCAGCCGCCCGATGCGGAGACCGACAGAGATAGGATCCTGCCCTGGATCGAGACGGCTCTCACTTGGTATGGGTCCGATGCCAGGACGCCGATCGGGTCCGGCGTGACGACCAGACCTCCGTTGTCTCTCGGGGGACAGCGAGGGATGTGACGCCTCGGCAGATCCGTCACGCGGTCGAAGCAACCCGCGGCGGCGAGGGACAGCAGGCTTCCCAAGATGAGGCAGAGAACGATGCGCCGGCTCGATCGCCCGCCGGATGCCCGCACCGCCGGCGGCGAAGGCAAACTCCGGTTCGATCGGACTCGGCACTCGTGAAAGCGCATCATCCACGGCATCGTGAACCGCCTTCCCCCGCCCCGCTTATCGGGATCCGTACGCCTAGAGAGTACCAGAACCCAACGCGGCCCTCCATGACGGCGTCGCGGCCTGCCGCCCGCGACGGCAGGCCTGGTCCCGGCGACGGGCGCCGAGTGAATTGCTGCTGCCAATCCTCCGACGGGCGTATACTCTCCACGGAATTGTGGGCCGATCGGTCGCCCACGCCATGCAATCGAAGGAGGCCCGATGCGCAAACTCAGAGTCCCGTTGTTGGTTGGCGCCGTTCTGCCGCTGGTCGCCATGCTCGTACTTGTCTCGTGCGGCGGAAAGGACAAGGCCGAGAGAAAGATCGGCGAGGCCGCGGTGGAGATGGCCCTCAAGGGAGCGACCGGCAAGGACGTTGACGTCCAGATGGAGGGCAAGTCGGTCAAGATCAAGCAAGAGGGATCAGAGACCACGATTCAAGAAACGGACGAGTGGCCCTCCGACATGTTCCCCGCCGTCCCGGAGTTCAAGTTCGGGAAGGTGACTCGGGTCGTCGGCGGCGATGACGCCGGAATGAAGAAGTTCAACATCTACTACGACGACGTGCAGGAAGACGGAGTCGAGAAGTACGTCGAGCTGCTGAAGAGCGGCGGTTGGCAGGCGAGTCTCATGAACATGGGGCCCAAGGGGGGGATGGTGACCGGCCAGAAAGGGGATCTTGGCCTGCAGTTCATGTTCAGCAAAGAGAGAAAGGACGGCATGTTGATCGTCTACTCCGCCCCAAGCCAGTGACCGTCCGGGAGGGCCTCTCTGAAGCCACTCCATCCAGCCGTGGATGCGGGGACGATTCTCGCGTATAATCAAACCTGGGTGCGCGAAGTCGCCGGGCTGCGCGCTCCCGGGAGGTGAATGATGCGTCCCCCGCTCATCCTCGCCGCTTGCTTGCCCCTTCTCTTCCTGGTCTCCACGCCCTCGTCCTTCGCCCAGATCCATGATCCGGAGTGGGATCCGGAGGAGATCGTCGACATAGGCGATCTCGGAATGACCGGCTCCTCGGGTCCCGACGCCGTCCACACGCCCGACTGGCAACCATGGAACGGGCGTGACGAATGGCATGTCGTCTACGAGAAAAGGGGCGACATCTACCACGCGATGCGAATCGCGGGCATCTGGCAGGCTCCCGAGCCTCTGACCGACGACCCAGCGGTCTCTAGAGACCCCAAGCTCGCCTTCATCGGAGATCGCTTGATCGTCGTCTGGGAGGACGACCGTCGAGGCCACCCGGAGATCTGGGCGCGCCTGTGGGATGGCGGCTCCTGGGGAGCCGAAATCGCTCTCACGGACAACATGTTCCGCTCGAGCGCCCCTGCCATCGCGGGCGGACAGACCGAGGGGTATGCCGTGTGGGAGGAGGGGCCCGAGGGCCTGACGACCGTCGCCGGAAGGAGGTACGAGGCGCTCGGGCGGTTGTGGTTTGGAATCGAGACCATCTCGCCGGGCGGCTGCACCGCGTCCGAGCCATCGATCGCCTGTGAGCCTTGGAGCGATCAGTTGATCGTCGCATGGGCCGACGCGATGCACGGCCTGCCCGAGATCTATCTGCGGGAGAGGCAGTGGGGGGGATGGGCCGAGCCTGTCCGTCTCACCGATCTCCCGGGGGCCTGCCGCAAGCCCAGCGTGCACGCCGAGCAATGCTGCGGCGACATCGTCACCTCCCAGGCGCTCATCGCGTTCGAGCACGAGGATTCCGGGCCGATGGAGGTCTGGGTGGGGTGCTTCGAATCGGGCGCTCCCACATGGGTCCAGCAAGTCTCGCCTGAGGACGGTCGCGCGTCGCGCTCCCCGCAGATGCACGGATACACTTTCGTCCAGATGGACATGATCGGCGGCGTGATTCCCCGCTACTGGATCACATGGACCGACGACGCCCCCCCGGGCGCGCGGTCCCACCAGGTCGGCCTGATCGAGATCTGCGGCGCCCCGTCATGGAGCGGGACCCTCTCCGACGCGGGGATCGAGACATCGAGCATCGCGGGGATCGAGGGCAGTCCGATGGCCGGAGTGCTCGCGACATGGATCGAGGAGCGTCAAGCGGCCACCTGCCTGGTCGCGAAACCCGGTTCGATCCTGGGCTGCCAGGGATTCGAGTTCCATGCGCCGCTCAGTATCCTGCTGACGCCGGCCGGCTCGCGCGACAACGCCGCCGTCTGCTCCAACGCCTGTCCGGGAGGCGGTCCGGTCGAAGGGCTGGTCATGACTCTCAGCTTCGCCCCGCCGCTCGACGCGGACCTGACGTGGGATGAGATCCAACTGCATCCCACGATTCCTCCGGAGACGACGGACGCGGACGGCCGGGTGGAGCTCAGGGTCCGCGGCGGAGGATGCTCCACCGCCGGTCGCGTCCGCCTGATCGCGAATGGGCTTGAAGTCCGAAACTGGCTGGGTGCGAAGTCTCCCGATGTCAACGGCGACTGCGCGGTGCTCCAGAACGACCTCGTCTATGTCTTGTCGAGGATGGGAACCGCGGACTTCTGCGGCGACCTCGATGGATCGGGCCTCGTCGACGCGGCGGACGCGGCAATCGTCCAGGCCTCGCTCGGCGACCTCTGCTCGCAGCTCGTCTCGGTGGAGGAGTCCACGGATCTCGCGTCGGGGATCCGGATCGAGCCTAATCCCTCCAGGGGCACGGTCGTGATCCGCGTGGACTCCGCCGGATCGCCGGACCAGAAGGTCGAGATCTTCGATGCCGCCGGACGCCTGATCAGGGTTCTTCCCGAGCGAGGTCAAGACGGCCGCGGAGGCGCCATCATCTGGGATGCGACCGACGAACGCGGATCCGCGGTCTCCTCGGGGCTTTACTTCGCGCGCGTGTCGAATGTGAAGGAGATCTCCGCGCGCCCGATCGTGATTGTTCGCTGAGGCGCCGCTACAGTCCCCATCGCGCGATGCACGCGGTCGGCACGCCGCTCGCGCTTCGAAAGAGGCCCGCCGCGATGAGGGCGCCCTCGTAGACCGTCACGGCGAGGGCCCAGACTCAGTCGTTCACGCCTGAGCCCAGGGGGCTCCAGCGCTCCGAGGGAGGGGGCGGGTCGGCCGTCTTGTCGGGTCTTCCTCGCACTGGATCTGCGAGATGAAGAGCAGAACGGCCGTGAGGGCGATCCAATGGGAGCTTCGCGTGATCCGCCCCGGCGATCTGTTCCAGTCGCGCGTCCGCATCAGTGAACGATCTACCGAAGCAATGTGAGCTTCGCCGCCGGCGCCCGCCGCCCCTCGCCGAGCCGGAGCATGTAGACACCCGGCGCCGCCGGGGAACCGCGATCATCCCGCCCGTCCCAGACCAGGCCGCAAGTCTGATCGGAACGGCGCGCCGCAGGCAGCGTCGCGATCCGCCGCCCGGCCAGGTCGGTCACGATCACGCCGGCAACAACCGAGAGAGAGGAGTGCCACTCCGCCTCCACCCGTCCCCGGAATGGATTCGGCCAGATTCGAAGCGCCGGTCGCCGACCATGAACAACCCCGTCGACATCCGCCGGGCCGATCGCATCGAACCGGACCACGAAGACGTCCCTTCCCCCGTTGTGAGTCTGATCGTAGGCCCCGATCGTCGTGGGGAAGTTCGGGGATCGCGTCGGCCCGGTGAGGAGCGCGCGTCCCGAATGGTCCATCGTGAGCTCCCAGCCGCCGTCCGAGTCCGAGCCTCCCAGGTAGCTGCTCCAGAGCAGCGTCGCGCCGGAGGGATCGAAGCGACTCACGAAGGCGTCGGTTCCTCCTCCGTAGCTTCGATCGAAGGCGTCGGCCGTCGTCGGGAGATTGGCTGACGAAACCTCCCCCGAGATGACAGGACAGTTCAGCTCATCCAGGAGGAGCGCGAACGCTTCATCGACGGAATCGCCTCCGAGGAATGTGGCCCACGCGAGCCGCGATGCACCCTCTTCGAGCCGCACGAGAAAGACATCCCGGTCGCCGTTGTAAGTCCGGTCGAAGGCCAGCGGAGTGACCGGGAAATCGGATGATGTCGTGGAGCCTGTGGCAACGATGCCGTCATCGTGATCGACTGCGACCACGTTTCCCATGTCGCTTCCGCTGCCTCCGACGAACGTGCCATAGGCGACGGCGCTCCCATCCTGCGTGAGTGCCGCGACGAACGCGTCGTCCCCGCCGTTGTGCCCGCGATCGAACGCCCCCTCCGTCGTGGGGAAATCGCTGGATGAGGTGTTCCCCGTCGCGACGACTCTCCCCATGGAATCGAGAGCGAGGAAAGTGGCCTGATCGTTGACGGATCCCCCGAGGTAGGTGCTCCAGAGCAGGCTCGCCCCGGACGGGTCGAGGGTCGCGGCGAATCCGTCGGTGAGCCCGTCCAGCGTTCGATCGAAGGCCCCCTCCGTGGTCGGGAAGTCGGCCGAGTAGGTCTCGCCGACCACGACCGCGCGTCCCGCGCCGTCCAGGAGGAGGTCCCACACCCTGTCAAGGGAGCCTCCGCCCAGGAAGCTGCTCCAGAGGAGCGCGCTGCCGGAGTCGTTCAGCTTGCAGACGAATCCGTCTCGCGATCCGCCGAGGGTCCGGTCGTGCGCGCCCGGCGTGGTCGGAAAGTCGTTGGAGAGCGAGAGGCCGGCGATGACCGGATTGCCCAGGCCGTCGAGGGCGATCGCAAACGGACGATCCTCAGCGTTTCCGCCGATGAACGTGGCCCACTGGAGCGCCGAGCCACTCGCGTCGAGCTTGGCCACGAACAGATCGTACCCGCCTCCGAGCGTTCTGTCGTACGCGCCCGGCGTCGTCGGAAACGTGGCCGAGCGCGTGTACCCCGCGACCAGCGAGTTGTCGTCGGCATCGAGCGTCAGCCCGTGGGCGTACTCGCTATCACCCCCGCCCAGCAGCGTGCTCCAGATGATGCTGGCGGGGTTCTCACCCGGTGTCGCGTCGCCGGGACTCTCATCGAATCGGTCCTCCGACCAGCGCAGGATCGCCTCTCCGCGATCGCCGAAGCGCTCGATACGGATCTCGTTCGATCCCGGCGCAGTCCATGCCAGGTTCCCATCGAACTCGCAGGGGCCCGAGTCCAGACCGTCGACGTGGAAGCGAACCCGGCTCCGCTCTTCCTGCCGGCCGGCCGCGATGACGAAGCGCAGCCCCTCCTCCTCGGGCGTCAGCTCCAGGTCGATGCCGGGCCATAGGTCGTCGTACACGACGCGGGTCCGCGCCGGCGAGTTCGCCCGCCAGCGCGACGGGTCGCTCCCGATGAAGTGACTCACTCGCGTCCCGGCATCCCCCTCTGGCCGCGGCACGGATCTGCCTTCTGTTCCTTCGAAGCGGAGCCAGAGAACGCGACTCGCCTCCGTCAGGTCCAGGACGACGCCGCCCGCCGCGAAGTAGATCGTCGCTCCAGCGCAACTGGCGTATGCCAGCGCTCTTTCGTCCAGATGGCCGGGATTCTCGATCACGCCGCATGGGATTCCTCCCCGGGCGGAGGGCGGGCGGAGCCCTGCCCCGACAAGCAGCAGGACCGGCGCGAGGATCCACCCCAGACGCGGATTCAGCAAGATGCCGTGTCCTTTCAAGAGAGCGAGGGACCGGGTCTCTCGCGGTGCACCGATTCGCTGATCGATCGCCCCCGCGCGCGACCTCCAGTGTCGCCGCCTCTGATTATACCGCCGGCTGTTCCTCCCTCCAACTCCTTCATGTATAATCGGCTGACCTTGGAGCGGACACCGCTACGATGACGCCGGATGCGGGCATGCAACATCGCGGCTCACTCTGGAGAAGACTGATCGTCTGCCTCCTCTGCGCGTTCGCGGCCGCCGCTCATGACAGGATCGTGATCTCGGAGCCTCGCGCCCGGTCGTGCGGGGCAACGCCGGGAAGGCAAGACCGGCCGGGAGATGCGTCGTCTACGCAGGCGATCGAATCCTCCGCCTGGCCCAGAAGTGCGACGTGAGTTACGGAGAAGCGGTGCGCGCCTTTGAGATCGTGCAACTCGACAGGCAGCACTACGCTGAAGCGGAGATACCCGAGAGCCCCATCCTGCAGGCCAGCGGCCAGGGTTGGAATGCCCACGGGATGCACACCTGCGATCCCTGGTGGAGCGCCCGCTGGCGCTCCCGTAGCGATCTCGATCCATGATCTCGGATGGGGCTGCGTTCGCAGAATCTCGTCCGGCCGGGAGGTTTCCCCGTCGCCGCGCATCCTCTGGGACGGTGCGGACGCCGCCGGAATCCCCGTCCCATCAGGGGTTTACTTCTGTCGAGCCCAGGCCGGGCGGGAGACTTCCCTGCGCCGCCTGACGATCGTTCGCTAGCAGGCTCGATCGCGCTCGAGAGGCCCCCTGGAGCGTCCGCTTGGCCCGGCTGCGTCCGGGGCGCGCCGGAGCCTCGGTAACCTCCCGCAAGGTTGCGCGATCTTCATGATGGGTCCAGGCTCTTGGCGGCAATGGCCTACCCCTGGTCCGACGGAGGCGACAAGCCGTGAAGGTGATGGGCGGCCCGAGAACGGGGCGAGACCCCGCGCGATCAGAACCTCAAGACACTCGCGAGCCCCGAGCGCCCAGGGAGTACGGGCAGTCGGAGCCCTCCACCATCATCGCCGATTTCCTCGACAACCAGGAGCCGGCGATCCGCCTCGTAGCGGGGTGGGCCCGCAGTGTGGCGTCGCATCGAGCCTGGGGATTCGAAACGCCGGACGACATCGTCCAGGCGGCTCTTCTCGCCCTCGTCCGATGCTTTCGCGAGAACCGCTTCGCTGAGGGGGATCTTCCCGCCTACGTGAGGCGGATCGCCAAGAATCTCTGCGTCAGCAGCTACCGGCGCGCGCGCGTTCGGGGGACGGCGATGTCGATCGACTCACTCGAGGCGCTCCATGACCCCGCGACGCGGAGGTCCTCCGACGAACGCGTCCTGATGTTGCGGCGCATACTGGAAGGACTGGGTGAGCGGTGCCGGGAGATGATCTCGCTTGCCTATCTCGAGGGATTCAGCCGCCGCGAGATCGCGGAGCGACTGGGGACGACCGAGGGAGCCGTGAAGGTCAGGCTGTGTCGCTGCCTTCAAGAGGCCAGAGAGGTGCAATCGGGGGGAATGGTCTGAGGACGGCCTCGCGGCCGGCGGAGAGTAGGTGGACAGAGATGATGACAGCAGATGACAGAGACCAGGCCTGCGCGGCGATCGAGGGACTCCTTGTCTGGTATCCCACATCGACTCTCACCGCGGATGAAAGAGCCCGCGTCGAGGATCATGTTGCGGGGTGCGGCCCCTGCGCCGATCTCCTTCGGTTTGCGGCGAGTCTCAAGGATCGCCTGGCCGAAGCGAGCTCCATGCATCCCGCTCCCGAACTGCTGGTGCGCTTCGTCGAGCAATCCGATGATCTGCCTCTCACCGAACGAGCCCTCGTTGAGACGCACATCGCCGGCTGCGCGGAATGCATGCGCGAGTCCGAGATCCTTCGGGCGGTCGATCGCGACCTGGCCCCGGCCGGAGAGCGATCGGAATCGAAGACAGGGCGGGCAAGCGGTCTGTCGCTCGCGGGAACCCGCTTCAGGGGGCTGTGGGAGGCGCTCGCGGGGACGCTCCTGCGGCCGGTCCCGGCCGCGGTCTACCTGACGGCCACGGCCGCGCTCGCCCTGGTCCTTCTGAGTGGCGTCGACCGGCCCTCCGAGCGCTTCCCCGGGACGCACGCGCCCCCGGCGGATGCCGCCCCGCGCGGTCTCGTCGACGGCGTGGTGCTCCTGCCGAGCGATCTCGGGGCCGTGCGCGGACCCCAGGGAGTCGACGATGACGCCCCATCGGTCGACACTTCCTGCGACCAGTTCCTGCTCCTGGAGCTGACCGATCTCGAAGCTCCTCCCCGGAGCGGGACGCTCTACGACGTCGCGATCACGAGGGCCGGGGGCTCCTCTCCCGAATGGACCGGTCAGGTCGATGGTCTGGCGTTCGCTGAGAACTACAGCGTCTGCATCCTGCTCGAGGCGGGAAGCCTGAGGCCCGGCGACTATGTCGTGACGCTCGCGACGCCGTCGGGGGATTTGCTCTACCGCTCGACCATGGCGGCGCGCTAGGCCGGCTCGACTGCGTCCGAGCCGCTACCGCAGAGCCGCTACCGCCAGTCGCCTTCCGCGACGATCCCTCCCCACAACGCGGGGTGGATCCTGCGGAATCTCGATCGGACCTCGCGCAAGCGCTCAAGCTGCGCCCCGCGCACCGCCTCGACCGTCGACTCCCCCGAGAGGCGATGAGTGTAGAGACGGACCATCAGGTCGCGGGCCACATCGTCCCGGATGTGCCACATCGACGTGAGGACGGTGCGGACCCCGGCGATCTCGAACGCCCTCCGCAGACCCGAGAGCCCGTCCCCGAAGAGCTGCACGCCCCGCCCCGACGCACAGGCGCTCAACACCGCCCAGTCCGTTCCGCGCATATCCCGCCCGACGACCTCCTGCGCGAAGAGGATGCCGTCATCGCCCGCCGGTCCCGCCAGAAGGACCAAGCCGGAGAGGAGGAGCGGATCCTCAGCGGCGTCGCGCGTCACCGCACCTCCATCCCCCGCCTCCCTCCCGCAGAAGAAGCCGTGCGCCGCAAGGTGGATGATCCTGCTACTCCCCATGAGGCGTTTCGCGGACCCCTCGGTCGCCTCGGGTCCGACCAGGAGCGTGACCGGCTCTCCAGAGGCCCGGGAATAGAGGTCCGAGATCCTTCGCGCCTCATCGACCGCCCCCGAGAGAGGGGGAAGGGAGCGCGGATCGATATCGCACGGACGCGCGCTCCGCAGGGTCGACGCGGGGCGCCGCGTCATCGGAGCCGCCGCCGGATCCGGGCCCGAACATCCGACGGCCAGGAGCCCCTCGCGCGCGCCGGCGCGCGTCTGCTCCGCAAGCCGGAGCAGGTCCCTCGCCGACGACAGATTGTGGAGGCTCCATCGCTCGATCACGAGCTCATCCGCCGGCGAAAGCAACGTGTTGAAGTCGACGAGGAGAAGCTCCGAGTCGGGAATCAGGAGCACGATGGCGGCGCCCGGTTCCGGCCCGACCGGGCCGGCTTCGGCAAAGCGCGCCGCGATCGGCTCCCAGGCGCGGCGATGCAGACTCCGCGAGGCGACACGGAATTCCGCTTCCGCTCTTGCGGAGGGCCTGCCGCTCCCGCCTTCACCCTCGACGCTCCGGCGGTACGACACGATGAGCGTATCGAGGAAATCGGCTTCGCCCAGATCATGGAAGCTCAGGGTCCACGCGCCGGGCGCGGAGGCGGCGAGGCAGAAGGCCCCGTATCGCTCAGCGGCGGCAGAGGGAAGGGGAAGGATAGGTGAAGCCATCTGGCGCGCCGCGCTCCTGGCCCCCGCCGCGAGGTCAGGGTAGCGCACGAAATGGACGATGCCGCCACCGGGAGGGAGGATCTCCGCCAGCCGATCGCATGTCATCGCCGCTTCCTGCTTCCTGCGCTCCAACCGCTCGCGGAACTCATCGCTGGCCACGCTCAGCGCCCTCTCCGCTTCTTCCTTCTCCGCCCGCGCCCTTCTCGTCTCCTCGTGGAAGGAGGTCTCCGGCGACAGGAGCTCCTTTCCGACGAGGTTTGCCAGGCGCTGGCAGGCCGCGAGGTACCCGGCCTGCAGCGATGCGGACCCGGGATCCACTCCCGACTCGATCAGCCTGTGGCGCTCGGCCATGCGATCCAGCACCTGCCCATGCGTCCGCGCGAGCAGACAGAAGACCCGTTCCAACGTCGTGTCGGGACACTGCTCGCGCAACGGAAGCAGCCCGCAGAGGGTGGTCACCGCCCTGGCCGCAAGTCCCAGAACCTGCAGCGCCTCCTCGTCCGAGGACCCGCGGTAGGCCTCCTCCTGGACCGCCAGGGCGATCTGCGTGGCTCGGATCCCCTTCGCCACGGCCTCGCGCCACTTTCCCTCGGCCGCGTCCAGCTCCGCCGCCGTGAGGAGCGGCCCGACCAGGTTCATGTGCTCGGCCCCATAGATCTTCTCGCCCAGATCGATCGTGCGGGCCGAGTGGGCCCGGCCCTCGGCGATCCGCCCTGCGATCAACTCGGCCTCGGCAAGGCGCGAGAGAGTCGCGATCAGATTCGGATTCTCCGCGCCGAGCTGGCCCTGCTGGTTGGCCACGCAGGCGTCAAGGACGGCGATCGCCTCATCCACCTTTCCCTGGACCGCCAGCGCTCGAGCCAGCTCTCGCTCGAAGACCGCGGTCCGCGCGCTCCCCGACCCGTACACGGCGCGTCCGGTCCTGACCGATCGCTCGAGTTCGACGCGCGCTTCGTCGACCCTTCCCTGCTCGAGAAGGCACAGCCCCAGGTTCATGCAATGCGACGCGACCTCGGGGTGCTGATCACCATAGACCGATTCCGTGATCCTCAGGCTGCGTCGATAGAGCCGGTCTGCCTCCAGGATGTCTCCCCGTCGCAGAAGAAGCCCCGCGAGCCTGCTCAGCGCCAGCGCTGTCTGTGGGTGCGCGGATCCCTGCGCTGCTTCCATCCTCTCCGCCGCATCCCGTGCGACCCGGATCGCCTCGGCGTATCGGCCGACTCCCTGCAGATACCTCCCCAGCGTCACCATCGTGAGGGCCACCCGCGCGTCCTTGGGCCCGAATGAGGCGCTCCGTATGGCCAGGGCGCGCTCCGCGGTTCGCACGGCCTCTTCATAGTCGCCCATGTCATAGAGAAGGACGCCCAGGTCGTGCAGAACCGCGCCGACGTGCGGGCTCTCGGCGCCGTAGACTCTCTGTCGGGTCTGCAGACAGCGCTTGTAGCACTCCCTCGCCTCGCCCAGTTCGCCCAGCCTTCTTTGGACCTTCGCTTGCACGTTCAGGTGGAGCGTCGCGGGATCGCTGCCGGCGCCGTGGATCTCCTCCGCAAGAGCGAGACTGCGAGCGAAGAGGGCGCGGGCATCCTGGTATCTCGCCCTCGAGAACGCGAGCTCGGCTTGGAGCCGCAGGACATCGACGAGAGCATCCCTGTCCGGCCCCGTCTGCCGCGCGGAGACGCTCTCCGCCTCGGCCAGAAGGCTCTCGGCGTCGGCGAAGCGTTGCTGCCTCATGCGCACCTCGGCCATCCGCATCATGTCCTTCGCGGCCTCGACGCTCCGAGGGCCGTTGATCCTGGCGCCGGAACGAAGGCAGAAGAGCGCCCCGCGCTCCCCCTCCGCGAGGTCGCCTCTCTCGAGGACGATTGCGGCAAAGCCGCGCAGGGCGTCAAGGATGGAAGCGCTGTCGCACCTCGACCTCGTCTCGATCCCCAGCGCCCTCCTGAACAGACTCTCCGCGTCCGTGAAACGGCCCAACTCCAGTTCGAGCGCGGCCGACCGGCGGAGCCACTCCGAGAGGGGCGCGCTGTCCCCCGCGGCTGCGGTTTCTCCCGCGATGCGGACCGCCTCGCGCGCGAGGCCGCCGGCCCTCTGGTAGCTGGCCGCGAACTGCAGGCTGTCGACCATGCCCTTGAGACTGTCGAGGATGCCGGCCTGCGCGACCGCATCGACGGCCGCCGGGCGGGGCGCGACGGCCTGCGCGGGGAACGCAGACGGCCGTATCGAGTGCCCGACCAGAAGGGCGATCAGGCCCAGAGTGAAGGACGGGAGGTGATGCGGCCTCATGGCGATCTCTCTCGCGTTCATCGCCGGGCTCGGCCGGGGGCGGCCGCGCTCACGGAGCCGCCGGCCGGTCCGCGGGATGGAGGATAGACCGTCGGCGGGAGCGGCCGCAACGGTTCGCGTCCGCGGCGCGGGCCTTAGGGAAGCAGCCGGCGCGCAAGAACCGTCCGCCGGGCCAGGGTCTCCGGCGCGATTGCGCGATCGGACCCCGACGGCTACCTTCGCACGCAGGAGATGGAGACAACGATCGACAGAACGGAGCCCCAGGAACCCGCGGGATCGGGAGGATTCGGATCCGCGGCGCCCCGCAACTCGAGCGAGCGCTCCTGGCCGACGGCTTCCACCCCGGTCCCGCCCAGGTGGTTGTTGAAGCTCCTCATCGTGGCGGCGATCGCCCTCGCCTACGCCAACAGCCTACGCGGCGCATTCGTCCTGGATGACCGCCGGGGAATCGTGGAGAACCCGACGATCTGCGACCTGGGATCGCCGGGGACGATCCTCTCCACCTTCCCCAGGTCGACCACGAGCGGGCGCCCGATCCTGAACCTCTCCCTCGCCTTGAACTACGCTCTCGGCGGACTCGATCCGCTCGGCTACCACTTGGTCAACATCGGAATCCACGCGCTGGCGGCTCTCGCTCTCTTCGGGATCGCGCGCAGGACTCTGCGACTTCCGCGAATCGATCCGGTCCTCTCCGCCAGGGCGGACGCGATCGCCTTCGCCGCCGCGCTTCTCTGGGCCGTCCACCCCATCCAGACTTCGTCTGTCACCTATGTCGTCCAGCGCGCCGAGTCGCTTATGGGGCTCTTCTATCTCCTCACGCTCTACTCGACGCTCCGCGGCGCCCTCCACGCGCCCGGAACTCCTGGGCAAAGGGGATGGTCCGCTCTGGCGGTTGCGGCCTGCGCGCTCGGGATGGGGACGAAGGAGGTCATGGTCACCGCGCCATTGATAGTCCTGCTCTACGACAGGATCTTTCTCTCGAGGGATTGGAAGGAGATCCTCATCCGGCGCGGCACGATCCACGTCCTTCTGGCGTCCACATGGGCGATTCTCGGGCTCTTGATGGCCGCCAATCCGGCCCGCGGGGGAACCGCCGGGTTCGACCTGCCCTTCTCATGGCTCCGCTACCTCGGCACCGAGTTCGGGGTCATCCTTCACTACCTGAGACTGAGCGTCTGGCCGCGGCCGCTCGTCCTCGACTACGGCTGGCCGATCGCGGAGAGGCCGGGGGAAGCGCTCCCGGCCGGTCTCGCAGTGGCGGCGCTGGCGGGGATCGCGGCATGGTCCCTGATCAGGAGACCGAGGCTCGGCTTCCTGGGCGCGTGGTTCTTTCTGATTCTCGCCCCGACCTCCAGCATCGTTCCGATCGCCGATCCGATCTTCGAACACAGGATCTACCTGCCACTGGCGGCGGTCGCCCTCACGGGGGTCCTTGCCGCCGACCGACTCATCCGCAGGATCGCCGGCCACCCCCCCGCGGGCCGCCGAGCAGGGTCAAGAATCGAGGCGATCGCGCTCGCCATCGTGGCGCTGGCCCTGGGACTGACGACTGTCTCGCGCAACGCGGACTATCGCAGCGAAGTCGCGATCTGGAAGGACACGATCCGCAAGAGGCCACTGAACGCCCGCGCACACGACTACCTCGGACTGGCGCTCGGGAGAGAGGGAGCGTACGACGAGGCGATCCGTCACCACGACGAAGCGCTCAGGTTGCGGCCCGACATGCAGAACGCCTACTACAATCGGGCCAACACGCGTCTGAGAGCGGAGAGATACGAGGAGGCGATCGCCGACTACTCCCGCTATCTTCGTCTGCGGAGAGATCCGAAGGCCTACAACAATCGGGCGATCGCTCACTTCGGGATCGGCGCCTACGATGAGGCTTGGGCGGACGTCGATTCATGCAGGCTGTTCGGCCTCGAGCCGCACGAGGAGTTCCTCGAGCCCCTCAGACAGGCCTCCGACAGGAACAGGTAGCCGACGCTCGCGCCGACGGGCGCGCGCGGGGACCCCCGACCGGCTCCCGATGCCGCGCGCCGCGAACGCGAACCTAGCGGAGCGAAGGGAACCGTCGGGGGCCATCCTCCTCGCGGCGCGCCGCTTGTCACACCGCCTCCCCACCCGGTAGAATGGCCGTATCGTCGTGACCGCGGACGCGATGCCGCAGCTCCGCGGTCGCGGCGATTCGAGAGACGCGTTCGGAAGGCGGACGGACGGCGACGCATGGGAGACAGAATCGGCATGGATGGCATCGGCCGGCCAAGAGGACGAAGGACCTCCGTGCAGTGGGCGCGGACGATCGTCCAGCTTGCCCTCGTCATAGCCACCACGGTCGCGGGGGTTCGCCTCGCGCTGGGCCTCTCCCTTTCCAGCATCGAGACCTACTGCCCCTTCGGAGGCCTCGAGACGGCCTGGTCACTCATCACGAACCAGAGTTTCAGCTGCGCGACCGGAGAGCGTAATCTCTCGCTCTTCCTCGCACTCCTGCTTCTGACGCTGATCGCCCGGAAGGCGTTCTGCTCCTGGGTGTGCCCCTTCGGAACCGTCAGCGAGTGGATCTCGGCCCTGCGGCGATGGATCGCAGCGAAGCGGGGCGGGGCCGCGGTCTCCTCCGTCGGCTTCGTGGAACCTCCCCGATGGCTCGATCGGTCCCTTCGCTTGTTGCGGGTGCCGGTCCTGGTCGTCATCCTCATCTTCACCTATCGCACCGGGGAACTCGTCTTCAGGGGGTACGATCCCTATTACATTCTCTTCAGCATGCACGGGCACGACGTGCGGAACGTGAGTTACGCGATCCTCGCGGGCGTCCTGGGCCTGGCCTTTCTGATCCCGATGGCCTGGTGCCGCTATCTCTGCCCACTGGGCGTAGTTCTCTGGCCGTTTGCCGCGGTCGGACGGCTCCGCATCCGGCGATCTTGGTCCACCTGCACCGGTTGCGGCGCGTGCGACAGGGCATGCCCGCAGGCGATCGAGATCTCACGCCCGGCCGAAGTCCGGTCAGGGGAGTGCACGCTGTGTCTGGAGTGCACGGAAGCCTGCCCCTCCCCGGGAGCGCTCGAGCTTTGCCTGGAGGGGAAGAGGGTATGAGGAAAGGAAGAATCGTATGAGGGCGCCGAAGTGGATCGTCCCCCTCTGCATCGCCTCGGCGACCGTTCTGGGACTGTGGAGCGCTCGGCTTTTCGCCGCGCCGAGCCTCGTGGTCGACTATGAGGAGGCCGGCGGCGCGGCCGTCGAGACCGGCCGATTCCGAGTGAGCGGAGTCCGTTGCGTCGACACGGGAGAGATCATGGCAAGGCAGCTCGAGGGGATCCCCGGGGTCCTGCGCTGCGTCGTCTATGCCTCCAGGAACGAGGCCCTGGTCACGTACGACCCGGCCCGATGCGGTCCGGGGGCGATCCGGGACGCGATCGAAGGGCCCGTCTTCGAAGAGGCGTCCGGAGAGATTCGCTTTCAGGTCTTTCGCGTCCTTTCGATTGATGGATCAAGCCTCGGCGCGGACTCCGAGCCATGAGCTCCGGCCCGCGCCCCTGAACAAGCTGACACAAGAAGGAGGAAGCCAAGTGCGGTCACGCCGATGGATCTGGATGACGCTCGCCCTGGCTCTGTCCCTCGCCGCGATCTCCGCAGCAGGGGCTGATGAGCAAGCCAAGAAGGAGACGAAGCAGGAGGAATCGAAGCCGGCGGCCCAGACGGCCGTCCTGGACGTCCCGAACCTGATGGAGGGGACGCTGCTCCGGGATCTCGCCAAGGCGCTCAACGGCAAGCCGGGCATCATCGTCGCGCAGGTAGAGAAGGAGACGAAGCTCTTTCATGTGACCTTCGCTACCGAGAAGACGAATCCCGAGACCATCCTGAAAACCGTCCAGGAGCTGGCGAAGGAGGCCAAGCTGCTCAAGGTCGTCCCGGCCGACGCCAAGGCGGCGGGGCATGATTGCGGCAAGTGCCCGAAGGCCAAGGGCTGCCCGGGATCCAAGGGGGCAGCCGCTCCGGAGAAGAAGTAGGGGACGCGCCAGGTGAAACGCTGGCGGTCCGTTTGAGTTCGCGCCCTGCACCTTAGCGAGCGAAACGGGATGCGAGGTCGACGCACCCCGACGGCTCCCTCCGCCCCGCTATGTTCGCGTTCGCGGCGCGGGGCTGCGGGAGACCGTCGGGGTCCCTAGGCGCCCCAGGCGACCGTCTCGGATGCGGTCAATCCGCTCAGATGCTACCGCAACAGGATGAGCTGCCTGCGGTGGCGGACTCCCCCGGCCTCGACATCCAGGAGGTAGACTCCGCTCCCCGCGGGTCTGCCTCCCCTGTCAGTGCCGTCCCACGCCCATTCGACCCCGCCACTGCTCCTGGGACCGGAGTCGAATGCCGAGACGATCCTCCCGCAGACATCGTAGATCGTGGCAACGACAGAGCCGGGCATAGCTAGTTGACAACGCATCTGAGTCGATCCGCGGAACGGATTGGGGCCCCTGTGCGGAATCGCTCCTCGCCTCGCGCGGGAATCGGGAAGTCCGCTCTGTGCCATCAACGCCGGATATGGTATAGATCTTGAGGTTTGGAACTGGCTTCATCGCATTCCGGAGGTTGCGGCATGGTCGTCCATGAGCCCCACAAGATCAAGACGGTCCGTCCACTCTCGTTCCCGACGCTCGAGGAGCGGAAGAAGCTCCTGTCGCAGGTTCGATTCAACGTCTGGCACCTGACGCCGACGCAGGCAAGCTTCGACATGTGCTCCCTCGGAACGAACGCCATGAGCCAGGAGCAGCTCTCCGGACAGCTGATCGGGGATGAGGCCTATGCGGGCTCACGCAACTTCGAGACCCTGGAGGTCTCCGTGCGCGGTGTCCTGGGACACGAGTACGTCTGCCCCACCCACAACGTGCTGGGATGCGTCAAGCTCGTCACCGCGACGATGATCCCCGCCGGCTCCGCCGTCCCGAGCAATGCGCGCTCGAGGGCCGACGTCTTCGTGCCGCTGGGCGTCGGATACCCCGACGTGCGCGACGCGAAGGAGCAGGTCTTCACCGGCAACGTAGATCTGGAGAGGCTCGAGGAGATCCTGAAGGGACAGAATGTCGCCTTCGTCGGCCTTCAGGCCTTCGCCGACGGACAGCACCCGTTCAGCCTGAAGAACCTCCGCACCGTGCGCGCCCTCGCGGAGAGGCACGGGAAGAAGGTCGTGTGCGACGGCTCCCGGATCATCGAGAACGCTTGGCACATTCAGCGCCACGAGCAGGGGCAAGCCGATCGACCCGTGGCCGAGATCGTCAGGCAGATCGTCAAGACGACCGACGTCTTCCAGATGGACGGGGCCCAGGACCCGAAGTCCAACACCGGCGGGATCCTCACGACCGACCACCCAGACATCCACGAGAAGTTCATGAACGAGGTCGTGGTATACGAGGGACTTCACACTTACGGAGGCATGGCCGGGCGGACGATGGAGGTGCTGGCGCGCGGCCTCGCCGAGATGTGCGACGAGGCCGAAGTCCACTGGGTCATGTCGCAGACCGAGCGATTCACCGGCCGCCTCCGCGAGGCGGGCGTTCCCTTGGAGCGCGGATGCGACGGGGCGTACATCCGCGCGGACGAGTTCTTCCCGCAGATCGACAAGAACCAGCAGGACACCTTCTCTGCGGCCCTCTATCTCTTGTCGGGCGTGCGCGCCACCGCCTCGGGCCTGGTCAACAGAAACCGCCTGGTCCCCGTCCAGATCCCACGCCTGGCTTTGACGAACGAGCAACTCGACGCCATCGCGGACGCGATAATCTGCTTGCATGGACAGCGCGACGCCGTTCAAGGCCT
>Ga0194126_10003074_pt1 | contig 26709 bp, 26 predicted proteins | sample TA2KigC150mmetaG_FD_148641 | JGI IMG/M metagenome (GOLD analysis project Ga0194126, IMG submission 148641) | Freshwater microbial communities from Lake Tanganyika, Tanzania - TA2015035 Kigoma Deep Cast 150m | ecosystem: Environmental > Aquatic > Freshwater > Lake | place: Tanzania: Lake... | reverse complement strand
AAGAATTATAAGCAGGTCGGCCCAGCCCATTACCCCAAGACCGATTTTACGGTTGCTTTTTACCATTTCAGCAATCTTTTCAAGAGGGTAACGGCTCATATCAATAACATCATCAAGGAACCTTACCGCTGTATAAACTGTTTTTTGAAGTTTGTCATAATCAACATCAGGCCCGCTCTCGCCTTCCTTCACCATATTTGCAAGGTTTATGGATCCCAGATTGCATGCCTCATAAGGGAGCAAAGGCTGCTCGCCGCAGGGATTGGTGCTTTCAATTATCCCCACATTGGGTGTGGGGTTGTCCCGGTTTAACCTGTCAAGAAAAACTATGCCCGGATCGCCATTTTTCCATGCATAGTATATTATCTTTTTAAAAACATCTCTTGCATTGTAGCGGTCAACAACTTCTTTGGTCCTCGGGTTTAAGATATCATAATCCTCCCCGTTTTCAACTGCGCGCATAAATGATTCTGTCACTCCTACAGAGATATTAAAATTATTGAGTTTTGAATTGTCTTCCTTTGCACTGATAAACTCCATTATATCCGGGTGATCCACTCTCAGTATCCCCATATTTGCCCCGCGCCTGGTGCCTCCCTGTTTTATGGTATCAGTGGCAGCATTAAAGACAGTCATGAAAGATATCGGACCGCTTGAGACACCTTTTGTAGAAAGCACGACATCGTTTTTTGGCCTGATATGGGAAAAAGAGTATCCCACGCCGCCACCGGATTTCTGTATCAGGGCAGTCTCTTTTAAAGCCTCAAATATCTTTTCCATTGAGTCCCCTACAGGCAGTACAAAACAGGCGGCAAGCTGTTGAAGCTCTTTTCCAGCATTCATAAGAGTGGGTGAATTCGGAAGAAAGTCAAGGCCGGACATCATATCAAAGAATTCTTTTTCCAGCTCCTTGATTTCATTATCCGGTGTACCGTAGTTTTTTTCAGCAGATACAATATTGCGGGCAACCCTTAAAAACATCTCATTTGGTGTTTCAAGAAGAAAGCCTTCTTCGTCTTTCTTAAGATATCTTTTTTCAAGAACTTTTATTGCGTTTGCAGTAAGGTTTAAGGGTTTATTCCTGAAATAATCATCTGATGCTGGCAAATCAGCAGGACTTTCAGAAAAACCACCGTTTCCCCCCTCAATGTGCATTTTGCCTTTAATATCCTGGGAAATTCCATCATCACCAAGCAAATCCTGCTGTATTGGACTTTTCTTTTCTTCACTTCTCTGCTGTGGCTTATTTGATTCTTCCATGGCTTCCTTCCATAAATTGACTAAGACATAATTAAAAGTATTATTAAATATCTAAATAAGGGTTTACATTATCTTTATAATTCAGTGCCGGGTAAATCCAGGCTGGTTAATTATCTCAGTTAAACTTTATATATTGTGTTATAAAAATCAGTATATCACTACATATAGTGTTGTCAATAGAAATATCAAATTATTAACTCTTGATAAATTCCCGCCCTGTTCTTGTTCTTATTAAAAACTTTTTAAAAATCATATTGCAAAATCCAGTTAATATGATATTTTTAAAAATCGCCCTGCCTTAATATAAGCAGACTTAAAAATTGATAGGCTCCAGCAATAAAAAGTAAACAAAAAAATAATATTTTGCACTTTATTATAATAAGAGTATTAAGGAAGAATTATTGAAAACATATTTTGAATGCATTCCCTGCATAATAAAACAGGCGGTAATTACACTTGAGCTCTGCAACAGCAGCATTGATTTAAGGAAAAAAGTTATAAGCAGCCTGCTTAACGAACTTAGGGATATTGACTATAACCTTAGCCCATCAGAAAACACTGATATTGCTTATGAGATTGTGGCTAAATATACAGGCATAAGTGACCCATATCTGGCAATGAAAAAAGAACATAACATAAAAGCACTTGAGCTATATCCCGAACTTGAAAAAATGCTTAATCTGTCCGGCGACCGTCTTTACATGGCGGCCAAAATTGCTATTTCAGGCAATATAATAGATATGGGGATAAGCAGTAATCATGAAAGCGATATGGATTTTAATCTTATAATGAAAAACATAAAAGAACTGCCTCTTGCGATTGATGATTTTTGCGGATTTTATAAAATTTTCACGGAATCCCAAAACATACTTTATATGGCAGACAATGCAGGTGAAATTGTATTTGATAAAATTTTCATAAGTGAACTTGCAGCATCCGGCAAAAATATCACAGTTTCAGTTAAATCAGGGCCCATAATAAATGATGCCAATATGGATGACGCACTGCAGGCAGGAATCGATAAAATTGCAAAAATAGTTCAAACAGGCCACAGCAGGATTGGCAATCCCCCAGGATACATGTCAGCCGGCTTTGCAAAAATATTTAAAAACGCAGATCTTATAATCTGCAAGGGACAGGGTAATTATGAGACTCTTGAAAACGTACAGGCGCCAGTTTACTTCCTTCTTAAAGCAAAATGCAGTTCAGTTGCAAAAGAGCTCGGAGTTAATTACCATGATATTGTATTTGCAAAGAGTAAGAACTTCGGGCAAAACAAATAATTATTTCAGGAAAATAAAATATACAAACAAATATCATTACCTGCCTGGCTGTGAAGTTTCCTGCAGTATTTTGCCTTCCATTATCTGAGTGATTGTTTTACTATTTAAGCCCTCCGGATCCAGCGCCTGTATGTACTGCAATAAAGAAAAATAATATTTAAGAAAATTAATATCATTTAAAACAGCCAGCCCAAAAACATAGCTGCTGTCATAAGCCCCAAAAGTTTTTATTGCAGAATCCAGGTCCTGCTTTGATTCAAGATTTAAATGGGATAGATATTTTACCTGCATATCATCTTTATCTAAACTTATAATGTATTTGTTTAAACCGTCATTATAGCCGGGATCGCCATTTTGAGCGCTTTCAGCATTAAAATCCTGGCACCCTGTATATGTGTAATAAATTATCTGATCAGAGATATTGTTTTTTTCCGCAAAGTCCGAACTTCTTAAAAGCTTATAACTGTAACTATCTTTACCTGTCTGCACATACCCGCTTTTTATATCACTGTTTATCATTTTTAACTTATTTATATAATCGGCCATATTTCCCGCATATTCATTTTCAAAGCTATTATCTGTAATTTCATTCCTGGCTTTTAAAGCCTCATCATATGGTAAATCTGTGTATCCGTCCCAATCTGCGCTGTAAATGCTTCTGTGCCAGCATGAGATCTCATGGCCATTTTGCCGCCACTCTCCTATAAGTGCAAGCCTTGAGCTGTTTTGGTAAAACATTTCAGCCCACAAGGGGCAAAACATCAGAGTCAGTTTTATGCTGGATAAGTCAGCAGTATTAACCATTTCAATAAGATGCGGGATCTTTTTATCAATTTCTTCTTCTGCATTATTTCTGTTTTCAATGCAATTTAGAACAGCAATATAGTAATAAGGCATATCCTGCACTACAGGTTCAGGCAGCATTTTTTTATACTGGTTTTTTGCCACATCTTCCTCTTCAGTAATATCTTCATTGCCTGCTATTGTAATATAAGCCTCTTCCGGAGTTTTTACTGGCAAACCAGATGAAATATTGGACCTGCAGCCTGCGCAGGTTGCGGCAATTAAAAAAACAGCTAAAACCGGCAGCGTAAAAAAGTTTAAAATCAATTTAGCTTTATTTAAGTGAAAGGCAAATTTAATTAATCCTTTGGGTTTCCGGGCAATTTTAATTGCTTTCAGTATTATTTTCATAACGGCTTTTTATATATTTCTATTATTACTTATATATATTCGTACCGAAGCGGATAATATCAGGGATAGTCATGCCGTATATTTTATATTATAATTTTGAATTTATTCTGCTATAATACCTTATTTACTAAAATGCGACGTTTTTTATTAATGATTTCTATAAAAAGTGGTTATCAAGAAGGTGATTTGTGAGCTCAGTTATTAAGAAGAGGCGCAAAAAAATGCGTAAGAAAAAACATAAAAAAATGCTAAAAAAAACCCGTTGGCAGAGAAGAAATAAATAAAATAAAAAGTTATTATTTATCAATGCTCTTATTTATAAAATGGGTATTAATTTAAAAAATAATCAGGATTTTCTTGAAATCCTTGATAAAAAAACCCTAATTTGCGATGGAGCTATGGGCACTTCGTTAAATTCGCTTGGCTATAAAGGTCCGAGTGATTTGTTCATGCTTAAAAGCGAAGCTGGCAATATCGTAACTGATATACACCTGCAGTTTTTAAAAGCAGGTTCAGATATAATACAGACAAATACATTTGGGGCTAATATATTAAAGCTTGGACATTCCGGCGGCTATTGTTCAGAAATTGAGCTTATAAATAAGAAAGCAGCCGAATCTGCAGTAAACGCTATTGTTCTTTACCGGGAATACTCATCTGACGCAAGACCGCTCTATATAGCAGGTGGCCTGGGGCCATCAGGGGAGCTGCTAAAACCATATGGTGATATGGATTATGGAAAAGTAGTTTCGTCTTTTGCAAAACAGGCGGAAATACTTATAAAAAGTGGAGTTGATTTTATCCTCATCGAAACAATAATGGATTTAAATGAAGCGCTTGCTGCAGTAGAAGCTGTAAAAAGTATAAATACTGAAATTGTGATAGCATGCACTTTAACATTTATGGATAATGGCGTAACAGTCATGGGAAATAAGGCGGAAGAATTCGGGAAAGTCCTTCTTGGCGCTGGATGTGATATAATCGGGGCCAACTGCGGCGTGGGTTCAGATTCCATGATTGGCATCATTAAAAAAATAAGAAATGCAAATCAGGAGGCAAGACTGATTATACAGCCCAACGCGGGCCTCCCAAAAGTAATTGATGGAAAAACTGTGTTTTCAGAAACACCTGAAATAATGGCTGAAAATTTTAAAAAAATACTGGCGTATAAACCTGCAATCGCAGGCGCCTGCTGCGGCAGCACACCGCAGCATATAAAAAAAATATCTGATATTGTACATGGAAAAAATCAGTAATAAAAAAAGAAGTAAAATACAGCCCGTAAGATTGTGGATTTTTAGTTTTATTTTTTTATCTGTGGCATGTTTTATTTTTTTACCGGTTGTTTTGCCCATATCGATGAAGTAATTTTAAACCTCTTTAATAATACTGAAAATGCCGACCACACAGTATCTGTAAATATCACAGCACCGCATACGGATATGTCGCTTATTCAAAAGAATCTGTTTTTAGTTGAACGATTAAAATCTCCTGATGCAGATGTTAGGCGCTTTGGCAACTTTGCAATTTTCAATGAAACTGAAGAAACCGGAAACAATACCCTTGATGAAAAGTACGTTGCTTCATTACCGGCTACAATAAAAAAATTCCTTGAAAAATATGCAAGTAAAGATCCTTATAATAAAAACCCTGGAGTAAATAATCAGCAGGACATAAAATCAGATTCCGGTAACAGTGGCAGCAGTTCTGGCAAAGATAGTGATAATGCCGGTTCAAATTCCCAGGGCAATAAACAAACTGTTATTGCTGAATCATTTGAGCTCCAGCTTTTGAATCTTATTAACACAACAAGAAAGAGTAAAAATCTTGCAGGCCTTAATTATAACGGCACTTTAAATAATATTGCGCAATCAAGAAGTGCAGATATGCTAAGCAGGGGATATTTTTCACATACCACTCCTGAAGGTAAAAACATTTTTATAATACTGCAGGAAAAAGGAGTGGGCTACTCTGCGGCCGGGGAAAATATTTATTATGCAAATCCTCCATCAAGCGCTTCTGCAGAAAAAGCTTTCAGCGTCTGGATGGGCAGCACGATGCACCGCGCTAATATAATGGGCGCAAATTACTCACAGATTGGCATTGGCATAGCGGCAAATAATGAAAAGCTGGTAATTACATTAATATTTGTTAATTAATATTGTTTTAATACCCAATTCAGGCACGCCTGGTTTTATATATGGATTAATCAATCCTTTAAAACGCTGAACTGTATAAATAAAACCTGGTTTGGAATAAAAAAAAGTGATATAGCATAATCCTGCATATTATTTATCACTTTTTATAAAGAGGCCCGATTATATTTAAGAATGGAAATAATTAAAAAGATGTCTGCTGGAAATTTATATAATAATAGTGGAAAACCTGCAAACCTTACAGTAGATACTGTCCGTAAGCTCTGGTCAAAAACATATAATACCGATGGAAAACCTGACTGGTCGCATATTTTCCCGTATTATCACCCTGAGATTATTTTCCAGGATTCTGTTCAAATGATTGAAGGTATTGATGCTTTTAAGTCTATGTGCACAAGGCTTGCAGGCAGATGCAAAAAACTCCGGATGGAAATAATATCAATTGTACAGGATTCAAATATTATTTTGATGGACTGGAAGATGACAATGTCATTCCGAAAATTCCCGGATACTCCTGTTTTTGGGAGCACAAAACTTGTTCTGCATGATGATGGCAGGATTATCAAACAAAGGGATTATTTTGATTTGTGGGGAGATATTTTTAACGGTATTCCTGGTTTTAAAAAGTTATACAGAAAATTTATGAGTAAATTTTTCGGTTAAACTGGACAAATTAATGAAATTCAAGCTGCCCGAAGAATTGATTTTTATTAAAAATGGCAAAGCTGTGCAAAAGAAAAGCTTTGCACCTATGGCCGGAAAAATTTGTATTATTACAGGGGCAACATCCGGTGTGGGGCTTGAAGCTGCCAGACGGCTTGCCAGTGGCGGGGCGCATATAATTATGGTGTGCCGCAACAAGCAAAAAGCTGAAAATATCAGCCAAATGATAATAAAAGAATTCAAAGTGCCTGCTGATATTGTAATTGCAGATTTTGCTAACTTGCGTCAGGTTCGAAAAGCTGCTGATGTTATATTAAATAACTATAAAAAGATAGATGTGCTTATTAATAACGCAGGAATACATTCAACTGTGCCGGTATATACACCTGAAGGTTTTGAGCTCGTTTTCTGTGTCAATCATCTTGCCTCCTTTCTTCTTACCAGGCTTTTGATTGACAGGTTAAAAGAAAGTGTCCCTTCCCGTATTATCCAGGTTAATTCTGAGGGTCACCGTTTTGGCGGCCTGGATCTTGAAGATATAGATTGGAAAAAACGCCGATATAACGGGTACAGGAGCTATGGAGCATCAAAAACTGCGCAGCTGTTGACAGTTTGGGAGTTTGCAGATAGATTAAAAGGTTCTGGAGTGACCATCAATGCAATGCATCCAGGAGATGTAAAGACAAATATAGGCAATAATAATGGCTGGCTTTATAAATTGTTTTACCACCTTTTAATTCGTCCACTTTTAAAAGACGCTTCTATATCCGGTGAAGCTGTTTACTATCTGGCATCTGAACCTTGTTTAAGCAGCGTTAGCGGACGGTTCTTTAACCTGACAATTGATGAAAAACCTGCCAGGCATGCACTTGACCGGAATATGGGAAAACTTATATGGGATATGAGCATACAAATGACAGAGAGCAGTTAACACTATTGAATTATCCAACAGCCTGTTTTTTCAGGTTTTTCCTGGCTTTATCTGCAGCCAGCTTTCCAGTTAAAACAGATATTGGAAGGCCTGAGGGGCTGAATGTCCACTGCCCTGCCTGGAAAATATCCGGTATCGGTGTAAGGACAGATCGCGCAATTCTTGGGAGGCTATTTACTGCAGGCATTGAATCATTTGTAAAGGCCCAACCGGTAATTGCACCTTGAAAATTTCCGGTTAACCTTTCTAAAGTTAAAGGTGTAGAGACAAAATGGTCTCTAATCTTTGTTTTAATTTCAGTAAAAACAGTACCGACAAGTATATTTATAATACATTGCCTGCTAATATTTTTAAATTCATCATACCAGCCCATTTCTGAAATATGTTTAACCAGGCAGTAGTCTATAAGAGTACTTATTATCAGTCCGGTTTTACCTTCAGGGGCCAAATTAATATCATGAATTACCGGGCAGGATATTTCATAGGTTGTAAGTTCATAATACTTCCTCAGCCATTTAAGAATGCTTGCTTTATCAGTAGTATAACTATTTTTACCAGTGCTAAAAGATTTATTAGTAATATCTCCTGGATTTAATACTGAAATACCCTTTTTTAATGGTGTATAGAAAAAGTATTTTAAAATTTCATCCTTTATAGGATTTCGGTCTTCAAAAAGCCGGGCAGGTTTTTTCTCCTGGCTTACCTGGAAGTATTTTCCTGTATGCGATATTTATTAAGCCTGCACAACTCTTTTTATGATAGCATGTTTTTTTCTAGAATATTTTAACAACAAAGAATACTATTTATATTTATTAGGCATTTTATGTAGAAATATATTTTTTTTAAATTTTTTAAAATTTTTCTTGACATTATAGAATTATATTAATACAATTACCGTACAAAGTATATATAGTTATATATTTAGTTTATTTGATAATTAAATAAATACAAGTATTAGTAATAGAGGCAAAGACATACATTTCGTAATTGGGCACTTTGAAATGTATCGAGCTAGTAGTGCAACCGGCTATTGCTGCAAAGATGATATTTAAGAATTTAAGATATTCTTAATAATGTTATAAAGCATAGTTTTGACCATTCAGCCTCAACTGGATGGTTTTTTGTTTTATAGCAATGTTTCCGCACTGTAGAATTTACGCCTGTTTAAACTGTTTGTGATACATAACAAACAGGAAGGGGTTTTTAGTTTATCAACTGATAAATTATTGTGCAGGACTTTTAATGAAGTATTCATTAAACAGGAAAATGAAATCTTATCAATTTGAATAATTTTTGTTAATCAATAGCCGTAAAGCCTCATATAAAAGGTTTTACGGCTTTTTTATTACAGGAAGGGAGTCTTGAAAATGGAGAAATTATCAATTATCGGAAAAAGAAATTGTATGGCAGCAGCAGTCGCAGTATTTTTAGCAGCAATTATCCTGTCGTTTGTGATTGCATCTACAGCCAGCAGTTACCAGGACATTGAAGTACTTGGCAGCAATGCAGTGAATGCCCAGCAGCAGGGACAGCAGCAGAACCAGCCCCAGAGCAGTGGAGTCAATATAACTGATTATGAAGCAGCAATACTGCATCTTATAAACACTGTAAGAGCAGACAGGGGCCTTGCAGCCTTGCAGCCACACCAGTCACTTATAGATATATCAAGGACAAGAAGCACTGACATGCTATCAAGGAATTATTTCTCCCATTATACTCCTGAAGGAAAAACCGTTTTTAATATTTTCAGGGAATGCGGCATAACATTCAGGGCAGCAGGGGAAAATCTTGCACACTCAAGGCCGGCAGATATCGGGAGCCCTGAAGCATTCATTAATGCCTGGATGAACAGCCCAACACATGCTGCTAATATACTGCAAAGCAAATATGGCATCGTAGGTGTGGGAATGGCTGAAAATGGTGAAAGAAGAGTAGTTACAACAGTTTTCAGGAATAATTAAAAAGAATTGAATAAGAGGAAAGGATAGTTGGAATGGCTATGATGAGTCTGTAGCTGGACGCCTGATTAGCTTACAAGATAAAAAAATAACCGGTAGTCTGCCGGGTTATTTTTTTATTACTATACCTGTAAAATATTTTTTACCTTTTTATTTCTGCAGGACACTGTTCGAGCTGAAGATTAAAATCTAGGTACGCGCCATTTCTGTAAATTTTTATACTAACTATATCCCCACAATTCTGCCTTATTATCTGCGTGAGCAAATCAAAAGGAGTTTTGAGTTCAGCTCCATTAAATTCAACCATTATGTCCCCTTTCTGTAAACCCGCTTTGGAGGCTGGCGTATCTGCTATAATCTCCTGTATATATACACCTGGTATTTCTGTATCATTTACCCCCATCTGTACACCTATGAAAGGGATTCGCGCCTCGCCATATTTAATAATCTGTCCCGCAATATTGGTTGCAGTATCTGTGGGTATTGCAAATCCGATTCCAGCGCTGGCACCGGAAGGGGAAAATATAAGGGTGTTTATTCCTATAACTTCGCCATAAATATTAATGAGCGGGCCGCCGCTGTTTCCAGGGTTAATTGCAGCATCAGTCTGTATTAAATCCACAATACGAAGCTGGTCAGACGCCACTGGTATGTTCCTGTTTTTCCCGCTTATTATTCCGGTAGTAACTGTTTGCTGTATGCCGAAGGGACTGCCGATAGCTATAACAAAATCCCCGACCCTCTGTTCTTCAATTGATGCAAAAGATGCAGGTTTTAAACCTTCTGCATCTATTTTTATAACAGCTATATCAGTTTCAGGACTTGTGCCGGTAACAGATGCTTTATAGTTTGAGCCATCCGAGAGAGTTACAAGAAGCTCTACAGCTCCGCCTGCAACATGATTATTGGTAATTATAAAGCCATCTTCAGTATAAACAACACCCGATCCTACTCCCTGGGCAAGAGCTGCATTTCCAAAAAAATCCTCCCTCATTGCTGTTACAGTAAGTGCCACAACTGAAGGGTTTACCTTTTCAACAAGCGAGCTGACCTCTGAATTAAATGCTTTTAAATAACTGTTTCCCGGTTTAAAAAGTTCTTTTGGGGCGTCTGTGACTTCCTCTATTTTCTTTTCGAATTTTTCCACCTGTTCAGCCACCACATCGGGCTTTATCATTATACAGCCCGAAAATGAAGTTGCTGCAAATAAAGCAGAAGAAAGAGCTGCAACAATTAAAACTGAAACATATTTTTTTATTTTAATATTTTTGTTATTACTCATATAACCAGCCTGCCTTTTAAAAAATCCTATATTTTTAGATTTCTTGATAATTTTTGATATCATTAATAATATTATAGCCTATCTGTAAATGGTAATGGATTAATACAATAAAAGTTCGAAAAGTGGCTAAATATTGCTGAGGTAATTGATCTGGAAAAAGCAAGGGGGACTGTCCCCCAAGCTTTTTTAAAGCAAGGGGGACTGTCCCCCAAGCTTTTTTTGCTTACTATTATAAAAGCAGATCCGTAATTAAGTTCATATTGTCTGCAAATCTATAACCTTTTAAATTTTCATCTATTGTTTTTGAATGCTTTGCAAGCTTGTCTGCAAGCTCCTTCAGCTTCAGTGTCATTTTCACTGCCAGTTCAAGTGTTTTAAACCTGTCATCCCTTGAAGAAATTATGTCTATAGTGGACCATGAGTTGTAATCTGTCTTATTTAAAAAATAAAAGAATTCCAGTATTTCCCAGAAATTTACTGTCCCAAGAATCATGTCGGGATCCGCATCTTTATAATTATCATTTAAATGAATCTGGAACAGTTTATCGTGGCCGTCAATAAGCATGAGCGACTCTGCAAGCGATTCTCCTGCCATAAGCGAGTGCCCCACATCAAGAGCGCAGCCAACATTATCAAGCCCCACATCATTAATGAATGCAAGAGCCTTGCCTGTATCGCTTATAAGCTGTTTCTGCCTTGGGTCTTTGGACTTTGCTTCAAGCGCTATTTTAACGGACCTGTCGTATTCGCCAATTTCACGCACGGTTTCCACAAGATTTCTCCACCCAAGGGTATAGTCATATTGGAAGGGATAATCAAACCCATCATGGGCCGGCCATAAAAGCACGCTGTCAGCTTTTAAAGCTTTTCCGAGATCTATACTTTCTTTAAGCCTTTTAACAGCTTCTTTCCTTACCCTGGCATCAGTAGTGCTGAATGCTCCATCCCTCCATTTCCTGTCGCTCCACACTTCAGGCTCCATAACAGAAACTTTGAGATTATAGTTTGCAAGAAGCTTCAAAAGCTTATCAGGATCAGACGGAAGCGGTTCAGTCGGATAAAAAACAACAAGGCCTGTAATGCCCTCTATTTTTGAGAAAGCTTCGAGTTTCTCCTCGAGTTTCATATCTTCATAATAGCCGCCGGGCACATATCTTTCTGCATATGTACCAAGGCACCATAAATGTGCATCAATTTTCAGTTTCATTGCATCTCCTTTAAATTATTGCATTGGGTTATTGGTTTTGCTTCAGTCACCATATATAGATTATCTGGTCTATTATTAAGAACTATTTAATCCTAACAAAAATAGGACAATATTGCTATATTCAGAAGCTTCTCAAGCAAAGTAAATAAATCAATTGTTTTATTCAGGTTATTTAAGCCAGGGGCTTAGTATGCCATAACATACAAGCCGGGCCGCATGATATGTTTTTTAATTCATTAAAAATAATATAAAACTAATTCCAACCTGTTCTTAAAAAATATCAAATTAATTACGTTATTAACTACTTAGTATCTCAATGGTTTCATAAAAACATATATATTTTTTTGTATTTAAAAATGACAATACTGTAAAAGAATGCTCAGGCAACCAATAAAACCAGGTATAAAAAATCATTACTTTTTAATAAATACTGATAAATAAAAACAACACTTACCATATGATATGGCAGGGCTTTTGTAGATGCTGCCCTGCCATATACATTTAATATAAATTCTATAAATATTGCTTTATCAATAATATTTCAGCCTGTTTGCATCAATTGCTGATTTATATCCCTGACATATAAATGATGCTGTGATGCCAAATCAGGCTTTTTATTATTCAGGAAATGCCGAGTTCCCCGTTTTTTTAAGTATTTCAGCAGCAATAGCATCCATATTTTCAGGTGTCACCAGCTTGACATCTACAGGAACTTCCACATTCTCATAAAATTTGCCTTCAAGCAGTATTTCAGCAAGAATCTCTACTGATCTGTAGCCGATAAAATAGGGCTCCTGAAGTATTGTTGCATTCAGTACTCCATCTTTTATTGCCTGGAACTCTTCCGGGTCTCCATTATATCCAACTGAAAGTATATCTTTGCCTGATGCCTGAATTGCCTGTGCTGCTCCAACTGCTTCCCTTCCGCTACAGAAATAAACGCCTGCAACATCAGGTACCGCTGAAAGGATTTGCTGCATAGTATCAAAACCGCCTTCAGCGCTTGGATTCTGCACAATAATGTTTGCTGCAACATCGTAGCCAAGTTCCAGCGCCTTTGCCAGGAAGCCCTCGCCTCTCTGCCTTGCATATGTCCACTGTGGAAGCAGGTTGCCAAGCCCAAGCGGTTTTGTTGTATCATTTAACTTGCTTGCAAGAAACTCTGCAGCAAGCTGGCCGCCCTTGAAGTTATCCGATATCATAAGAGCATTTATGGGGCCAGATTTGCCTATATCTGCACAAACTACAGGTATGCCGTTTTGCCTTGCATTTTCAACAGCAGGCCCAATTGCGCCGGGATCAACAGGAGTTACAACAATTCCGCTAACTTTCTGTCCTACAAGTGAATTTATATCCTGCACCATTTTTGTGGCGTCGCTGTTCTGGTCAATCATAACATACTTGAATCCAAGGTCCTCGCATGCATCCTTTACGCCTTTTTCAACATTCTGGAAAAAAGTAAACTGCATTGTCCAGAGTGAAAAACCAATAGTTATGTCTGATGCGTTTGCATAAGTGGTTACTGCCATGCCTCCGCCTTCCACTGCAGCTTCTTTCTTGCATCCGAGAAAAGAAACTGTGAGTATGAGGACCAGACACACAACTGCAATAAATGCTATCTTTGCATACCTCATTTTACTTTACCTCCTTTTAACATTATTAATGTTTATAAATAATGAATTTTTTCCTATAATCAACACCTCCTTTTTATTTTCTGGAATAATCCCAAGCCCTATTTTTAATTTGTATATTTTTATCGCTAATACTCCCCCTGCCCAAGAAGATAGAATTTCAGCTTATTAAGAGACACTGCAAATATCATTACAAGACCCGTTGCAACAAGCTGCCAGTATGAGTTAACCTGCATGAGCCCCATGCCATTGCCAAGAAAAGTAACAATAAGCGCAGCAATAAGAGAGCCTCCAAGGCTGCCGTTTCCTCCGCTGAGAGCTGTTCCCCCAAGTACAACTGCCGTTATTACCTGGAATTCAAAATTCTGTCCCATAAGCCCGGGGTTTGCGGCGCCCTGGTTTGCAGAATTTACAATTGATGATATACCGACGAAAAGCCCGAGAAGCGTAAAAACAAGAATTTTTATATTATCCACGTTTATTCCGGAAAGAGCCGCTGCCCTGGCATTTGTTCCGACCGCAATTATATATCTTCCCACAGGCGACTTTCTCAAGACCAGGTATGCTGCAAGATAGCAGATACCCATTAATAGCACCGGAAACGGTATAACGCCAAAAAGCTTGCCGTTACCAATATATAGCCAGAACCTGTCACTTATATATACGGGCACATTATTTGTATAAATAAATGCAAGCGCACGAAAAACAAAAAGCATACCAAGAGTTGTTATAAAAGCCGGTATCCTGAGCTTTGTTACAAATATCCCGTTTATAAATCCAAGTGAGCATGCAATGGCTAATGTTGCAAGTACTCCTATGACACCGCCAGTCTTTGGCATAAATGATGAGCCCAGCACTGCAACAAGTGCAAGCATGGAACCAATAGAGATATCAAAGTTTCCTGTCATTATTACAAATGTCATACCAATTGCAGCTATTCCCACATATGCAGCAAAACCAAAGTTGCTTAAAATATTATATCTTGTAGCAAAACTCGGATTTGATAATGAAAATACAACTACAATTATTATGAAGATAAGAGGCAAGCCGAAATTACCCCAGAAAACTCCAAGATTCTGCTTAACTTTACGGAACCTGAAATCATCCATTGTCTAATCCCTGTTTTAATTTAAATAAATTTACCGGGCTGTTTTAAACTTTTATCCCTTTTATCCTTGCAGCTTCAAGATATCTCTTCCTCAGCCCGTCAACAAAGAGCGCAAAAATAAGCACAAGCCCTACAGATAAAAGCTGGTAAAAATACTCCACTTTTATAAGGTTTAAGCCATAATAAATCATTGAAATAAAAATACCTGCAAATACAGCTCCAATCAGGTTTCCTTTGCCTCCGGAAAGACTGGTTCCTCCCAGTATTGTTATAGTAATAACCAGGAGAGTGAAACCCGGAGCCATGCTTGGAATGCCTATCATTGCCTGCGATGTCCTTATTACACCGTTTATGCTTGCTGTAAAAGACACGAGCACATAAACCATTATTTTTACAAATGTTACATTTAATCCTGAAATTCTTGCAGCGCTTTCGTTTGAGCCCACAGCAGATATATGCCTGCCAAGAGAAGTCTGGTTTAAAAGAAGATAGAATATTATAAAAAGAGCCACCATAATATAAATAGGAATAGGAATACCCAGCAGCTTGCCTGTTCCAATTACTGAAAACCTGGTCTCGCTTATCGGTATCTGCTTGCCATTTGCAATAAGAAGAGACACACCTCTTATAATAGTTGCCATTGAAAGAGTTGTAATAAGCGGGTTTACCCCGAATTTCGTTATTATGACCCCGTTTAAAAAACCTACGCAGCAGCTTATTATAACAGATATTATAATCGCAGAAGGAATACCAATATTAGGTATAAGTATTGAAAGAAATACGCTTGTCAGGGCCACTACGGCATCAACTGAAAGGTCGAATCCGCCGCTGGTTATTGCAAGCACCATACCAAAACCAACAATTGCCCCATATGTTCCCTGGGTAATAATGTTTAAAATAGTATCAGTTTTTAAAAAATTCGGGCTTGCAATGGCAAGAAACACTCCTGCAATTACAATAAGTATAAATATTCCTATCTTTTCATACAATTTTAAGAATTTAATCATTTCTTAACCTGCCCTATCTGTGCTGCAACAAGTTTTTCCTCATCCATTGTTTCTCTTGTAAATTCAGCATTAATCTTACCTTTATACAGTGCAATGCATCTGTCTGTAAGATTTACCAGTTCCGGAAGCTCGGAAGATGAAAGAATAATTGAAATACCTTTATTGGCAAGTTCCCTCATGATTCTGTGGATCTCTGCCTTTGCACCCACATCAATGCCCCTGGTGGGCTCAAGAAGTATCAGCACCTTGCAATTGGATAAAAGGGTCCTGCCTATTATAACTTTCTGCTGGTTGCCTCCGCTTAAAAAAATTATCCTCTGGTTTAAATTTGCAAACTTGATATCTAAGCTGTTGCTCATACTGTTAAATACTTCTTTTTCTTTTTTTGCTTTAACAAAAAGCCCTTTTAAAAATGTCAGTGATTTAATTACTATAATTGTCAGGTTCTGGAGAACTGACATATCATAAAGTATCCCCTCCCCCTTCCTGTCTTCTGTGACAAAACCAATACCAAGCTTTATTGCATCTTTAGTGCTGTTGATCTCAACGGGGCTGCCCTCAAAAAAAATTTCCCCTTTTGTTTTTGGTGTTGCCCCGTAAATTGAGCGCAGCAAACTGTGAATGCCTGAGCCAAGCACACCTGCAAACCCGAGTATTTCACCTTTGTGAAGTTTAAACCCTACATTATAAACATGATCTGCTATGCTGTAGTTTTTTATTTCCAAAAGAACTTCCCTTTCTGCGCTTACAGATTTACTGCCCCCAAAATAATCTTTGACAACTTTACCCACCATCATCGAAACTATTTCATCCTGGCTGGTCTGTGTGGTTAGCTTTGTGCCTATTTTTTTCCCGTCACGCAACACAGTTATGCGTTCTGAAAGCTTGAAAGCCTCCTCCAGCCGGTGTGAAATGTAAATAATGGAAACACCCTGCTTTTTAAGCTCGGCAATTATTTCAAACAGCTTAACAACTTCTTTTTCTGTAAGTGTAGCTGTTGGCTCATCCATGATTATGAGTTTTGCATCAAGTGAAAGCGCCTTTGCAATTTCAACCATCTGGCGCTCTGCAACAGATAGATCTGATACAAATCTCTTACAATCCAGCTCTATATCCAGCCTGTCAAGCATTTCTTTGGCATTTGCATTCATTTTTTTCCAGTTGATGAAAATCTTTCCAAAAGTTTTTGGTTCCCTGCCTATAAAAATATTTTCAGCCACAGAAAGTTCAGGCACCAGGTTAAACTCCTGGTAAATAACGGCAATATTATTTTGCTGTGACTGGTGGGTGTTTGCAAAAAAGACTTTCCTTCCTTCAAGCAGGATATCGCCTGAATCCGGCCTGTAAAGGCCGCTGAGGATTTTTATGAGCGTTGATTTTCCAGCGCCGTTTTCCCCGACAAGAGCATGCACTTCCCCGTATTTTGTTTCAAAGTCAACATCTTTTAAAGCAATAACACCGGGAAATATCTTGGTTATACCGGTCATTGAAAGAAGTGTATTGTTTTCTGGAATTTCGCGCATAAATTATTAAATAATAAGGCTTTATAATTTCAGAAAAAATTATTTCTGCTTTCTAGTTTAATAAAAAACCAGGAAATTAATAATATTATAAGAAAAACGATTTTTTAGGTTATTATAATAATAGTATTAATACTTTTAATTGTCAATATAAATCCATTGACGTTTTGTTATTCCGTGATAGTGTCACTCCAGAAGTATTTAAGGAAAAATATCAGTTTATTACCGCATTGTCTATAGCTTCAAGTGCAAGTTTTATTGGAGTATACACATAGCCGTATACCACATATATGCCTATCACCTGCATTTCCTCATTAATTACAGGGCTGCCGCTTTCACCCCTTTTTGATGAACCGCCAAGATCGCGCATTACACTTAATTTTTTATCCAGGCTGCCCAGCACATAATTATCTTCTGTCTCAGTTTCGCCAGTCTTTAGCCCCCCGGGTATTTTGTCCCCGTAAAAAACCGCATAATCATCCAATTCCCAGAATGCAGATTCATATGCAAGAAGCTCAGGGTAAATCCACGTATCTGAAAAATTGCTTTTAAACTTGAAAGTCCCTTCAGTTCCATAATTATCGCTTACACAATGCCCGGCAGTTATAATGTAGTACTTGCCTTTATGTTCAATACTGAAGGCAGTAAAAGTATAGCCATAACCCTCTTTTGCAGATGAACCAATATAAACGAATTTTAACAAATTATTAATATTATCAAGAAGTTTTCTAAGTTTTGCCGGTTCTCCTGAAAGTTTGGCTATTTGGGCCTCAAGATTTTCTGTGCTTTTAGACTTAGTCTCCTCCTCAAGCATAAGTATGGTCTTATTTAAGTAATCTATTTCATTCTTAAGACTGGCTATTTCTGAGTCTTTTTCCTCCAGACTGTCTGAGAGCTGTTGCATTTCTGCAGTGCTCTTTTGAAGCTCTGCTTTTATTTTTTCAATTTCAGCCAGGTTTTTAGTATATGAGTCTGTAAGGTTATCATAATGTTGCTGTTCAACAATATACCTGCCAAAAATACTGCAGGAAGAGGCAGTAGTAAAAACTGGTATTAATAATACGGCAAGAATAAATATTATACTTATCAAAAAAGTCTTTTTTATTTTCCTATCCAATACAGGCATCCTTTACCTTTAAAAATATTTTCAGTATCTGCTGTCAAGAATAGCAGATATATATTTATAAAATTATAAGCTAAAAACACATAAAATCAAAAATCGATAAATATTATTTTTTTTGAGATAATTATGAAATATTTATTTACTGTATTTAAAAGGGGGTTTTCTATGGGCATTGGCCTAAGAAAATATTATTTTGGCTGGCTTCCGGATTATCCCGATTTCCGGGATTATACTATAAGCAAAGATGCTTTGTCTGATAAAAGCTTAAAAGCTGGCAAAAGCGCTTCCCAGGGCTGTGGAGTATTAAGTCTTATCTTTTCTTGATAGTGCGGCAGCATAATTAAAACAGTAGAAATAATTATTTAATGACGCGGGGGTTGAACCATATATATTGTTGCCTGCAAAATAATCGACAAGAACCTCCCTTAATCTCCTCAATTCTTTTAATCTGTAAAAATTCCTTATTCTTTCTGTGGTAAAATCAAGCAGTTCAAGCGCCCTTTCAAATGCCAGCCTGCTGTACCCTGTATTATTTTTTTGCTGCCATGAAATTGCCCTGTAAACCTCGCTTCCGACATTTGCCATCTGTTCAGCAAAGCTCATTAAATGCCATCTGTGGCTTAAGTTTTTATGATAAACTGTCATTGTCCGGATATTGTCATATTTGAATGATAAGCTTGTTGACTATCTTTAAAATTTTATTTCTTGTTCCAGGATCCTCAACGCCTCTTGTCCTGTTATTTTGCGAGGGTTTTAAATTTATCATTGAATCAAACTCAATTTGCTCTTCAGCAGGCAGTTCAGGATAAATATTTATTCCCCACAGATCACTCTGCCTGGAACCTTCGCTTAAAAGCAAGGCTTCCTGGTCAGAATGAAGCTCAGCATCAACTGCCATTATTTCTTTTTCCACATCAACCACGGCTTTTACAAGGTCGCCAAAAAAACCTGCAGCCATTTTTTTAAGCTCCTCTAAAGAAATTTTTTCTTTTACAATTATCATATTATTGTCTCAGGGTACCCGCCAGCATTTCAGCCTGCATAAATAACTTCTGCGCATTTATTATATTTGTATTTATTGTACTTGCTAAACTATCAGGATTTAATTCCAGCAAATCCTGTATTGTTATTATACTGTTTTCAAAAAGTATTTCCTTTTGTTTTTTATTTAATCCATGAAGTATTGATACAGGGTATAGCTTCTTATTTTCAATATAGTATTCAAGATTTTTGGCTTCCGGGTAATGCCATGCAATCACGCCAAGCCCAACACACTTTGCATATTTTGCAGCCTCATTTGTCACTTTTGTATTTGTCGCAAACCACCCTTCTTCAAGGTTATAATCATTTAACCCTGCATCGCAGCCTTTTTTAATATCTTCAAACCTGCTGTGGACATAAAGCGCTGTTTTTATATCACTGCTGTAATCAGAATCATTGTGATACTTGCATTCGACCATGTAATGCTTCATGCCTTTTTTTGCTACTACATCCACTTCATGTTCAACACAAAAACCCCTTACAATCTGGCCGGTTTTTGTCTCATAACCATAATTTTCCAGTATTTTTGCTATATATTTTTCAAATACATACCCGCTGGGGCCAAGATCCATAATTGCTTTCTTTAATGTATATTTTATTGCAACTGACGGGTTTTTCTTTTTAAGCTGTTTAACTGCATACCTGTAGATTTCCCCCGAATTCATATAATTCTTGAAATTTTTTTTAATTGAATCAATAGCATCTTCTGTAGTCTGGCTGTCTGCGCCGGCACTTCGCATGGACTTTCTTATTTTCTCTTCATCAAATAACTCTTCTGTGCCATTGTATTTTGTTATATATTTTTTTGATTTATTCAAGAAGCCACCCCCGATATTCCAAAAAGATTTACTTCTTCAGCTGCAAAGGTAATAAATCCAGCCGCCGCTGTTTAATATTTCTTCATCATTTGTTTTTATGCCCGAACGGCTGTAAGTGCTGATAATATTAAAACCTGCATCGTGCAGTTGCTTTATCTGCTCTTTAGCAGTTATATAATAAATTCCGGCTTTACCATTTAAGGAATTATCATAAATATGGCCGGCGCGTTTTTTCCTTAATTTTTTAATATGCCTTTTCATGCTGAAACTTTTATTTAAATACCTTAGCTTTAATAAATTAAGCAGCTTTCCAGGCTTTTTCAGGGAAAAATAGCTGCCTTCCTTTGTCCCCAAGCTGAACAGGCCGTAAAGGCCGTCCCAGTTTAAATTATGCGATGAAAAGAAAAAAATTCCGCCAGGTCTTAACACTCTCCTGATTTCTGCCAGTGCACGCATCCTGTCATCATTCCCAAAACTGTCTATTCCATTATAGCTGAAAAGAATAAAGTCAAAACAATTATCTGCAATTTCATCCATATTCCTTGCGTCGCATTCTATAAATTTATATCTGTCTCCATGTTTTTTTTGGCAGGCTGAAATCATGGAAGCAGCATAGTCTGCTCCCATATAGCTTTTAACAAGAGGGGCAAAGTATTTCGTGGTCCTGCCTCCGCCGACACCCATATCAAGCATATCCATATCTGCAAGTTTTTTGCCAAACTCCTCAATAAAGGTTTTCTCGGCAGGATCCATATAATCCCTTGCAGCATAATCGCAGGATATATGTTCTGTGTCATATAATGTTTTATGGTCTTTGGTCAAATTATTTATAGTCAGCGTTTAAAAATATTTTTAAATTATAGTGGGTTTTTTTAACTTTACAAACAAGCAATACCTCTTTTATCATATAATTTATATATATATTATGTAAAATCTATAAGTAATCTTACTAGGAATTTAAGTTATAAATGAAAAAGAAAAATTTATCTGCTTGTTTTTTAACAGTAATAATAATGTTTTTTATTTTTTTAATTTGCAGCTGCAGACAGGAAACTGCTCCAGAAGCTTTATGCTATAGGCCTTCTTACCCGGCCTCATTTGAAATTCTTTCCCAGAATGCAATGCTTATCCCCCTGGAAGCTGTTGCCCCTTTATACCGCCAGAGGGCATCACTGCTGGCGGAAAAACTTGCAGGTTCTGGTTTTAATATAGCGGGACTCCAGGAAATATTCTGGGACAAATCACAAAACATGATACTGGATGCCTGGCATGAATCCCTTAACAGCCCGGGGGGAGCCAGTTCTATTGACAGATTTGAAAATATTTATGGCAATATAAAAAATGCGCGGGATGTAGATGCTCTGTCATCTGAAGAAAATGCCTGGGGCATAAATATAATTGATGCCCGGCCTGGCGGCAATAGCAAAACTGCAAGAATCACCTTTGGCCCATATTACGTGCTTGGCCCTGATACATCATTTATAAATTTTTTGAAGCAGGACAGCGGGCTTCTAATTCTTTCCAGGTATCCCATTATTGCAGCAAGCGCGTTCTGCTTTTCGGATTTAAGCGGTACTGACAGGCTTGCAGGCAAGGGAGTATTGTATGCCAGGATAAAAGTTGGCATAAAAGAGGATGACTATATACATTTTTTCAATACCCATCTCCAGTCACACAACCATCCTGAAACAAGATTTAAAAACCTGGAGGAGCTATTTGATTTTGCAGGTAAAATTCTTCTTCCTGAACTTAACGCCATGGGGCATATAAATCCTGTAATTATGGTAGGAGATTTTAATGTCAGTGCCGATATGCCTGCAGGATGGATTGAAAAAGCAGGAATTGTTTCTGCTGGTAAAGACGCTGAAATGCCTGATGATTTTGATATAACCGCAAATAAATCTGGGGAATTTGCCAAATTCATTGAACTTTTCAATACTTTTTCCAAATCGATAGGACATGATCCGTTTATTATAAAAGATCTTTGGTCCGAATTTTTTCCTCAGGAGCCCGGCTTTACATGGATTGGAAAAGAGTGGAAGCTTACAGATAAAAACCCTTATGGGAAAGATGGCAACACCGTGGCCCTGGAAGAAGGGCCTCCCCAGCGCATAGATTATATTTTTTATTTTCAAGGCTCCGGTAAAACACTTATAAAACCTTCAGGAATTTCGCTTTTTCCACAAAATGCACAGGATTTTCAAATATCGGACCACCTTGGACTTCAGGCAGGCTTTACACTTGATTAATTTAATAATTATAAATTATACTTTACAAATAGCATTAAATTAGAGCAATATTAAAGTATAATTTTACATGAAGCTAATACAGTAAAAGTTTATTTTAATAGTATGTTTGATCAAACTGCATTAAAAGCATTGCTAATTACTGCAATAGCGGGACTTGCCACAACAATAGGCAGCCTGCTGGGCCTGGCTGTAAAAAAAGAATCCCCCAAATTTATGTGCTCGGTTCTTGGGTTCACTGCTGGCATTATGATAGGCATATCATTTTTTGAGCTTCTTCCTTCTTCATTTGAAGAAATAGGATTTTTAAAAGCCTCAATTGCATTTGTTGCAGGATTCATATTTATCTTTGCTGTGGATTTCTTCATCCCGCATGAATATATAGGCCAGAAAGAAAGAATAACAGATAAAACAAATCAAAAACTTCTCCGGGCTGGCATATTTGTAGCAATTGGCATAGGCATTCATAACCTTCCAGAGGGCATGGCAACTTTTTACAGTTTTCTATCCGATGAAAAAATAGGCATTGCCATTGCAGTTGCAGTGGCCATTCATAACATACCTGAAGGCATTGCTGTGTCTGTGCCTATTTACAAAGCAACGAGAAGCAGGAAAAAAGCATTCCTGTACTCTTTCCTTTCCGGTGTTGCAGAGCCAGTAGGCGCTGTTATTACCGCAATTTTTTTGCTTCCTTTTTTAAATGCAGTTATACTCGGCTACATCCTTGCAGCCATTGCAGGCATTATGACATTTATATCAATAGATGAGCTTGTGCCTGTCTCCACTTCTTATGGTTACAGCCATCTCCCAATACTGAGTTTTCTTGCAGGCATTATTGTTATGATTGCAAGCCTTTTTTTGTTGAAGTAATCTTGTTTTTCCTGATGTTGACAAAGAGTTAAAGGAATTAATTTAAGCTTTAAAGACTTAAGTTAAAAAATCAGACTCAAATAATAATAAGATATAAAATATAATAGCTGCCGGGGTACCTGCCACCATTTAATATTTACCTGATTTAAAAATTATCGGTCTTAGATAAAAAAACAAAAAGCAGGTGCTTGTAAAAAATTGGAAGAATTATATTCAAAAAGTACATTAACCCAGGGTATGCCCAGAAATTGCATTGATTTTTTAAGGTAGAAGTCTTTCAATGTCCCCGTATTTTTTTGCCAGCCTGTCGTAGTGTTTGTCAAATGAATAAATAACTGCCTCATTTTCTGTCTTAATATAGAAATAATTATAAATATCCATAAAATCTATGTTAAGCTCTCTGTAGGAATTTACTGCTTTCTGCAGTAAAGCTCTTTCTTTAATTTTTATATTTGGAGTGTTTAATAAAAACTCAATATTGTCGCAGACATCTGTTTTTGCCCATCCATAATACTTTTCAAGAACCCATATTATTTCATTTATTACCATTGTATTTGTGAAACAGTTAATTTGTCCGTCAACGATACTTTTGAAGAAGTTTTCGACTTTTATGTTTTCTGCTTCTTTTTCATCTTTTATGAAATACCTTAAAAAAATATTAGTATCAATAAAGTGCATTTATTCTTCCTCTACAACTTTTTTTGCAATGTCTTCTTTCATATATTCCCTTACTCTTGAAAAATCGGTATCCTTATCAGTCCTTTTCCTGTGTGCATCAAGAATAGTGCCTCTTTTTACTGTAAATACAACACTGCCTTCCTTAACAGCAAAATCACCAATGTCGTTTGGCCTTATATTAAGAAGATTCCTGATGTTTTTAGGTATTGTAACCTGTCCCTTTTTAGTAATTCTTGACATAATATCTCCATATAAATAATTTTGGGTTATTACTATTCTAATAATTATAGTGTATTACTTTAATACTTGTAGTATTGTAATGCATGTATTACAAATTTACAAGTAATACTTTTAGATAAAAACTGGAATTTACACCATAATTATGAATTTACTGAAATATCATAAATCACAAATATTGTACTTAACTATATCAACGTCAACAGGGCGCTTTACAAAAACATCAGTCCAGGAAACCAAAAGCAATAAGGGGTATGCTTTTGTCTCTTTCCACGAATGGATTTAAGGCTATTATCTTATCATACTTATCCGGAATACCTTTAAACTGGGCCAGTGTCTTTGACTTACCGCCTATCTCAATAATGTATTTTGTATTTGCCGCTTCTATCATGAAATCAGGAAGCTTCTTACCTCTTTTACTTTTTAAATAAAAAATCTTTATTTTATTATTTTTCATTATACCGGCAAAAAAATCCTCTTTTACAGATCCGAGCAGGTTTTCATGCCGCAGACCGGACAGATAACTTCTAAAGGGAAGGCTAAAAAGTATTTTTGGCTCTTTTTTAATATTTGTACCCTTAGGATATATTACATTCAGTATATATGCTTTTTCAAATGCAGTAATATACTTTACTGCAAGAAAGTGGCTTATCTGTAAATTACTGGCTATGGTGGAGAAACTGATTTCACCTGAAGGGGAATTTGCCAAAAACTTTAAAATGTTTTTAAGGTAAAAGATGTCTTTTGCAGCAATGTCTTCTGAATATATAAGGTCCCGCTCTATTATTTTATTGATGATATTTATTATAATTTCAGGAGATCTCTCCTGTTTTTGTGCAGGAAGCGGATAGCTAAGATATTCTTCAAAAAATGCTTCATACCTTAAATCAGCTTCTTCTTCTTTCTTAAGTACTCCTGTAATCGCAAGATTATTTAAAAGGTCAGTTGTATAATCATAAAACCATAAGAATTCCCTGAAACTGAACACTGGAACAGTTATGATGCGTACTCTTCTTGAAAGATCAAAATCTGCTTTCAGGATTTCAAGTGATACTGAACTTGTAAAATAAACTTTTATTTCAAGAAAATCATAAATCTTTTTTAAGTCTCTCTGCCAAAATGGATAATAGTGTATCTCGTCAAAAAGAAGTGTGGTTATTTTGTATTTCCTTAGAAGTTCTTTGGAAAGTTCAAACAAATCACTTACAAGTGTGCTATCCAGTGATATATACAGACTATTTTTTTCAGTATTTAATATCTGGGATAAAATAACAGTTTTTCCCACACCACGTAAACCTGATACGCCTATAATGGTCGGCACAGAATTATTATATATATCAAAAAAGACGGGCCGTTTTTTAGGATATTTTAATCCTTTTTGTCTTGTAAGCTCGCTAAGCTCGATTATCTTGTTTATTTCATTTATACTATACATATTATTTACCATATTTTATAAAATGTATTACATTTTGTAAAGTCTATTTAATATAATTGAATAGAATGCTAATGTTTATCAGAAGTCGTTTCTGGATCACCTTGGTAGAATACATAACAGCTGAAGGATATTTTGCCTCATTTAATATTTTTTACTTTTCTTTTTATAGAATATCTTCTGGATCCCCTAAGTATAAAATACAATTAACGACGGGGTTTCTTCCCCATTTAGTGATTGTTTGGCTAAATAGATGGATTTTTTATAAGCCTTGCTAAAGGATTTGCTGCAAATCTTACTGCACTCCTCTTTCTCTATGACATAATCAGACTTGTCCACTGCCTGCTTCTAACGTTTTCCCCGACTTGCATTGCTGTAAAAACCTGTATACCTCACTTTTATTCGGTATATGAGAGCATATTGCAGCTGGCACTGTACTATTTTTATTTAATATAATAAATGAGGTGATTTATAAGAGGCGGAGATCTATTGGTCCAGTTATCAAAACCCGTTGATGTTATCGGCCTGGAATGATAAGCTCATTTTGATGTTCAATTAACCTAATCCCTAAGGCACCCAACCGGGACTACCCAAACGCCGTTCTTCATCTGGAAAGCATATTCTGTGCCGGTAAGTACCATCAAGAATGATGGGGGCGGAGTTTTAACGGTATCAATATTTTCACTAAATTTAATAAGGTTTTCAGCTGCCTTCTCAATCTCGCCTGCTCCCATTTTAATTTCGACAGCCGCCCATCGTTCGTCTTTCAATTGAATTATTGCATCAACTTCAAAGTTGAGCTGATCCCGGTAGTGATAGACCGAACCGTCCAGACTGTCAGCATAAATCCACTTCCCGATTTGTCAATCTTCTATTTCCTGTTTTGTCATACTCCTGCCTCCAGATTTGTCATAAGGTGAATTCGATTTATAAGAACTTATAAGAACTTCCTTTTGGATCCCTCAAGTATAAATATGGTATGTGACGGGATAATTTGCTTAAAACTGGTAACACACTTACCAGAAAGGATAAATTTATAATAAACAAGGTATTTTCGATATAAA
>Ga0194126_10003072_pt1 | contig 26721 bp, 21 predicted proteins | sample TA2KigC150mmetaG_FD_148641 | JGI IMG/M metagenome (GOLD analysis project Ga0194126, IMG submission 148641) | Freshwater microbial communities from Lake Tanganyika, Tanzania - TA2015035 Kigoma Deep Cast 150m | ecosystem: Environmental > Aquatic > Freshwater > Lake | place: Tanzania: Lake... | reverse complement strand
CAATTTCTACAAACACCGTGCAGACTTTGAGCGGCTCGTGCACATCTACCGACAAGATCTATCAATACCCATGGACGATGACGAATATGGCTATTTGTTGCCGACACCCGATGTCAAAGCCATGATGGATCGAATTGATGTCGCGTGGATAAAAGGTGACAGAGATGTTTGGATGCCACCCGACCCGTACTTTCAAGAACCTGATGTTTTGAAACATACTGCAGCGTTGAGCGCTCGTGGTGGTCCTGAAGCACGCAAGTACTCGGGAGTCATTTTTGGCTACGCGCACGCTGACGTCCACAGCCTACGCTATCTGGCACCCGTTTACAAAGACTACTATTATACCCCTTCCCCCCCCCGAGTAGAGAACGGGCTGTTGAGGACGCCTTCCGGTGCTGGCCGAATTATGGCGACGCTGAACTCGTATCCACTGATCGAGTACTGGGGTGAGTGTTTCTACAGGCGGATTGAGCCGCATTGGTTCCTCAGATTCTGTCAAGATAAATGAATCGCGGAAGGAGCGTAAAAATGGCCGATCGGACCAGATGGAGCCAGGACACATTAAACTGGATATGCTGTAACAAACAGGTCATCAAGGATATTGCCGAAAAGCTCGGTGTTCCTCCGGAGGCAATTGCGGGGATCATGGCCAAGGAGAACAACTGGTATCGCTACGGTCCCGATCCTCATCTTCAATACCTGGCGGATCAGTATGCATATGCCCGCACTTTCGATTATTCTCATTCGGATTGGCAACAAGAATCCGTGATCACCCGCGATATGGGACCAACAAGATGGGAAAAAGGCATGCTGCCCTCCTTGATCGATGCCGGTCTTGCCAACTTTCAAATAGCCACTGCAATCCGGCTCTTGGAATGGTATAAGCCTTACATGCAACTACACGGGGATAAGCTGGGACTCGAACCGTACGTTAACGACTACAATGAATTGGTTCGTACCCTGACCAGGGGCGATTATGCCTGTGGAGGCGAAGGCGTAAGGCTCACTGCCGCGCTCTATGGCCTGATGGTGGCGGAAGCACTCGCTTTCTTCGAAACACATGCTGATCCGGCTTACTGGAACAGCCTGTCACAAAAGACGAAAGATGCCATCGTGGTCACGTATTGTTCAAAGGGGAAAAACGCAATTGAGAATGAGTGGAAAAGGAAGACCAATTGGACGCCGGAGACAGGGCCGCAGCTGCCGTACAAGCCTGCACCCGGGGAGGGACAAGCTGGTGGCGAGGACCATGAATATAACGCGCGCGAAATTGGCCGAGTGATGCAGAGCCCTGGTTACGGCGGATTTCAGCTGCCGCCATGTGCTCGATTGGACGAGGAGACGTGCGAGATCAAGAAGGTACCCTGCGGTAACGACCCTCGGCCACCCTGGAATAGCGCGCCAAGACCTGCGTCTCCTCCGCGTCGAGATCCGTTAGTACTCGATTTGGATGGTGACGGCATCGAAACAACTATTGTCACGGGTCGTGCACATTTTGACCACGACGGGGACAGCTTTTCCGAGCGGACTGGTTGGGTAGGACCGGATGACGGATTGCTGGCAATGGACAGAAACGGCGATGGGATCATCAACGATGGTAAAGAATTATTCGGCAATCAGACGATTCTCGGAAGCGGCCGAAAAGCCGCAAACGGCTTTGAAGCTCTGGCAGAATTTGACGGCAACGGTGACGGAAGGATTGACTCGGCTGATCCGGCGTTCGCACAACTTAGAGTGTGGCGGGATTCCGATGGAGACGGTTTTTCGTTGCCGGGCGAGCTTCATACTCTCGATGAACTCGGCATCAAATCTATCAATCTGGATTCAACGGTGACGAATAGTTCTGATGCCCAGGGTAATATTCAGAATAGGCTGGGCACTTTCGAAAATGTCAATGGTACTCTCGGACAAATGGCAGAATATACGCTTCAGCGCGACATGATGGATACTTTTCCTAATGAATTGTTGCCCATTCCCGAAGAGATAGCCGCACTACCCGATCTCCAAGGGTATGGTAATGTGCACGATCTGCATCAGGCCATGGTCAGAGACGCAAGCGCGCAACTGAAATCAACGGTCGAGCAATTCATGGCCGAGACCGATGTCAGTGCGCGCAACGCGTTGATGGACCGGATTCTTTTCGAGTGGACCGGTACGGGGAACATCGATCCTTGGAGCAGGGGCGCATTTATGGACGCGCGCAAGCTGGCAGTGCTCGAAAAGCTCTTTGGCGAATCCTTTGCAGGATCAAACGGCCCAAACCCTACTTATAATGCCTCCGTGCCTCTCAATGAATCATATCGGAGATTTTTTGAGCTGATGTACAGTGAGCTCATGGCCCAAACGCACCTCAAAGATCTGTACGGCAAGATTACGTACACGTGGAACAACGAAGAACAACAATATGATTCGGATATGAGTGGCGTTATGGCACATCTGCAGACTCAGCTTGCTGCCGATCCCGAACAGGGCAAACTGCTACTCAGTGAGTTTGCTCGCAGTATGCGAGGTCTTGGTCACGATAGGGTGAGCTGCCTCCCCTGCCGCGAATTCTTCATTATGCAGGACCCTGAACTCGGGTGGGTGATCGACACAGGCGGGTTGCCTGTGTATGACCAACTTGGGCAAGGGGACGGATGGTGGTATCCACACATGTGGGGCACCTGGAACTCTGATGCTGTCAAAGGGAGTCCGACCGAGGGAGACGGGTGGATCAACGGGCTCAGCGGTGATGACGTAATCTACGGCACAGGCCGTAATGAGCACTTGTTCAACCAAAACGGTGATGCGCTTCTTTATGGCGGCGGTGGGAATGACCAAATCTGGGCAGGAGAAGGAAATGACATCCTGGACGGTGGGCCGGGCAATGACCGCCTTTATGGAGAAGCCGGGAACGATACATACATTTTCCGGAGGGGCTCGGGTCAAGACATCATCGTTGACGCCGATCCTACACCAAACAACACCGACACCATCTGGCTTGGCAGCAATCTTACCCCTGAAGATGTCATTCTAAGGCGCAACGGCAATAATCTTGTCCAGAAGATCATCGACACTACCGATACCCTCACAGTCCAGGACTATTTCCGAAATGATAGTCCATTAAACAGGATCGAACAGATCCAATTCATGGACGGAACTCTCTGGACCCACGAGGATATTCTGATTGAGATAGTCAAGCCGTCAGTAGCGGAAGGGGCATGGGTTCGAGCTTCTGAATGGAATGCCGGTTTTTGTCATGCCTTGGGAGGCGAGCCAGGCGCTTTGCGTGAGTCTTTCGGCTGGGGAGCTGGCGGCTCGATCGCGGGATAGCTTTGGAGAGGCACAAAACCGAAGAGCGTGGTGAAGAGACTTTGCGGGAACGCTCTCAAGAGCCGATTGTACACCTCGACGCTCTTGTTGTACAGCTCTCTTTTCACTTTGATGCGAAGGGTGAGCCCTTGCGCCCGCGACCACTGCTTCGCGAAGGGAGGATAGTCACGGAACTGAGCATTGGTCTCCTGCAGCTTGTCAACCTCGGCAAGGCATCTATCCGTGGCATCCACCGCCGCGATCACCTTGTCCGGCTCGAACACCCGCATTGAGATCCCGCGAGCTTCCAGCAGCCTCTGCGCGAGCCTGGCATGCCCGGGCTCAAAACCCCTCACCGCCTCTATGAGGCCCGGCAGGGTCTCGTTGCGCTCCTTCACCACAGTGAGGAAGTCCTGCCATTCGGAAGCCGCCTGTGACCTGACCTCCTGGAGCTGCGGCCTGAGGCTGAGAAATGATATAAAGGTGATGACCAGAAATGCGAGAAGAAAGTTCAAGACTAATTCGACAATGCGTAGGCCCGGTGGACGACTCAACCGCGCAACCAATCCTTCTCCCGGGCCACGGACGCCGGCGTTCGGAGGAGCGAGCCCAACCCGGCGCGAGGGCAAGAAGCTGCGCGTCTTGATTCCCGGGGTCTTTGGCAAGTATTTTTTATCGTTTATTATCAATCTATTATCGATAATATATGAACTATTAGTTCATAATAGTAGCTCTAACACTGCACAATGTCAAGTTTTATACGTTGATTACCGTGAAAAATCTGCGCCCCTGTTGACTTGCTCCTCCCCAGGCGCCTAAATATCCAGTAATGGCTTCCACGGGAACCCGCGCGATTACGCCGATCCTTCGGAAGTCAATTCCTCATGAGGCGACTGTGGATCGCCGGGTGACGGCCGGCCGCGTTCGCGCCGCGATGGCCAAGACTAATAGTACATTAGAGATGTAAGGAGATGCTGCATGAAGAATGAACACAGTCGACGGCAATTTCTAAAGGCCGGTATTGCCACCACCGCCGCGGCGCTCACGGGAGGCCCTGCAAGTATTGTGGGAACGCCACGAGCGCATGCAAGCCAGTTCCCCGATCTGGTCGTCGTTCATGGACGCCGGCCTGCGGAGAACGCTCGAGCCGCGGTGGAAGCCCTCGGGGGCATGGGACGCTTTGTGAAACCAGGTAACAAGGTGGTGATTAAGCCGAACATGAGTTTCGCGCGCACCCCCGAACAGGCGAGCAATACCAATCCGGACGTGGTGGCTGAGGTGGCGCGTCTGTGCGCGGACGCGGGCGCTTCTCGAATTTCGGTTTTGGATAATGTCTTGCAAGCTCCGCAGGACTGCCTCTCACTCTCTAAGATCCCGGCGGCCTGCCAGGCGATTCCACGGACGACTGTGCAGAATATTCAGGCCCGCCGACTGTTTCGGGAGATAAAGGTTCCTAAGGGCATTGAGTTCAAGAGCATGGAAGTCATCGGGGAGGTTCTCGACGCGGACGTGCTCATCGCGACGCCGGTGGGCAAGTCGCACAGTTCCGCGGGGGTGAGCCTATCGATGAAAGGCATGATGGGGCTCATCTACGACCGCGTGTCGTTCCACTCGCGGCACAATTTGCATCAGGCCGTCGTTGATATGGTAACCGTCCTCAAACCCCATCTGGTCGTTATGGACGCCACGAGAATCCTGAGCGACGGTGGGCCCGGAGGACCGGGCAAGGTCATTCCTATGGATCTGGTGATCGCATCGACCGACATGGTTGCGGCTGACGCTCAGATGGTAGCGCTCGGTGAATGGTACGGCAAGAAGTTCAAACCCGACCAGGTCAGGCATATTCGACTCGCCGCCGAGCAGGGATTGGGTCGTATGGACCTGGAAAAATTGAATGTGAAAAGCGTCAAGATCTAATGCGTTTCCAAAGAGGGACTCAAGCGGCGAGCCTGGCCCTATTCGTGGGCCTGCTCGCTCTGGCCGCGTATCCCTACCCTGATGGGATTGCGGCGGATTTCTTCCTCCGGCTCGACCCGTTGATCGCGATCGGGACCATGCTGTCGGCCGGCGTGTTTCTCGTCGCGCTTCTCCCCGGGCTGGTAGTGGTCGCGTCCGTTCTGATTTTTGGGAGGGCCTTCTGTGGGCATCTTTGCCCCATGGGGACCACCCTGGACATCCTTCAGGTTCCCGTGAAGCCGGGTTCCAAACCAACGGTGGAGAATTCCTCCTTCGAGGGCGCCTCCCGGTATCGCAATTACAAGTATCTGTTTCTCCTTGTGATACTTGCCTCGGCCCTGGGCGGGGTCTCTCTCGTCTATTGGGGATCCCCTCTTTCGCTCGTGACAAGGCTGTACGCTCTGGTTCTCTATCCGATACTGCTTTTGCTCGGCGAGCTTGGTTTGCGCGTGGGTTCAGGCCCTCTTACCCAGGTGGGTTTGGAAGGTCTGGCCCATTTGCAGATCCCGCAAAAGGTCTTTGTCACCAATGTGTTCGTCGCGTCGCTTTTCGTGATCATTGCAGGGCTTGCGTGGGCGCAGCCTCGTTTCTGGTGCCGTAATCTCTGTCCCGCGGGCGCGCTTACGGCCCTTTTTTCCCGCAGGCCATTGATCAGGCGCCGGGTTGACGAGTCGTGCACCGAGTGCGGGCTCTGTATTCGACGATGCCCAATGGGCGCCATTAGTGAAGAGCCGTCTCGGACTGCGCACCCCGAGTGCGTTGTTTGCCTCCGGTGTGTGGAAGTCTGCCCGGTCTCAGCGGTATCGTTCTCTCTTGGGAAAGCAGTGGCGACAGGCTCGACGCACGCCCCTGATTTGACCAGGAGAGGAGTGCTGATGGCTCTGGGAGCTGGTCTACTTACCGCAGGGCTTTTTCGGACCGGCATGGGCCAGCCACGTCCCTTAACGGCAGAGAAACCGCCGGTGGACCCTTATCTGATTCGCCCCCCAGGGGCCCTTCCGGAACCTGAGTTCCTTGCCCAGTGCGTTCGCTGCGGCGAATGCATGAAGGCTTGTCCTACTAATACTCTCCAGCCGATCTGGTTACAGGGGGGATGGGAGGGGCTCTTTACTCCTGTGCTCACCCCTCGCGTGGGCGCCTGCGCGCTCAACTGCAACGTTTGCGGTAAGGTGTGCCCCACGTCCGCGATCAGAGACCTTCCGGTAATAGAGAAACAACACGCAAAAGTAGGGACCGCGCACATCATACGAAGTGTCTGCCTGGTCTGGGAGTATGACAGGAAATGCTTGGTGTGCGATGAGGTGTGCCCATACAAGGCGGTCTCCTTCCAAGCCGTGCCAGACCGACGCAACGCAGTCCCGTTTGTCATAGACAATCGTTGCTCAGGATGTGGATGGTGCGAAACTAAGTGTCCTGTGCAGGGGTCCTCCGCCATCCGAGTGAGCATGCACGGAGAGGTGCGGCTTGCGTCAGGATCGTACCAGGAGAAGGCTCGCGAGTACGGACTCATATTCAGGGCGAAAGAAACGCCTCACTACCAACTCGCGCCGGAAACATTCGACGCGCCGGGCGCCACCACTCACCCGTACCCTCCGGCTGAGCCGGTCGCGCCTTCGAGTAGAGATCTTCCCCCAGGGTTCGCGCCGGAATAAGACCTGACGTGATTCTTCACGCCTGCTATAATTATGGTTCGAAAACGGGACTTGTAAGGGGACGCCGGGTCAGCCCTAATCCGCTGCGTTGACCCCGTCGCCGGATACGATTATGGAAGCGTCGAACGGAACACAGAATGAGGTGGCTCGCCTGACCCAGGAGGCGGCGGTCTACGAAGAACATGGGCTCTACGATCACGCTCTGTCCCTTTATCGAAAAATCCTGGAACAAGATCCGCAGAATGACCAGGCGCGCAGGAGGTTAACCGCGCTACTCGCCGGAACTCAAGGTGGATTTGCGGAAAACGAGCCTCCTACGCAACTGACCGAGCTTGCGCCCTCCCAATCACTGGATTTGGGAGTCGCGTACATGGAGATGGGCCAGTTTCGCGAGGCTCTTCCATACTTACAGCGGAGCGCCCAGTCACCAACCGTTTCCCGCGTTCAGGCCATGCGCCACATGGCGCTGTGCCTTGCCCGGCTGCGGCGATACCCGGAAGCCCGGGAGGTGGCGCGACAGCTTTGCGACGACAGAACACTTTCGGGAAAAGAGAGAGGCCTGATCGTGAACGATATTGCCGACGCGTTCATCAGAGACGGTCAGGTGACCGGCGCGGCTGAACTGCTTGCCAACGTCCCGGAAGATGAAAGGAGCCTCGTCCCGGACTATACCAGGTTCTTGGAGGAACTTTCAGCGGCCCGGCGAGGATTGGAAAGATTCCAAGTGCTTGTGTCCGATGAGGAGACCGGCGAGGCGTACGTCACCACGTCGCTTGCCGAGGTGGAGGCTTTCCCATTCAAGGCCGCGAAGAGTCAGGAAGTATCACCGGCCACGTCCGAGCGAGAAGCCGATGCTCCTCTGCGGATGGAGACGCGAGTCACCTATTCACTGGACAGCGAGCGATGGTACGAGGCGGTCTCGGTCGAGCTGGCGCCCACGTGGGCCTTACTGAATGTTCCGCGACCGATTCGCGAAGGCTCTTCACTTATGATCCTTATCTATTTGCCGACCGGTCCTGCGAACGACCCGCTGTGGGTTCTTACTCGTGTGACCGACTCCACCTCGTCGGCTCAACGCGTCTCCACCATCAAGGTGAAGTTCGTCTCTTTTCCTTCAGGAGGCCACCCCACACTCGTGGCCTTCCTGGATAGAGCGCGAAAAGATCCTCAAGCGTTGAAAACGGCCCCTGAACTCCAACTGTCCGCGGAAACCCGGGAATCACTCAACGTATTTCAAACCCTTGAATCGGAGACGGTCGCGTCAATGGAGACCGCCGTTCTCCCGGATACTCATCAAGGCGCGGTTGAGGAGATCGAAGAGATACGGGAGCGGGCCCGCGCTCGGTTGCTCAAGTTGACGCAGCGGCCCGCGCCCGCTGAAGAAGTCAAGGCGCGGCAGGAGGACAAGGCTTTCGAAGAGGTTGAAGATAAGGCGCCGTTGTACATTCGCTTCGCCTGCGACTGCGGACAAGTGCATACCGTGCCGAGGAAATCAATCGGTCGCAAAGGGAAATGCGCGGCCTGCGGAACGCAAATGAGGGTGCCGTACGTTAGTTCACGCACTGACCGGGTGACCGATCAACTCTTGGGCAAGACATTGGGTGGCTGCCGTGTTCTCTATAAGATCGGAGGAGGCGGCATGGGAGGCGTATTCAAGGCCCACCACCTTGGACTCGACATCTCTGTGGCCGTCAAGGTGCTGTACGCCCACCTCGCGGATAGGGACGCAGTCTTTGTCAAACGCTTTATCAGGGAAGCGCGAGCTGCAGCCAGGCTTCAGCACCCCAACATTGTGGGGGTGATGAATGTGGGATACGAGGAGGGATTCCATTATCTCATCATGCAGTATCTCGGCGGAGGGAGCGCCGCGGCAATACTGGCCAGCATTGGCGGATTTCCCCTGGAGAAGGTGCTCGACATCGCAGTGGAAGTGTCAAGAGCCCTCGTGCGCGCACAGGAGAGCAACATCCTCCACCGAGACATCAAGCCGGCAAACATCCTCTTCACTGAAAAAGGTGAGGCCAAGCTGGCCGACCTCGGTCTCGCCAAGTCGTTTCCCGATCATCCGGACTCGGGCATCACCCAGACCGGCATCACGTGCGGAACTCCCCTGTATATTTCCCCCGAACAGGCCAAAGGCGATCCCAATGCGGATATACGGTCCGACATCTACTCTCTCGGGATAACGCTCTATCATCTTTTGGAAGGCGCCCCTCCGTTCACTGGTGATTCCCCGTACGCCGTCTTCCAAAAGCACGTATACGAGGACCTACCCCCTTTCAGGAGCCACCCTCCCCCTCCTGATGCGGTTTACCAATTCCTGAAAAAGATGACCGAAAAGAAGCCTTCAGATCGCTTCCAGTCGGCGCAAGAGCTGTTGGAGGTCGCGCAGGCGCTGCGGGACGAGATCGGAGCCCCCTCCCAACAAGCAACGAGAAAGGGAATACTGGAAAGACTCGGCCTCAAGCGCTCCAGCTAGCGCGGCGTCCCTCAGCAAGATGCACAGCTACGCCTGCGGAGGGTCTCGTCATGCCCGCGCGATCCCGCGCTATCGCAAGACTACTCCCGGCTTGACGGGGACTTCTCGGGCGCGAAGTTTGGTAATCTCACATGGGGAGGGCGCGTTCGCGCAGCGCAGGGCGCGACTTGACGGTGGACAACGATAATTGCAAGGACGACTTCGTATTGGGAATTGACCATCAATTCGTTGTTGACTTTATAATATAACATATTGTAATATATTGGTGATTTTGTAATCGTCGATTGGAAAGACCCGGAGGAATCACCATGACTCACATCAAACGCGGCTTAGCGTCCTCTCTCGCCGTAATCTTCTTCTTCGGATGGGTCTCTTACTACTGGGGCTGGTACGACAACTACTACTCGACAGGCCCTGAAAACTATGCGTACCCGGCCAGTTTCTCCAGGCCTGATGAACCACGTTGGGGATTCTGGTTTTGGTAGCGCCTCGGCCGTGGAGCGCGGCCCCGAATAGAAAGGCAGAAGCCGTTATTTTCCTTTGAGAAGGCCGTTCTCGTAGAAATACAAGAAGATAACGTACTTATCAATTCCGGTTAGCTCATGCACCTTGAAGATGGTGACGGACTGCTTGGACATCTTCAGCTCATTCACCACCCGGGCGATCTGGCCGAATACTTCACTACTCTTGTTTATGTCCATGAGCTGAATCTCCTGCGCTCTAACTGAGGAACTCATCAATCGCGGCAAGGGCCGATCGAAGCTTGCCGACATCGGGACCGCCCGCCTGAGCCATGTCCGGCCTGCCGCCGCCCGAACCGCCGAGCATCGCCGCAGCCTTCTTCACGATCGCGCCCGCGTGAAATCGATCGGTCAGGTCCGTGGTGACGATGGCAATGAGCATGGCCTTGCCGTCGGTCTCCGCGCCCAGGAGCGCGACACCGGATTTGAGCCTGTCCCTGAGCCGGTCCGCGTACTCTCGAAGATCTTTCGGGCTCGAGACATCTTCCACCAGGCGGGACAACACCGGGACGCCATTGACCTCCCGTAGCCCGTCCAGGATGTCCCCGGTCATCTGGGAAGCCAGCTTGGTCTTGAGCTTTTCGATCTCCCGCTCCCGCTCTTTCTTCTCTTCCAAGAGTCGCTCTACTTTTTCGAGCAGCTCCCCGCGCGATCCTCGCAATCGCTCACCTACAGAGGCAATCTCTCGTTCCAGCGAACGAACATATTCCAGCGCGGCTCTTCCGGTGACTGCTTCGATGCGTCTCACACCGGCAGCTATGCCGCCTTCGCTGGTGATCTTGAAGAGCCCGATGTCACCGGTGCGGCTCGTGTGGGTGCCACCGCAGAGTTCCTTGCTGAAGTCCCCAATTGAGACCATGCGCACACTTTCCGCGTACTTCTCCCCGAACAACGCTATGGCGCCCGCGTTCATGGCCTCATCCATCGGCATCACTCGGGTTTCCACCTTCACGTTCTCCTGGACCTTCTCGTTCACCAGATCCTCGACCCGGGCCAGCTCCTCCTCCGTAATTGCGGAGAAATGGGTAAAGTCAAACCGGAGCCGGCTTGCCTCGACGAGAGAGCCGCTCTGCTTCACATGATCGCCTAGTACTCGCCGGAGCGCCCATTGCACGAGGTGTGTTGCGGAATGATTCGCCATGATGGAGCGACGCAGGCCCGGATGCACCGTGAGGCGCACGGTGTCGCCCACGCGAAACGCGCCGGCTTGCACCACGCCTCGATGCAGAATAAGGTTGAGAAACGGTCTCACGGTGTCTTCCACATCTATGCGGTTCCCATCGAGCGCTATGACCCCGTGGTCGCCCACCTGCCCGCCGGATTCACCGTAGAACGGAGACCGATCGGTGATGACCTCTACCCTTTCTCCTGAAGCGGCCTGCTCCACCGGATTGCCGTCCCTGAGGATCGCGGTGATGGTTCCGGTGTCCTCCAAAGTTTCGTACCCGGTGAATTCCGAGCTTACACCTGCTTCAAGAAGCTTCCGCAGCGCTTGACCTTCTTCGCCCTGCATCGCATCCCACGCTCGACGAGCCTTTTCTCGCTGCGCAGCCATTTCCTTATCAAAGCCGCGATGATCAAGGGCCAGCCCGACCTCACGCGCGAGATCTTCGGTGAGGTCAGCAGGAAAGCCGAACGTGTCGTACAGCCTGAAGGCAACATCTCCAGGGAACACGGACCCACGGGCATCTACGATGCGTGCGGCTTCTTCCTCGAAGAGCGCCAACCCGCGCGCCAGGGTCTCCAAGAAGCGCTCTTCTTCGTTCCTGATCACCTTCTCGATGAGCAGCGCTTGGGCTTCCAGCTCGGGATACGCCGTGCCCATGTATCTGACTACCACACCCGCGGTGTCGTACAGGAAAGCTTGGTTCAGACCGATGCGCTTGCCGTACCGGAGGGCTCGCCTCAGGATCCGACGGAGCACGTACCCCCTGCCCTCATTTGACGGGAGAATACCGTCCCCAATGAGAAAAGCGGCCGCGCGGCTGTGATCAGCTATCACCCGGATGGCTACCGCGTCCCGATCCGCGCCGGAACAGCGTTTGCCCGAAAGCTCTTCCACCCGTGCAATGATCGGCTTGAAAAGGTCGGATTCCCAGTTGCTAGGAACGCCCTGCGCAACAGCGGCAAGCCGCTCCAACCCGAGGCCTGTGTCGATAGACGGCCTGGGAAGCGGCGTCATGACTCCCTGCGCGTCACGATCGTACTGCATGAAAACGAGGTTCCAGAGTTCCAGGAAGCGGTCGCAATCGCACGCGGGCCCGCAGTCGGGCCGGCCGCACCCGTACCCTCTGCCGTGGTCGAAATGGATTTCCGAGCACGGACCGCACGGCCCAGTGTCTCCCATGCTCCAGAAGTTGTCCTTTTCCCCGAGGCGAGCTATGTCACGATCTTTGACTCCCGCGACTTTGCGCCAGATCTTCGCGGCTTCGTCATCTTCCTCGAACACGGTCACGACCAGGCGCTTCTTGGGCAATCCCACGTCCTTGGTGAGGAATTCCCACCCGAACGCCGTGGCCTCCTCTTTGAAATAGTCTCCAAACGAGAAATTCCCCAGCATTTCAAAAAAGGTATGATGCCGCGCGGTGTGTCCCACGTTTTCAAGGTCATTATGCTTTCCGCTCACCCGGAGGCACTTTTGAGCGGTGGTTGCTCGGTTGTACGAGCGTTTCTCCGCGCCGGTAAAGGTATCCTTGAACTGCACCATCCCCGCGTTGGTGAAGAGCAATGTGGGATCGCCCACAGGGATAAGCGGAGAGCTCGCGACCCTGGTGTGTCCCCGCTCCTCGAAGTATTTCAGGAATTTTTCACGCAACTCCGCGCCGGTCATCCGCCCTCCGGTTGATTTTCGCCCGATTGACCCTCAGAATGATGCTTTGCGAACTATGTAAAATAGCACATTTTTTGGACGATCCGCAAGGCACGATGCCCCCAGAATCCTGGGCCAAGGCTAGAACAGATACTACAGATCGACCACTGATCGATTTCGCTTTTCATCACCGTCCCCCCCGCTGTAGAATCCGGGCGTAATAACATTGGCTCGAACGGTACGTGAAGCCGGTAAGGTAACCCAGGTATGCCACAGCAAATCAGCATGTTTGGCACAGATAATGACCAGAAGAAGCTCGGCGCCTATTATACAGACCAGTTGGTGGCCGATTTCCTCGTCACGTGGGCCGTGCAGAAGCCGACCGACTGCGTGATGGATCCAGGATTCGGCGACGGCGTCTTCTTGAGATCCGCTTGCAAGAGAATAGTGACTCTTGGCGGCACGCCATCAGCACAAGTGGTGGGTTTGGAAATCAATTCCCGAGCACAGGCTCCGACAGCTAGAGACCTCTCTAACCGATATGCTGTTCCTGCGAACTCTTTGCGCTGTGGGGATTTCTTTGAAATAGCGCCACAGACCTATCAAGTGGACGCCGTATTAGGAAACCCTCCATTTGTTCGCTATCAGCGCTTTAATGGCACGCAGCGCGAACAAGCGCTCAGCAGGGCCCGGAGCCAAGGCATCAAGATATCGGAGCTGACCAGTTCGTGGGCGCCCTTTCTAATTCATGCAGTATCAATGGTTAGACGCGGGGGGCGTCTTGGCATGGTGGCTCCTTTTGAACTCTGTCACGCCTCCTATGCCCGTCCGGTTCTACAGCACCTGATGCGGTGCTTCGGAAAGACGGTGTTGCTCACTTTTCGGCAGAAGCTGTTTCAGTCGTTAAACCAGGATACTCTGTTAATCTTGGCGGAAGACAGGGGGTCGCGTGAAGGTCTGGTCTTGCTACGCGACTTATCTGGCCCAAGCGACCTAGTAACGCTGTTGAAACAGATGGCGCTGACACGGGCAACATTGATCAGGGGTTCAGAGGTCGTGGACCCTCACGGTTTGACGCAGGGAGGCCAGCGGCTCATCAATTACCTAATTCCAAAGAAGATCAGGCTTCTCTACCAAGAGCTAAAGGGCGCAGCGACTGTAACTCGGCTGGGAGACCTGGCTTCAGTGGGGATAGGATACGTGACAGGCGCCAATGACTACTTCCACATTGGCCCTTCGCGAGCGAGGGCGTTGGGCATCCCCGAGAACTACTTGGTCCCGGCCGTTAGGCGCGGCAGAGCGTTGGCAGGAACGAGGTTTACACATCGCGACTGGGAATCAAAGTTGGGGTCAGGCGACACTGGCTACCTTCTTTCGGTCGACGGTGACCCCAATTCGTTCCCCAGCAGTCTGGCACGATATCTGGAGCGTGGGAGAAGTCTGGGAATTCCTGGTGCATTCAAATGCCGAACGCGCTCACCCTGGTACAGGGTTCCTCACGTCTATTGTCCGGATGCCTTCTTAACATATATGAGCGGAGCGTATCCAAAACTTGTAGCGAATTCGGCCAGAGTCGTCGGGCCGAATAGCCTGCACATTGTCAGGCTGCGCGGATCGCAGATCGCTACTGCGGACCATCTTGCTACCGTGTGGCAGAACTCCCTGACGGGCCTCAGCGTCGAGATAGAAGGACATTCCCTTGGGGGGGCATGTTGAAGATGGAGCCGACTGAGGCTAGAAACGTTGTGCTACCTGTCGTCGAAGACTCGGCGGTCGCTCATCTTTACGAGGAGGTTGACTCAGTGTGTCGACTCGGAGGAATTGACGCCGCAAGGTTGGTGGTCGACAAAGATATTCTCAAGAAACACCTGGGCTTATCTGATCGTGATTGCCAACTACTGAGACAAGGCGCCCGAATACTGGCTGAGAGGCGATCTCAACGAGGCGGGGGCCATCGCCGTGTCGCTTGATTACGTCAACATAACTCAAGCCCTCCGCGTTTTCGCCGGTGCCGCGGCCCACCAAAGCCAAGAGCACATCAAACCCACGCATCAATATGTGGCTCTGAGGCTGGTAATTGAGGGTGGCTTCTTGCCTGACGAAATAACGCCACATCCTCCAGTCAGGGCCGTCCGAATCCGCGAGGGCTGGTCTCTCGAATACTCACCGGAACGGGAAACTACGAGTGAATCCACAGTATTTGGAGGTATGAAGACCAAGCAAATAGATGTGGTGGTCGCGAAAAAGGGGGTGGGACCGGTACTTGCAGTGTCGGTGAAAGGGACTTTCCGGGCCTACCGCAATCTCGTTAATCGCATGGAAGAGGCCATTGGCGACTCCACCAACGTGCACGTGATGTATCCTGGGTTGGTCTACGGTTTCTTGAGCCTCATAAGGGCCAACCGGGAATCTGAAGGCTATGCCGCGAATGACATGGGTATAGCACGGGACGGCAGCATTTCTCCTCAGATACAGCGCTACTTTGCTGCTCTCAACGAGATGGCAGGCTGCAAATTCGTGCGCAACGATTATACACGATATGAGTCTGTAGGATTGGTCTTGGTAGAGAACTCTGATCCGCTTGTCGGAACGGTGAATGCCACGTTTCCTCAGCCGGGGAGCCCTCTGAGAATTGAGCCTTTCTTTTCGAGGCTATTTGAAATTTACGATCTTCGTTACCCATCTCGAGCTGAACATATGCCTGCCATCCGACGAGCGGAGTGGCTGCCCAATTCGCCCCTATTCCACGAAATCATAATGAGACAGGGACATCCTCTGGATGAGGGCCTAGGGTATGGTGCGAGATTGTCCGGATAGCAATCCCGGGAGACCAGCTCAACTGACCTGCGTCCGCCGGAGTGCCGGTCACCTGATCCGGCAGTACTTGACTTGCAGGAAAGAACTTAAAGGACGGTGTCTTCACGTGATGACAGCCGGACATGAAGCATTATAGGTAAACAACTCAAGCCGGTTTTGACCACCAGTATATGCACTTCCTGATTTCAGTCCGCCCGTGCTTGCCCATCTGCTGGGAGCTATTGCCTTTTCCTCGTGGTAAGAGCCAGATTCGCTCGACGTGCAAGCCGGCCGTCACCGCGAGGTCAGATAAGATAAGATCCACGGGTACTTCTTCTCCGTGATAACGGACGTTGTCATTCACCATAAAGACAGTCCCGCCCGGCTTAAGAACTCTGGCTAACTCCCATACCACCAGATTCATCTCGAAGAGGTAGTTATCTAACAGCGTGGGAATGTTGCTGTTGTTGAGCAGACCCTCATTTCGGGCTTCCCGCAGAATCTCCAGTACCTCATGAGCGGCCTTCTGGTTGTCAAATGCCTTCGCAGCCTTCTGATAGAACTGCCGCCTGCCTGAAACGGCGTACTCATGCGACAACTGGTCTCGTTTGCTCTTGTTCTCTACCGTACAGGAGAGCAATGCCTGTCTCAGAGTCTTGATGCTCGTCTCGTCGAGGCCCATGAAAGCGATCTCAAGCGCATAGGTCCTTGTGTAGTCGTAGCGATTGGCATAAGGGGGAGATGTGATGACACAGTCGAAGGAGTCCGAAGAGATTTTCGGCAGCTCGCGAAGACAAGATCCTTCCACTAGTTCTATTCGGTCCTCTAAGCTATGGCTGTTTCTCCGGCGAATGTCCGTTAGCATCATCTCGAGCTTGCGCATAATCGAAGGGCGGAAATCATGAATTTCGCCCTTGTTGAACCTGGACTTGAGAACTCTTCCGGAGCGAGCGTCCCATCGGAGATACTGCCCATCCTTTCGCGTGTAACTGGTCTCCTCAAGAATTGAGAGACAGGCAAACCAGAAGAGATATTTCACATCCTCGTCTTTGATCGATTCGACAAAATCCATGTAAGCGGACATCGCGCGCTCAGTTTCCTCCGGAAAGGCACCACGGGTGATCTTGAGGTGCGGGAAGCGGTACGACCCGCTGCCAAGGCTATCGAGGGGCAGTGCCCGCAATCGGTTCAGGCGCCTTTCGAACAGGCGTTCATTGGCCTTGTGCCCTCGGATTCGAGCTTGAATGGCTCCAACACCGATGGGCAGGATTTCTATCCCAGTGGCCTTGTATCCCATTTGGGCCGCGGTGGTCAGAGTCGTGCCGGCGCCGGCAAATGGGTCTAGCACTAGGAATTCAGAATCATCGTTCCGTCTCACCGCGGCCAAGAGGTAGGCCACAAGGTCAGACGAAAAAGCCTCTTTGTACTTTATCCAGCGGTAGAATGGCCTTTCTTTATTGGCTTGAAAACTCACCACCTGACGATTGAGAGATGGATTAACCTCAAACTTGCCCGCGTATTCTCGGTACAGGGCGCCTCTTGCTGAATCGGGAGCAAGAGCCCCTCTCGGATCATGTGTTTCGCATGATTCCCCGTGGGGCGCGGGAATTTGAAGCGGCGCCAACATCATCCTTCTTTCCGAAAGACAGCTTAGAAGCTTGATTCTCGGCTACAGGTGTAAGGGGAAATATCATGAATATCCCTCCGCCCACAAGGGAAATGGCACGTCGTCTTGAAACCGGCAACCGGGCTCTCGAAAGCTTCGAGAAACTTATCCACTGAACCGGATAAATCGCGACCCATTCTCCACACGTGTGTTTTGGAGCCAGGCAAGACGGGAGCCTACTCCGCTGCCACCAAAAAATCGAATCAGCCCGTGAGATATCTAGAATTTACTTTAATTTTATAATATTACATATGGAAATCATTTTTTTATTTGACTCTTCAACCTCGCGATGCTATGAGCTCCCCCAACAACGCCTTCGGATCATGAGCCACCGAAGGCTCATACACTCGAACGCTTCAGCGTGTGGATCGAGTCCCCCACGCGCGGGGTCGCGGGAATACGACGCTCTAGGTGAGATCGGTTTGGTCTCATCGGACGGATCTGCGCTGAAGTATACTCTCAGTTCCAGCCTGGGATACGGAAGAGAATTGTCAACACGCACCACCACAAGATCATTCGGCACGGGTCGCAGAGAAGCGCACGACTCATCCGCGTTCTACAACCGAAAAATTTGTGCTCTGCCGAAAGTGGGAGCTGCAACCTGCTCGATCAATCGAATCCCGCCTGATCAGCTCAACCGCATCTACGGGCATTCCTCCGCGCGGATGAGCGAGCTTCTCGAAAATTCCGTCGCGCTCATGGTCACCTCACCGCCGTACAATGTGGGAAAGGATTATGACGAAGACCTGACGCTCGCTGAGTACCTCGAGTTCCTCGGGAAGGTGCTGCAAGAAACCCATCGAGTGTTGGTTCCCGGAGGTCGGGTAGCCTTCAACGTGGCTAATCTGGGCCGGAAACCTTACATCCCCCTGAACGCTTACATAGCCGGGCTCGCGGCGGAGATCGGTTTTCTGATGCGAGGCGAGATTATCTGGGTCAAGGGCAAGGCTTCCAGCGGCTCTTGCGCGTGGGGTTCTTGGCTCTCCGCAGTGAATCCCACCCTCAGAGACATGCACGAATACGTGCTGATCTTCTGCAAGGAACGGTTCGATCGGCCGGAAAAAGGCTGTTCCACCATAGCTCGTGAGGATTTCCTGAGCGCGACGATCAGCGTTTGGACTATTCCGCCTGAGTCCGCGCGACGGGTCGGGCATCCCGCGCCGTTTCCGGTGGCCCTGGTCGAGCGCCTCATCCAATTGTACACGTTTCAGGGGGACGTGGTCCTCGATCCGTTCATGGGAAGCGGATCAACAGCCGTGGCGGCGGTCCGGTGCGGCAGATCTTACATCGGATACGAGATCAATCCAGCCTATGTGGCCACCTGTGAGCAGAGGATCGCGGAAGCTCGGGAATCCTCAGCCGAACGCCAAGCGCCATTCTTCAGTCAGGTCCGCTAAGGAGCTGGGAGCGCTCTCAGAAAGCGGCTTTCTTGGGGAAGAGTTTCCGGGACCCCTCCACCAAAAACTCCCGGCTTCTGCAAGCGCTTCCAGCCCTTGCAGCACAAGAAATCGCGACGACTGCGACTCTCGCCGAGCGCCTCCGTTTGTCCAACCTCTTGTTTTTTTCTCCACATTGCCTATTTATGGAACTGCATCCGGCATGAATCCTTTATGAGCAGTTCCTTTGTGACAGCGTTGAGCAGATCAAATCGAATGTGGCTTCGCGGTTGGCACAGGGCTATGGCAGGGCCGGCTTTGGTTCTCCTTGGCGTCTTCCTCTGCTCTGATGCTTGGACGGAATCCGAACCTGCTCCCGCGCCCCACAAGTCGACGCGAGCCTGGATGCACGCGTGGCTCGTTTCGCGCGCTCCCACGGAAATGCCTTTGTTGCCGAGCGCCCCGGGCAGCCCGCCGATGCCGCTCCCGCCCGGACCCACTCAGGAGCCGCCAACCACCGAGCGAAATGGAAACGAAGTTCCCAACGGCGTTGAGGAAGGATCAGGGCGGTACGACGGGATGGTCTTCATCCCGCCCGGGCCGGCGGAAATCGGGAGCCGCGAAGGGGAAGGGAGGCTGGATGAACGTCCTCGCCATCGCGCTTTCATCAAGGGATTCTATATATCAAAACAAGAGGTTACAGCGGAAGCATATTGCCGCTTCCTGAATACGGTCGGATTGGAAGGCAAGGCCGGAGTGGCCCGGGTTAACTTGGCCCACCCACGCTGCCCTATTCTTCAATCCAGCGCAAAATTTGCCCCAAAGCAGGGTATGAGCGATTTACCCATGGTTTGTGTGTCGTGGTACGGCGCGGCTGACTACGCGGCGTGGGCCGGCGGAAGACTCCCAACCTCCGCGGAGTGGGAAAAGGCGGCTCTCCTTCTGACCGCGGATCTGCCTGCGGATTTTCTGACCACACTTCCGCGCAGTTCAGGCGTCCCGGTGAGAATCGCTTTTCCCGGTCGGCTCGGAGTTACCGGTATGGTCGGCAATGTATGGGAATGGTGTTCAGACTGGTACGAAAAGGATTATTATCAGCGCGCCTCCCCGTCAAACCCGATCGGCCCTGACCTGGGGAAGGAGAAGGTGATTCGAGGCGGTTCATGGGCCTCTCCTGAAGCCTCCAAGAGAGTTGCCAATCGCCACCGGGCCTTTCCTCAGGGATATTATGGCACAGTAGGCTTCAGAGTCGCGAAGGACTGACACGTGGAGCAGCTTTCTCGGGTAAAGGCTACGCCGGACCTGGTGCGAAAAGAAGCCCTCGCGGCCATGATCGCGCTGGCGCTTCTGAGCCTGGTTTCCGCTCTTGCCGACGCGCCCGTGCAAGGCCCCGCGGACCCATCGGGAATCGCTACGGAAGACGTGAAGGCCCCGTGGATATTTCTCGGCGTCCAGCAAATGTTACGATTCTTCCCGCCTCTTCTCGCAGGGGTGGCCCTGCCGCTCGTTGGTTTTTTTTTGATTATGTTTGTCCCGTACATACCCGCCCGTAGTTCTTTTCAGCGGTCGCTCTTACGCGTATTGGTATTCGGGGTGCTGCTGGTGACTATTGTTGTCACGCTCTGGGGTTACCTCTCATGACCCCGCGAGACCGGCTTTATGGGCTCGCCTTTGTCGCCGCAGCCGCAGCGCTGGTGGCCGCCTTTCTCATTGTGGAGTTCCGAGCGCGTCATCCGGAATGGAAAGTCTTTCAGGCCAAAGGAACGGCCCTCACCATAGCAAAGCTCGAACGAGAGCTTGCCGCCGAGCAAGTTCCTGCAAAGCGGGATAGTATTCGGCGGGAAATAGATTCACTTTCGCAACGAGAACTCCAGATCATAGAAATCAGACCTTTCGGTGGAAAACTTGCCGCCGAACGCTGCCTCACCTGCCATTTCGGCATTGAAGACCTTTCTTCTTCGCATCCGAATGCCGTTTTCGGTTGCGTGATCTGCCACGGAGGCAACGGACCTGACCTCACGGTAAAGGGGGCCCACCGAGGCCTCCGCGGAGGCCGCAATCCCTCTCGGCTCGATCTTGCCGCGGTGAGTTGCGGCAGCCAAAATCCTCTGCTTGGAACATGCCACTCGCAGCGAGAGCATCACTTACTCAACCGGGTCGTGAATGTGCCGAGGTCACTCATGGCTACCAACGCGGGGATCGTGAGCATCCTGCGATTTCAGTGGGGCATGGAGAAGGACACCGAGCCGAAATACGCGGTTCGGGACGTCTCGGACGGAAAGACTTCTTTGAAGGCCGTGCCGGGCGAAATGACCCCCGAGGGGAAATTTAGCCTAGCGGACAGCCATTTCCGGAAGTTCTGCGCGTCCTGCCATCTCTGGACTTCCAGGCACGAGGACATCATGGGGCGTTTCGAGGGCTGCGCGGCCTGCCATGCCAGCTATAGCCACGACGGCCGGTACAAGGGATGCGACCCCACAATCGACAGAAGCGAAGTGGGACACGCTGCCACTCACACGATGACCAACCAGATCCCCAATGAGCGCTGCCGAGCATGTCATAACCGGAGCGCTCGGGTCGGCCTGAACTACCAAGGCGAAATGGAAAGCGAACAGTACGGCGCGCCCTTCGTCCGTGGAGGGCTGAACGATTACACGCTCACTGACGGAAGGTTTGTCCTGAAGTTGGTCCCGGACATTCACCACGAAAAGGGAATGGGATGCATTGACTGCCACACCGGGCAGGACGCGATGGGTGACGGCGTGGTGTACGGCCACATGGAAGACCAGATTGAGATCCGCTGCGAGGACTGCCACGGCAGTCATACAACTCCGCCTCGATCCATTCGCGTGACGAAACAGGACCCGCTCGTTCAGGCGCTGGCAAGCTCGTACCGTTTCATTAAGCTCGCTGAAGGGGATGAAATCCTGACAACGTCCCGGGGACGGCCGATGCCGCACATCAAGAAGACGCCCAAAGGCTATATCCTGACCGACAAGCTCACCGGAAAAGAGCGCCCGGTAACGGTCATTACCGGCAAGAAGGATGCGCATCGCATTAAAGGGCACGAACTCCTCGCGTGCGACAGTTGCCACAGCGCGTGGAGCCCGCAATGCTACGGCTGCCATCAGGCGCTCGACTTCGGACACCAGGGGCTCGATCATATCTCGAAAAAGATGACCCCCGGCCGGTGGGCAGAAGGCCGCAGCTTTTTCCGCTTCGAGAGGAACATCTACGGCATCGATTCCCGCGGCAGGGCAGGTATCCTGACACCCGGCTGCCAGGTTTGGAATACGGTGAGAGACGCGCAGGGCAAAACCATCGCGCCGTATGACTCACGGATCATGAGACTGAGGAACGGCATGACCTCCATTGCCCTGGGCCCTATCCACCCACACACCACGCGAACTGAGGCGCCCCGCTGCGTGGATTGCCATCTGGACGCTAAAGCGCTTGGATTTGGCGAAGGTCGCATGCAGTGGACGGACGCAAGCAATCTTCCCAAGCTGGAGCCCATTTACGATTCCCGGAACTCAGGCTTGCAGATCGATTATCCTCTTGAAGCTGCGGTCGATAGCCAGGGCAGTCCTCTGCAGAGCACATCCCATAAGCTATCCAGACCTTTCAACCGAGAAGAACTGAAAAAGATCGTAGGGATCGCCCCGTGCCTCCCGTGTCACGACCGGTACGATGACCCTGCATGGGAAAAAGGACCGCCGTATGTGGAAACCCCCGCGTGCAAGGCTGCCCTGAAGAAGGCGGGGCAGTAGAAGCGGCGCGAAAGCAGGGGCTCTTGAAAGAGATTGCGGGGAGGGCCCTTTTTCTGTAAAAAGGGCCCTCCCCGCACCCCTCCCCCAAAAACTCCCGCATTCTGCAAGCGCTTTCAGCGCTTGCCAGGCTCTAAACCGCGGCGCTGGGAGAAGTTCCTCTCCCGTGCGGTGGCGCTTGCTCTGGCGGATTCGATGATTTCAAAGTAATTTGGAGGCTAGATCATGCGACATTCGGTTTAAGCACATGGATGTGGGCCTAATACTTACCGGATTGATCATCGGTTTTTCCATTGCCGCTCCTGTCGGACCAATCGGAGTGTTGTGCATTCGGCGCACATTGGCCCAAGGGCGTTCGTTCGGCCTGGTTTCCGGTTTGGGAGCCGCTACCGCGGACGCAATCTATGCCTGCATCGCCGGATTCGGTCTCACGTTCATTTCGAGCATTCTCGTCGGTCAGCAACTATGGCTTCGCATTCTTGGCGGCTTGTTCCTCTGCTGCCTGGGGATCAGAACTTTTCGGAGTGAACCTGCTGAAAGCTCAGTGGCCGCAACGGGAAAAGGGCTCGCGGCCGCGTATGTCTCAACGTTTCTCCTAACGCTCACCAACCCCATGACCGTTATTTCCTTTGCGGCCGTGTTTGCCGGACTGGGAATCGCTACTGAAGGCGGCGACTATGTTTCCGCCGGAGGGCTGGTCTTGGGAGTGTTTGTCGGGTCAGGGCTCTGGTGGTTCGCCCTGGCAGGGGGCGTCGGCCTTTTTCGGGGGAGCTTCAATGTGAAGGGATTGCGATGGGTGAACAGAATTGCAGGCGCAATTATCGCGGGCTTCGGCTTCTTTGCGCTGTTGAGCTTGAAGTTGTGAGGCCGCGCAGGATGCGGAAACCGCGGAGTTACCGCCAAAACGGCGCTCCTACTGAGACTATTGATTCTGCATCATGGGTCGGTTTCCCCTGGTATCTCAATACCTAAACTATGCCTCGATTTTTCACTTGACAGGGCCTCCGAAAAAGTAGCACCCGAAAAGAAGCCTTTGCAAAAGTGTGGGGGCGCGCCGTCTCCCACAGATCCCGCGAGAAGTGTCCGGCAAGCAAAACAACGACAAAGGCACGGATCCCCGGCAATGGCAAGAACTGATAGGCTTGGAAAGACCTCGCTTCTTATCGTAATTCTCTTGATCCTGGTGACCTTCGGCTTCTACATCCCTATATGGCTCATTCGGGCGCGATCCACGCTTACTCAGCTTAAGACCACATCCAGGATGCCACGATACTTCCCCTATGGGTTTCTCTTCCTTTACGCTGTGCTGGTTTTGGCGGTCATTGGCGTCGAGCCTCTGACATCCGCCGAGCCTGCATGGGAGGACCTTTTGTGCTCCTTTCTGCTCATTGTGGACTTCTTCGCGCACGCTTTCCTGGCTGTGAGAGTAGTGGACATCCTCGATGAGTATTCTCGGGGCGGGCTCACATCGCGACGGACTGTTTCATGGCTTCGCGCGTGCTTCCTCTCCATCGTTTATCTGCAGTACGAAATGAACAGGCTCCCTGCTCCCGTAGACGGGATATGTCCCTCCCAGGAAGAACCTGTTGAAGGAAACGACCAGGTCCGGAGCAGGTCGGCGCCGGAACAATCGCGGAATTGAAGTAGCGGGGATGAAATGGGGTTGGTTTCGTGTGCGCGGATTCTACGGCCGGACAGCCGGCACGATGGAGTGACGCCGCGCGCCTCGAGGTCACCCCAACCTGAGCGATGTTCCATCGGCTCAGGATCTTCTCCTTAGCAGTTCCGGAGCGCCGAAAAGCGCATCAGTCCCTAGTTGTTCTTCAATGCGAAGGAGCTGATTGTACTTGGCCACTCGGTCGGTTCTGGATGCGGAGCCTGTCTTTATCTGGCCGGTGCCCAGGCCCACCGCCAGGTCCGCGATGGTGGTGTCTTCCGTCTCGCCGCTCCGATGAGAAACAACCGCGGTGTAGCTCGCTTCGGACGCCAAGCGAACAGCGTCGCTCGTTTCGGTCAACGTGCCGATCTGGTTGAGTTTGATCAAGATGGAATTTGCCACGCCCAGGTCGATCCCTTTCTTGAGCAATTGGAGGTTGGTCACAAAGATATCATCCCCTACGATCTGTATGCGGTCGCCCAGCCGTTCGGTGAGGAGCTTCCAGCCGTCCCAGTCGTTTTCATCAAGGCCGTCTTCCAATGACACGATCGGGTATCGTTCCACGAGTTCCCGGTAGAAATCGACCATCTGGGCTGAATCCTTTTTCTTGCCTTCTCCGGCCAGATCATAGACGCCGTCTTTGTAAAAGGAACTGGCTGCCGAATCCAGCGCCAGATAGACATCCTTGCCTGCCCGGTATCCGGCCTGCTCTATAGCTTTCATTATCACTTCCAGGGCTTCTTCGTTGGATTGCAGGTTCGGCGCAAATCCGCCCTCATCTCCCACCGAGGTGTTGAGCCCTTTGCCTTTGAGCACCTTCTTGAGGGAGTGGAACACCTCCGCGCCCATTCGCAGTCCTTCCCGGAAGTTGGCCGCTCCAAGCGGCATCACCATGAACTCCTGAATATCCACGTTGTTGTCCGCGTGCGCGCCGCCGTTCAGTATGTTCATCATGGGAACAGGCAATCGCCTGGCGTTCATCCCTCCCAGGTAAAAGTAGAGCGGAATCCCCAGTTCCACTGCGCAGGCCTTCGCAGCGGCGACGCTCACACCGAGGATGGCGTTGGCGCCCAGATTGCCCTTGTTCTCCGTTCCGTCGAGTTCCTTGAGATACATGTCCAGAGACCGCTGCTGCGAAGCATCCTCGCCCAGAATCGCGCTCCGAATCGTCTCGTTTATATTCTCCACGGCTTTGAGCACACCTTTGCCCAGGTAACGCGTAGGCTCGCCGTCTCGTAACTCAACCGCCTCGTGTTCGCCCGTAGAAGCCCCCGAAGGAACGGCCGCTCGTCCTAAAGCGCCAGAATCGAGCGTAACATCAACCTCGATAGTCGGATTGCCGCGAGAGTCCAGAATTTCTCGCGCGGTGACGTCAGCGATATCAAATCTCATACCCCACCTCCTTGCTCAACGTGAATATTCAAGGATTCGGAAGACGCACATCGTTCAAAAATGCCATTTTTATCTTATGGCACATCCGCCCGCGTCTGTGAACCGAAAAAACCCACTGAATGTAGTCAGTGGCACAGCAAGAACCACGAGCTGACTGACTGACACCTCGGAGGTTCCACGAAGCACCCATGCTTGCCTCTGCCTTCGCAGCTGCGGTCGACAAAAAGTGGATGTTCGACACGCGCGCTACCGCGGTGTGTCGCTCGCATCGGCGCTACAGTGGGTAATCCGTAGTATAGAGCTGGTTGCAAAACCTCACAGACATTTTCTCAGGGTTATGATAGCGAACCCGAGTTCCAAGAAAGCGACGAACATATTGATATGATTCTCGTATCTCACAACCAGCCTTCTGAAGGCTCCAAGCCATGCGAAAGTGCGCTCGACGATATATCGTCTCCTGTACCGATCCCAGAGTCGGTCATCTTGCCTATTGACGTTTCGATGATTCTTCCGATGAGGCGAAAGAAGATTGATGCCTCGTCTTCTGAGCTGTTTTCGATGGGGATCGCTGTCATAGGCCTTGCCTCCGATCACTCGCCGGGGCCGCGTTTTGGGCCTGCCGGGCCCTCTTCTCGGGACTTTGATGTCCGCCATGACTTTTTCGAGGAGTCTGACCTCAGCGGGCGAGGCAGAGTCGGTATGGCTTCCCAGAGGAACACCCTGGCCATCGACCACCACCAGGCACTTCGTTCCCTTGCCTCTCTTCGTTTTTCCGACTGCCGCGCCCCTTTTTTTGCCGGGATGAAGGTGGCATCCACGAACGATTCCTCCCAGTCGACAATGCCCTCTGCGTCCAACTCCGAGAGAAAGGCTCGCCACATATCTTTGAAGACCCCAGCCTCATGCCAGTCCCTCAGACGTCGCCAACACGTGGAAGGATCAGGATATTCTGTAGGAAGATCTCGCCACCTGGCTCCCGTCTTGAGAACCCAGAGAATACCCTCCAAACAAGCACGATCATCAGCAGGCGGACGCCCTCCCTTCGGTCTCGGGGGCCGAGCGGGAATCAATGGCCTGATCTTCTCCCACTGCTCATCGGTCAACATCGGTTTTCGCACACCCATCGGATCACCTCCGACGAGTCTCATACGCGAAACATAGAGAAAGTACAATGCCTTAGTTAACCCGCGATATCCCGCGGTTAGACTCAAGCGTGGGTTTTGCAACCACTTCTAGTGTCCTGTCCCTGAAATAAGTTTACATATCTTTTCGACCTTTTTTAGGATTGAATCGGCGGTAGCTGTCCACACGAAAGGTCGGGCATGTTTGTTGTAATGGGCAACGAATTCTTCGATCTTG
>Ga0194126_10003071_pt1 | contig 26724 bp, 31 predicted proteins | sample TA2KigC150mmetaG_FD_148641 | JGI IMG/M metagenome (GOLD analysis project Ga0194126, IMG submission 148641) | Freshwater microbial communities from Lake Tanganyika, Tanzania - TA2015035 Kigoma Deep Cast 150m | ecosystem: Environmental > Aquatic > Freshwater > Lake | place: Tanzania: Lake... | reverse complement strand
CTCAAACCGCGAAAGCCGCATAGCATTCAGGCCAGCAACGCCGATTTCCGCTTTTCAACATCAAGCGGGACATCCCCCGATTGTTTCGAGTGGGGTCTGCGCCATATCCGGTGAAAGAGTCGCCCCGGAGCGCGCCGATGTATCGCAAAATCCTTCTGCCGATCGACATCACTGAAGCCGCGATGACCGACCGCGCGATCGCGGTCGCGCAGGGATTGGCGAAATCTTTCGACAGCGAGATGCGGCTCGTCAATGTGCAGTCGCTCCTGCCGATCGCCTTTCTCGACTATGCGCCCGAAAATTTCGACCTGCAGCTGCGCCGCGGCCTCGAGAAGGAAATGGCGACGGTCGCCGCCAAGATCGACTGCGCGCCGGAGCGCGTTTCCACCGTCGTGCTGTTTGGACCGGTCTACCAAAGGGTCCTGGCCGAGGCAGAGGAATGGCGCGCCGATCTCATCGTTCTGTGCTCGCATCGACCCGGCATGGATCGGTTTCTCATTGGCTCCAACGCCACGACGATCGTTAATCACGCACGATGTTCGGTGCTGGTGGTGCGCGGCGACGCGCCGTAGCGCTTCAGCGCTCGCGACTGCAGACATTCGATCAAGAACCGCTTGCGGAAACGGCGGCGCGTCGCTTGCGCCACAATGAACCTAAAATGGCGGCGCGATGACGGCGCCTTCACGAAACTCTCATCACGCCCTCACATGACTTTGCTACCGGTCCGTCGATGCGGCGGTCACTCGATGTTGCGGGAGGATGCCATGTCGAAAGAGGCGATGCAGAACGCCGGCGGTTCGGCGACGGAAAAGGCTGAGAGCCACACGGGTAAGATCGTCGGCGGCGTCATCGCGGCGGCGATCGGCGGCGTCATCGGCGCGCTGCTGATGGGCGGCTACGCCATTCTGCCGGCGGCGGTCGTCGTCGGTCTACTCGGAGTCGCGCTGGGCTCGGTGTTCGACTGAGCAGGAGTTCGCGTCGGGCGCCTGCGTTTACAAAGGGGTCCGGCGCGGAGCGTGCGTTTTTCTTGAGTTTCGCGCGTGAAAAACTTGGCGGCTTGCGTCTTCCTTGAAGGCGGAGCCGCCTTTTTATTGGGGGAAGGGCCGGGACGTCCGTTCTACCGCCGCGGCTAACCTTAAATCGAACGGGTTCTGGCGCTCCCGGCCACGGCTTGGCTAAATCGAAGCGTGGGAATATGAGAATCGTTTACGAGGTTTGTGGTCATGGGCGGAACCGTTTCGTTCCGTTGTCGTTACTCCCCAAAGCCAGAGCCTCGCGCTGATCAAGCCAAGTTTTCAACTGGGAGGAAAAAAATGAATAAAATCCTTGGACTCGCCGCCGCCGCCGCCGTCCTGTTAGGGGGCGCCGCCTTCGCCGATCCGGTGACCAGCCCGGCCAATGTCCGGTCCGGCCCTAGCCCGAAATGGCGCGTCATCGCCACCTTGCCCGCCGGCACCGATGTGACGGTGATCGACTGCGGCGCCGGCTGGAGGCGCGACTGGTGCGAGATTCAGGCGGGCCCGGTGCACGGCTTCGTCGCCGCCGGCGTGCTCGGCACGCAGGGAAATAATGTGCTCATTGCGCCGGTCGTCACCAATAATGACGTTGCGATATACAAGGGCCCGGGCGTCAACTTCAAGATCATCGGCAGCATCCCGGAAAATCAGACGGTCAATATGGGCGGATGCGTCGCGGGCAACGGCGGCGTCACCTGGTGCAAGGTCACTTTCGGCGGCAAGACTGGCTATTCGATCCAGTCCGAGCTGCAGCGCCAGAACTCGCTTTTCCCGATGTGATTGCGCGACGCGGCGGTGGATGTCGCCATCGCCGCGCCGCTCTTTCGGAGGCTCGTTGGACGCCCTATAGTGCCGCTCGGCCGCATTGAGGGCGCCGTCATCCGAGCCGAAATTTCCCGGGCCTCTACCGAGCGCGTTTCGCCGCTGACGCGGCGCGCGCTCGCCCCTAATCCCGGTCCCTTCACCCATACGGGAACCTGCAGCTATGTCGTCGGATCCGGCGATGTGGCGATCATCGATCCCGGACCTGACGACCCGCGTCATATCGAAGCGCTGCTTGCCGCGATTGGCGGCGAGAGACTGCGCTATGTGCTTGTCACCCATACGCATCGCGACCACTCGCCGGCGGCGCGGGCCTTGCAGCAGGCCACGGGCGCGACGATCGCCGGATGCGCCCCCTACGCGCCTTGCGAGGCGTCAAGCGCCGGCGGCCCCAATCTCGACGCAGCCCACGATCTGGCCTATGCGCCGGACATTGTGCTGAGGGACGGCGATGCGCTTGCGATCGGCGGCGTTTCGCTTATCGCCGTGGCGACCCCGGGTCACACCGCGAACCATCTGTGCTTCGCGCTTGCCGAGGAGCAGGCGCTCTTCACCGGCGACCATGTCATGGCCTGGGCGACGACCGTGATCGCGCCGCCTGACGGCTCGATGCGCGACTATTTGGCCTCGGTCGAGCGGCTGCTTCGGCGAGATGACCGCATCTATTGGCCGGCGCATGGCGGGCCGGTCTGCGATCCGCCGCGCTTTCTGCGCGCTCTGCTTCACCATCGGCGCGCGCGCGAAGCCGCGATTCTCCGGCGTCTCGAAGCCGGGGACGAGACCATCGCCGAAATCGTCGCGCATATCTATGAGGGCGTTGACAAGCGCCTCCATCCGGCCGCGGCGATGACCGCGCTCGCGCATCTTGAAGATCTGATCGCGCGTGGTCTTGTCGATTGCGCGGGGCGGCCCCTCCTGAAGGCGCGCTTCTGGCGCCGCGAGAGTTAAGGCGCGCTCGAAGCCGGCAAGAATATCACGACGTCGTTCTTGTGGGCGCGTCCAAGCCGCTTGCGGGTCTCTTCATCCAGAATATCGGCGTCGACCGACTGGCCTTTGATAAGCGCGAGACGGCTTTCCCAAAGCATGCGTTGAAGCCTGAGAATATTGCGCTCCAGACGCAGCTGTTCGAGCTTTTGCTCATATTCCTCGCCGGTCTTCAGGCCACGCTGGCCGTTGACGCCATGCCAGACGAAATAGGCCGCCGTGACGCCCGCCACTGTGTAGAGGCTGAGCGGAAGCACAAGCGCGCTAACGAGAACTCTAAGGCGATGCATGACCGCCACCCTATCTGTCACGCGTTTATGCGCCGTTAAGGCTGAGTCGATTTCGCCGCTGAGGCCGGGACGCGGCCTCCCGCCCGCGTGACGCGTTCAATTTCGCCGCGCACGAGCCGCTCCACGAGCGACGGCAGATTCTCGTTGAGCCATTGCTCCACCATCGGCCGCAGCATGTCCTGCGCGCATCGGTCGAGAATGTCGCTCTCGCTGAACGCCACGCCCGCGGCGAGGGCCTGAAACCGCGAGGCGACCGCCGCAGCCGCTTCGGGCGACAGCAGCGGCCTGTCCTGGCCGGACGCCGAGCCGGCGATGCTTATGTCGAAATTTTCCCGTTCGGTCACGCTTTCACCTTCCGACAGCTCCCTAGCTTGCGGCGAATCCTCCTCGCGCCCCGGTCTCGCGCCGACCGCGCCATCTGACAGCGGAAGCGCCGCCGCCTCTTCCCGCGCGCCGCGAGAAGCGTCGGCGGGCGGCAGCGGCGGCTCGTCCTGGAAGCGTTCGAGCGCCGGCGCCGGATAGGCGCTGCGCGCCGCCGGCGTTGCGTCAATGTCGGCGCACGGGCGGCGGCGGACGTCGCGACGCACGCCCGGCATGCCCTCATCGTCGGCGATCATGCGACGGATCGATGTAAGAATTTCCTCCATTGACGGCTCGTTCGCACGCGCTTCGTCCTGAAACGAGTGCGAAGAAGCGGAGGCGTTCGCTGCGCTCATGGAATTCTGCCGCTGTGCGCGGAAAGCGCCGCGCATGAGGGTGACCGGATCTCCGATTGCGCCAAAACGGCGAATCAACTCGGCAAGAACGAATTCGACACGTTTCGCGCTATGATGTCACCCGCATTCGCGAAATTCTTATCGGCCGTCGGGCGTGTCGATGCCGAACCACTTCTCCTGCACCTGATCGAGATGGACGCTCGGATCATAGAGCGCCACGGCGAGGTCGAGTTCGCGCGCCGACAGGCGGCCGATCGAGCCCAGCGCGGCGTAGGAGGCGACGACGCGGTCGCGCTGCGAGACGATGAGATTGACTCTGGCGATGAGAAGCGACTGCTGCGCATTCAATACGTCGAGGGTCGTGCGCTGCCCGACCTTGGCCTCCTCCCGCACCCCAGCGAGCGCCGTCTCCGCGGCCTTGACCGCCGCCTGGCCGGAGATGATCGACGCCTTGGCGGTCTCGAGCAGTCCGTAGCTCGAGACGACGCTGGCGCGCACGCTGTCGCGCTGAACGTCGGCGTTGAGCCGCGCCTGCCCAAGTTGCTCCTTCGCCTGACGGATCGAGGCGTATTCCGCGCCGCCCTGATAGAGCGGAACGTTCAACTGTCCGATCGCCGAAGCCGTGAACTGTTTGGAGCCCGGCAGTCCAAGGAATGAATCATATTGATTCGAAACCTGGGTATTGACCGAGAGATTGGGCATTAACGCCGCTTCCGCGACCTTGACCGCGAGTTCGGCGGCGTCGACCTGATGCAGCGCCGCCGTCACGCCGGGATGCTCGACCAGCGCGATGGCGATCGCCTGTTCCAGCGACTTCGGCAGCAATGGCTCCAGGCTGCGCCCGGGCTGCAGATGTTTCGGCTCGGCGCCGATGATCTGGCGATAATTCGCCATGCTGTTCTTGAGCTGCGCCTGCGCGGCGTAAAATTCCGATCTGGCTAGAGCGACCGAGGCTTCCGCCTGAGCGACGTCGGTTCGCGTCACCTCGCCGACCTGGAAACGGTCGCGCGTCTGCTTGAGCTGCTCGTCGAGCACCGTAATGTTGTTTTTGCGCAGCGACAGGACCGCCGTATCGCGCAGCACGTTCATATAGGCGGTCGCGCCGTTCTGAAGGGTCGCCTGCTCGGTCAGCCGCATCGTCGAGCGCGCCGCGAACACGCCGGATTCGGCCTGACGAACGGAATTTTCGGTGCGGAATCCGTCGAACAGCGTTTGCGACAGATTCAGCGTCGCGCCGCGCGGATAACCGACGTAGGTGTCTTGAAAATCGCCGCTGGCGCCCGACGCGGCGCCGGCTTGCTGGCTGCTGCTGCCGCCGAAGGGAATCTTGATGGCGGCGTATTGCGAGCCATACTGCGCCGTGATGCTCGCCTTCGGCCGGAGGCCCGCCTTGGCTTTCGGCGCGTCCTCGTCCCGCACGCGAACATTGGCGCGGCTTTGGTTGAGGTCGGGATTGCCGTAATAGGCGCGCGCCAGAGCCGACATCAGGCTTTCGGCCGAAGCCCGGTCAGGCGAAACGCAATTAAACGCAAGCGCCAACAGGGCGGACGCGCAGGTCAGGAAGTTGGCTGATCGCCGCCCTCCAAAGCCATGCCCGTCAGTCGTCATTTTTTCCAACCTAACCTCGCGCCGGCCGCTCTGCGGCTGGTGAGTCGCAACGTTGAACGCCGAACGTAACGCTAGATATGATTTGGGCGAATTGGCGGCGCTACAGACTGAATCCGGGAGGCTGAGCGAATCCTTCGAGAATCGGCGCGCTGGCCGAAAACAGCGGCCGCTCGCCCGCGGCGCGGCCGGCCTGACGCTCGAAACGCACGGCTTGCTGGCCGCCGCGGGGCTCGGGCGTGACGATCGCCAGCAAGCGCCCGTCGGGCGTCAGCTGTTCGAACAGCGCGTCGAGGCCCGCCTGGGCATGGCCCTCGACGATGATGACGTCGTAAGGCGCGGCGCCGCGGCAACCTTCTTCCAGCGGCCCCAGCTCTAATTGCACGTTTTCGCATCCCAGCGCATCGAGCCCCGCCCGGGCGCGCTCAAACAGGCCGGGATCGCATTCGAGCGCGACGATTTTCTGGGCAAGTCCGGCGAGCAGCGCCGCGGCATAGCCGCCGCCGCCGATAACGAGCGCCTTGTCGGTCGTTTTGATCTCCGCGGCCTGAAGCATTCGCGCCAGAACCAGCGGCGGCAGCAGACCGCGCTTGCGGCCGCCGGCCGGCCTCACGGTGACCGCGAGATCCGAATAGGCGACCGGCGCAAACGAATCTGGAAGGAACATTTCGCGCGGAACGCTCAAGAAGCGCTCAAGCAAGGGGACATCCGTGACGTCGAAAGGACGGAGCTGGCGCTCAACCATGGTGTGCCGCAGCGTCGCCGTCGTCTCGCCAGTTTTCGCCACTCGCGCCACCACGTCCAACATTCGATTTCCGGCCACGGGCCGGCCTCTCAAGGGAGATGCTGCGGCACAGGAAACGCCGCCGGCGCTTTATAGGCGCCGTCTCGCGACATGTCCATGGCTAGCGGCTCACAACGCCGCGCCGGCGAGCAGACGGACGCTGTCGTCGCCAGCCCCCAATCGGCGCATTTGTTCGAGCGACGTCTTGTCGAGAACCTCCGCGATCGCTTCTCGCGCGCGCAGCATCACGAGACGCACCGCGCACCGCGTCTCATCGACGCAGTCGTCGCAACGACGATAAACTGTCTTGCTGGCGCATTGGATCGGTGCCAGCGGCCCGTCGAGCACGCGCACGATATTGCCGACGCCGATATCCTCCGGCGGGCGCGCCAGCATATAGCCGCCGCCCTTACCCTTTTTGGAATGCACGAAGCCGGCGTTGCGCAGCTCGCCCAAAATCGCATCGAGAAATTTCTTGGGAATCTGGTTCGAAGCGGCGATGTCGGCGACCAGAGCGGTCTCTCCAGGCCGCACCCCGGCGAGATGCACCATGGCCTTGAGGCCATATTTGGCTTTTTTCGTCAGCATTCCATTTGACCCATAGAGACGACGCCGATCGCGTGGACCCGCCGTCCCAGGGGTATTCTACTGCAAGCCTGCCGGTTTTGTATAATTGTCCGCGGGCCCGGCCCGAGGCTGGAATTGACAAAGTCGACCCGCTTTATAGAGTAAAAACGGGTCCTGGGCAGGAAAAGGGCAAATGCCGGCAATTTTCGACGCTTTAAGCGCAATCAATCCGCTCTATTCCATCTCCGGTTTCGCGGTGGGCGCGCTTGTGGGGTTTACCGGCGTCGGCGGCGGCGCGCTGATGACGCCGATTCTGGTGCTCATGTTCGGCGTCGCGCCGTCGACGGCCGTCGGCACCGATCTGCTCTACGCCGCCATCACCAAGACCAATGGCACGATTGTTCACGCCTTGCATGGCACGGTCGACTGGCGGATCACGCGCCGGCTGGCCTATGGCAGCGTGCCGGCGACCGTCGCGAGCCTTCTTCTTCTCTCCTGGCTCGGCAAGTCCAGCGGTCACGCGGCCAATGGTCTGATCACCTCGGCGCTGGGATTCGCCCTCATTCTTACCGCCTGCTCGATCCTCTTTCGGCGTTGGCTGCTCGATCATATCGCCAAACACACCGGCGCGATGAGCGACAGGCGCCTGTTCTGGCTGACGGCGACTCTCGGCGCCTTTCTCGGATTCCTCGTTTCGATTACCTCGGTGGGCGCCGGCGCGATCGGCATGACCGTACTGCTGGCGCTCTATTCGCATACGCCGACCGCGCGCCTCGTCGGCTCAGACATCGCCCATGCCGTGCCGCTGACGCTGATCGCCGGCTTCGGGCATTGGCTGATGGGCGGCGTCGACTGGCTGCTGCTGCTCTCGCTGCTGGTCGGTTCGATTCCGGGCATCGCCATCGGCGCGCATTTCGCCGCGCGCGTTCCGGATCGCTATCTGCGCCCGGCGCTAGCCAGCGTCATGGCGCTCGTCGGAATCAAACTCTCGATCTAGTCACGACTTCGCTCAGGAGCGCCTCATGTTGCAGACCGCGCCAAAGTTCACCCCGCCGACGAAACCCGGCCGAGGACGAATCTATGATTCGATCACCCAGACGATCGGCGATACGCCGCTGGTTCGGCTGGACCGGATGGCGCGAGAGCGCGGCGTGGAGGCGAATCTCCTCGCCAAGCTCGAATTCTTCAATCCGATCGCGAGCGTGAAGGATCGTATCGGCGTCAGCATGATCGAGTCGCTGGAGAACAGCGGCAGGATCACGCCGGGCAAATCGGTATTGATCGAACCGACGTCGGGCAACACCGGCATCGCCCTCGCCTTCGTCGCCGCCGCCCGCGGCTATCGACTCATTCTCGTCATGCCCGAGTCGATGTCGCTGGAGCGGCGCAAGATGCTGGCGCTGCTCGGCGCCGAACTGGTGCTCACCCCCGCCTCGCAGGGCATGAAGGGCGCGCTGGCCAAGGCCAGCGAACTCGCCGCCGAAAATCCCGACGCGGTCATCCCGCAGCAGTTCGAGAACCCCGCCAATCCCGAGATTCATCGCGCGACGACGGCGGAGGAAATCTGGAACGACACCAATGGCGAAGTCGACTATTTCGTTTCGGGCGTCGGCACCGGCGGCACGATCACCGGCGTCGGCCAGGCGCTCAAGGCGCGCCGGCCCGGCGTGCGCATCGTCGCCGTGGAGCCGGAAGATTCGGCGGTGCTTTCCGGCCGCCCGCCGGGTCCGCACAAGATTCAGGGCATCGGCGCGGGCTTCGTGCCGCCGATACTCGATCGCAGCGTCATCGACGAGATCGTCACCATCGGCAATCAGACGGCCTTCGAAACGGCGCGCCTGCTTGCGCGGATTGAGGGCATTCCGGTCGGCATCTCATCCGGCGCCGCGGTCGCCGCCGCGCTGGAAATCGCGAGCCGCCCCGAAGCCGCCGGCAAGAATATCGTCGTCATCATCCCTTCCTTCGCCGAACGCTATCTCTCGACGGCGCTCTTCGAGGGGCTGTGAGGCGCCGCGCGAGCGCCTGCGCATTCCTTCAGCCTTTCGACGATCCGCGTCTGTTGCGCTTTTGCTGCGGCTTGGGCGCAGGGCTCGGCTTCGGCGCGGGCGTCGGCGCCGCCTGCGCGATCTTGCGTTGATGCAGCCACTGTCGCGAATAGCCGCCGGCGACATAGCCGACCGCGACGATCACGGTATACACGATCACCAGGAAGCCGCCCCGCATATTGGCCGACGCCGCCTTCTCGAGAATGCTGACCACCTCGCTTTGATCGACGAATTTGTCGGCGATGACGCCACAGATGACGCCGAGGATCGGCACGAGCCAGGACGGCAAGCGGAAATAGCCGAGCGCCGCCGCGATGAGAAAAGCGACGAGCCCGAAAAGGTGCAAGAATTGGATGAGGATCGACTGTATGACGAGTCCTACGAAGCGGACGAGCTTGACCATCTTACTCCCCTGGCGTCTTTGATTTTTGGCAAAGCTTACACATTCGGCAGATGTTGCGCGAGCGCTTCGAGCACCGCCATCCGCACCGCGACGCCCATCTCGACCTGTTCGCGAATGAGCGAGCGCGCGCTGTCCGCGACCGCCGAGTCGATTTCGACGCCGCGGTTCATCGGTCCGGGATGCATCACCAGCGCGTCCGGCGCGGCGCAGGCGAGCTTCTCTTCATCCAGTCCGAAGAAATGGAAATATTCGCGGGCGCTTGGCGTCAGCGCGCCGGCCATGCGCTCGCGTTGAAGCCGCAGCATCATGACGATGTCGGCGCCGGCGATCCCGCGCCGCATGTCGTGAAACACCTCGACGCCAAGCCGCGAGAGACTATCCGGCGCCAGCGTCGAGGGCCCGATCACCCGCACAACGGCGCCGAGGGCGCCAAGCAGCAGGATATTCGACCGGGCGACGCGGGAATGCAGAACATCGCCGCAAATCGCCACCGTCAGCCCTTCGATGCGTCCCTTGTTGCGCCTGATCGTCAGCGCGTCGAGCAGCGCCTGCGTCGGATGCTCATGCGCGCCGTCGCCGGCGTTGACCACGGAGCAGTCGACCTTGCGCGCCAGAAGGAGCGCCGCCCCGGCGTGCGCATGGCGGACCACGATGATGTCCGGCCGCATCGCGTTGAGCGTCACCGCCGTGTCGATCAGCGTCTCGCCTTTCGTTTCCGAGGAGCGCGCGACCGACATGTTCATCACGTCCGCGCCCAGGCGCTTGCCGGCGATCTCGAAGGACGCCTGGGTGCGGGTCGAGGGCTCGTAAAACAGATTGATGAGCGTTCGCCCGCGCAAATTCGAGCGCTTCTTGTCGACCCGCCGGGACACTTCGACGGCCTCCTCAGCCATGTCGAGGAGAGTCTCAATGTCGGGACGAGACAGCCCTTCAATGCCGAGTAGGTGCCGGTGCGGGAAAGAAGCCTGCGTCGTCCCAGTTTGCATGCGCCGTCTATAGCAGTTTTGCCCAGCGCCGGAAGCGCCCGTCGCCGCGCTGAAGTCGTCGATCGTGGATCGCTTCCTTGACATATGCTCGCGCCGAGCACATGTCAGCTCAAACGACGGTTGCGAGTTCGCATCTTGCGGCTTAGTCTGTAAAACTTGAGCGCTCCGAGCGGGCTCCCGCCTCGGAGATTTTATGGGGTCTACTTATACTCATTATGAGTATAAGTAGGAGGCGTAAACGATGACTCAACTGATCGGCGATGTGCGCGGCGGGTCGAGCCCCGCGCGCGAGCCTCCCGCAAGCGGCCTCGGCGTTCGCCCGAGCGGCCCGTGTCCGCCCCTGCCCCGCCCCGTTCTGAAATGGACTCCGGAGGTGCAGGCCGCGACCGCGCATCTTTACGAACGCGTGGCGAGGGTCATTCCGCCCGTCGAATGGCCGTTTCACGCTCCCTATGTGAAGGCGATCAACGATCTCAAGCATGTGCGCAACGCCACCATTCTCGCGCACAATTACATGACTCCGGAAATCTATCATTGCGTCGCCGATCACATCGGCGACAGCCTGCAGCTCGCCAAGCTCGCGGCGAAATCCGACGCGGAAATCATCGTCCAGGGCGGCGTGCATTTCATGGCCGAAACGTCGAAGCTGCTTAATCCCGATAAGCTCGTGCTCATGCCCGACCTTAAAGCCGGTTGCTCGCTTGCCGAGTCGATCACCGGCGCCGACGTGCGCGCCTTGCGCAAGCAATATCCCGGCGTTCCCGTCGTCGCCTATGTGAACACCTCGGCCGATGTAAAGGCGGAAGTGGACATCTGCTGCACCTCGTCGAACGCGGTCAAAGTCGTCGAGAGCCTCGGCGCCGATCGCGTGATCATGGTCCCCGACCGCTATCTGGCGCAGAACGTCGCCGCGCAGACCAAGGTGAAAATCATCGCCTGGCATGGCGCCTGCGAGGTGCATGAGCGCTTCACCGCTGAGGAAATCCAGAACTACCGCGCCGATCATCCCGGCGTGCAGGTGCTGGCGCATCCCGAATGTCCCCGTGAAGTGGTCGAGGTCGCCGATTTCGCCGGCTCGACCGCCGCGATGATCGATTTTGTGCGCAGCAAAAAGCCGGCCCGCGTGCTGCTCGTCACCGAATGTTCGATGGCCGACAATGTCGCCGCCGAAACGCCGGACGTCGAATTCGTGCGGCCCTGCAACTTCTGCCCGCATATGAAGCGGATCACCCTGCCGAAAATCCTCGACAGCCTGCTTTACCTCCGGGGAGAAGTCACCGTCGATCCCGCAGTCGCCAAGCGCGCGCGCCGCAGCGTGCAGCGTATGATCGATCTGGGCTAGACTGCCGACCGCTTCGGCCTCACTTGAACAGGGCGGACCATGCCGGCGCTCGATGCGACGATTGCGGCCATCGACGCCGCCAATGCCGACGACCCCCGCCAGATCGAGGGCCGCGCCTTCGAACTGGCCTATGCCGAGCGCATGAGCGCGCGGCTCGCCGCAGTCTATCCCGACGCCTCCGACCTCCTCAAGATCGCGACGCGCGCGCAGCATTTGCGCCGCTGGGAGATCGAACGCGCGGATTATGAGGAAGGGCGTCGCGGTTACAACGACTGGCGGCGCGCCTGCCGCATCCATCACGCCAGTCTCGCCGCGGACATCATGCGCGCGCATGGCTATGACGCGCCGGCGATCGCTCATGTCGGGGCGCTGATCCGCAAGGAGCAGCTCAAGAAAGACCCAGAGTCGCAGGCGCTGGAAAACATCGCCGCGATCGTCTTTCTCGAACATTACTTCGACGATTTTCTCGAAAAGCATCGCGATTACCCCGACGACAAGCTCGTCGACATTCTTGGCAAGACCTTGTGCAAAATGTCGCCCAGGGGCCATGCGGCGGCGCTCGCCCTGCCCTTGCCTCCGCGCGCGCGCAAGCTCGTCGAAGCCGCGATCGCCCGCGAAGCTGGAGCGCTCGCGCGGCTCGCGGCGGTCGCCGTCGACTGACTGTCGATGCGCGAGGATTTGCCTCCCATCATCATCGTCGGCGGCGGACTCGCCGGCGTGTTTTGCGCGCTCAAACTGGCGCCGACGCCGGTCGCCATCTTCGCGCCGACGCCGATCGGCTATAGCGGCGCGTCCTTTTGGGCGCAGGGCGGCATCGCCGCCGCCGTCGAACAGGGCGACACGCCCGAAAGCCACGCCAACGACACGGTGGCGGCCGGCGGCGGCATCGTCGAACGCGACATCGCGCTCGGCATGGCGCAGGAGGCGCGCGCCCGCGTCGAAGACCTGGCGATGATGGGCACGCCCTTCGATCGATCGGCCCTCGGCGGCTTCCTGCCCTCGCAGGAGGCGGCGCATTCGGCCCGGCGCATTGTTCGCGTCAAAGGCGACGTCGCCGGGCGGGCGATCATGGAGATTCTCGCAAGGGAAGTCGCCAGAACCCCGTCGATACAAATCGTCGAGGGCTATTCGGCGCAGGAAATCGTGACGCGCGCCGGGCGCGTCGTCGGAGTCCGCGCCCGCGACAACGCCGGCGTGTTCCGCGACACGCCCTGCACGGCGCTCATTCTCGCGACGGGCGGGATCGGCCATCTTTACAGGGTCACGACCAATCCCTTGGACGCGCGCGGAATCGGCCTCGCGATGGCGGCGCGGGCCGGCGCGTTGATCGCCGACGCCGAATTCGTTCAGTTTCACCCGACCGCGATCGATATTGACGCCGATCCCGCGCCGCTCGCGACGGAAGCGCTTAGGGGCGAAGGCGCGACGATCGTCGACCGCAACGGCCAACGCTTTTTGCTCGACATCGATCCAAGCGGCGAGCTCGCGCCCCGCGACATCGTCGCGCGGGGAGTCTTCGCCAGCATTGAGGCTGGCAACGGCGCCTTCCTTGACGCCCGTTCGGCGATCGGCGCCGAATTCTCGACACGCTTCCCAACGGTTTACGGAAGCTGCATGAGCGCTGGGATCGATCCTTCGCGCGAACTGATCCCGATCGCGCCCGCCGCGCATTACCACATGGGCGGCGTCTGGACCGATGCACACGGACGCACGAGCGTCGACGGCCTTTGGGCCGTCGGCGAAGTCGCATCGACCGGCGTTCACGGCGCGAACCGGCTCGCGTCGAACTCTCTCCTCGAAGCGATCGTGTTCGGCGCGCGCGTAGCGGCGGATGTGCGCGCGGCGCCGCTGTCGCCCGTCGAATGGCGGCCGCGGGCGAATCGGATCGAGCCGGCGCCGCGCGATCGCGAATTTGCCGTGATCGAGGAGCTACGCGATCTGATGTCCGCGCATGTCGGCGTTATCCGCAATGGCCCGGGACTGGCCGCCGCGGTGCGATCAATCCGCCGGATGATGTCGCAAACGCGCGACATCGAGGCGCATAACATGCTGACGACGAGCCTCATCGTCGCGGCGGCGGCGCTCGCGCGGCGCGAGAGCCGCGGCGCGCATTTCCGCGCGGACTATCCGCAACCCGACGCCGCGTTCGCGCGACGCTCGCTCATGACGCTCGAGGCCGTCCTGCGCATCGCCGACGAGGCCGAGGCATGATTTTCGAATTGCCGCCGATGCTGGTCGAAGAGGCGGTCCGCGCCGCGCTGGTCGAAGATCTGGGCCGCGCCGGCGACATCACCACGCAGGCGACCATCCCCGCGAACGCCCAGGCGCACGCGGCCGTCGTCGCCCGCGACAGCGGCGTCGTCGCCGGGCTTGCGGCGGCGCGCGCCGCCTTCGCCCTGAGCGATCCGGAAATCCTGTTTGAGGCGCAGGCGAGCGACGGCGACCGAATCGAGCCGGAAGCGCTGATCGCGCTCGTGTCCGGTCCCGCTCGCGCGATCCTCTCCGCCGAGCGCGTCGCGCTCAACTTTCTGGGACGGCTCTCTGGCGTCGCCACGCTCACCGACCGCTTTGTCAGCGCGGTCGCCGGCGCATCCGCGCGGATTTGCGATACGCGCAAAACTACGCCCTTGCTGCGCGCCCTGGAGAAATACGCCGTGCGCTGCGGCGGCGGGGTCAATCATCGCTTCGGCCTCGACGACGCCGTGCTCATCAAGGACAATCACATCGCCGTCGCCGGCGGCGTCATTCCGGCGCTCCGGGCGGCGAAGGCGCATGTCGGGCATCTTGTGAAGGTGGAAATCGAGGTCGATACGCTGGACCAGCTGCGGGAAGTTCTCGACGAGGGCGCGGACGCCGTGCTGCTCGACAATATGACGCTCGACGATCTGCGCAGCGCCGTGGCGCTCGTCGCCGGCCGCATGATCTGCGAAGCCTCCGGCGGCGTCACGCTCGCAAACGTCGCCGAAATCGCCAAAACCGGGGTCGATCTCATCTCCGTCGGCGCGCTGACGCATTCCGCCCCGGCGTTCGACGTCGGCTTAGATATTGAAATCAATTGATGATATTGTTTCTGGCGGGCTTTTGCGGCGTATTGCCGCCGGTCGCTTTCTTGGCGCCGCCGACGCTGCTATAACCCCCCTCGCCCGAATCCTCGAAAACCCTCAGGAGCCATGCCGTCCTTCGTTCGCAAGCTGATCAGCCGAGCACGGCGAAGGCTTTGGAGCTCCCCGATCTCGTCAATGCCAGGCCCGCTGCGGGCCGAGGCGACGCGCGACAAAACGATTGCCGCCGAAATCGGCGACTATGAGCGCGACTTCGGCTTCGCTCACAGCGCGGGATCGATGCCGCTGCGCACCCTGCTGCGCATCGAGCGGCTGTTGACCGGATCGTCGATCGCTTCCGCCGAAACCGGCTGCGGCAAGTCGACTATATTCCTCTCGCGCATCGCCGATCGACACAAGGTCTTCTGCTATGACGATCGCGGGCAGAAAAACTCCAGCGTCGACTATTTCCTGTCTTGTCCGGCGACGCGGCAGGATCGCCTTGACCTTGTCTTTGGTCCGACTCAGGTCACGCTGCCGAACTATGAGGAACATGTTCCCTACGACCTCGTGTTGATCGACGGGCCGCACGGCTTCCCGTTCCCCGATCTCGAATATTACTACTTCTATCCGCACCTGAAGACCGACGGGCTGCTGGTCGTCGACGACATCCATATTCCGACCATCAGCCGGCTCGCGGACTTCCTCAGCGAAGACCGCATGTTCGAGAAGCTGGAATTCGTCGGCTCGACCGCCATATTTCGACGCACCGACGCGCCGGTCTTCGATCCGCTGGGCGACGGCTGGTGGCTTCAGGACTTCAACCGCCGGCGGGCGTCCTTCCTGAAGGACATTTATCTAAAAGACGGCAAGAAACGGGCGCCGATTTCCTTCGAAGGAATCTACTGAGCCGCAGCCGCTTGCGGCTCCGGCGGCCTTCCGTCCGCTTGCGAGAGGCGGGCCAGACGCAGGCCGCGCCGCTCCAGCATCTCCGGCAATCTGGACGACAGGAGAAAGGCGAGTTCCTGCTCGCGGGTGATCGTCACCGGATCGAGCTGGCGCAGATCTTCGTCGACATGCCCGGGATGGCACATGATGAGATGCCTGCGGCCGGGCGCGCGCAGATAGCTTTGAAAGATTCTCGCATAGTCGAAGCTCGGGTGGAAATCCGAGAATCCCGCAAAGCCGTCGTTGACGCTGAAGCCCCGCCGGCGCGCCTCCCGGCGAAAGCCGCTGGCCAGAGACAGTGCGGAGAGCGCTTTGCGAGCGTTGGCGCGACGCGCCAGAATGCGATGCACGCCGTCCCCCGCATCGCGAAGCCAGACCCGGCCGCCAAGCCCTCGCGCCGCCATGGCGTCAAGCAGCGCCGTCCGAATGCCCGGAAGAACATGGATATGCTGATGGCCGTCGACATGGTCCGGCGGACGATCCGCTATAGCTTCGAACCTGTCGAACTGCCGATCGATCTCCCCCCGGATTTCATCCATCGGCAATCTTTTGCCGTAGGCCATCCGGACAATCTGGGCGAGCGGAGGAAATTCGCCGGTGGGCGCGAATTTCGGCATCGACGAGAGCGGCCGCCCCAAGGTGAGATTGAAATGCAGGCCGATATCGGCGTCGCGTCCGCGCCGAACCAGCTCCAGCCCCATCGCCGGCCAGCGCGGACCGTTCACCAGCGCCGAAACGGCGGTAATCCGTCCTGCGTCGAGCGCCTCCAAAATGCCGGCGCTCACCCCGTAAGACAGGCCATAATCGTCCGCACACAGCGCAACAATCTGCTCCTTAGCCATCGGCCTGCTTCTCCGAATCCGGCGATAATCCCTTTGCCGCTCCATTAAATATTGGTTTAACCCACCCATGAACAGCCCAGACCTCTCACTTGTCATCCCTCTTTTTAACGAAGCGCAAAACCTTCGGCCGCTGGCGGCTCGAATCGAAGCCGCCCTCGACGCCTGCGACGTGACCTACGAGGCCCTGTTTGTCGACGACGGGTCGACCGACGAGAGCCTGGACATTCTGCGCGACCTTTGCGCCGAGGAGCCGCGTTTTTGCGCCCTGTCGCTGTCGCGCAATTTCGGCAAGGAGGTCGCGATCGCCGCCGGGCTCGATCACGCCAGAGGACGCGCGGTGGTGATCATGGACGCCGATCTGCAGCATCCGCCGGAAGTTATCGCGCAATTCATCGAAAAATGGCGAGAAGGCTATAAGAACGTCTATGGCCAGCGCATCGATCGCGCGACCGATCCGAAGCTGCGCGTGGCGCTTACCGGCGTCTTCTATCATCTGCTGGAGAAGTTTGGCGACGTGCGCCTGCCGCCGGGCGCCGGCGACTTCCGCCTCCTTGACCGGCAGGCGGTCGACGCGCTTCTGACCATGCGCGAGCGCGCGCGCTTTAATAAGGGCCTTTTCGCCTGGATCGGCTTCAAGTCGATCGGCGTGCCTTTCGACGTCGACGAACGCGCCGGCGGAAAGTCGACATTCAACCTCGCTCGGCTGGTGCGTTTCGCGCTCGACGGGATGATGTCGTTCTCGTCAATCCCGCTCAAGGTGTGGACCTATGTCGGTCTCGTGATTTCGGCCTTCGCCCTCGCCATGGCAGGCTATTATTGGGTCCGCACGATGCTGTTTGGCGTTGATACGCCCGGCTTTGCCACGCTCGTGGTCTCGATCGCGTTCTTTTCCGGCATTCAGCTGATTTCGCTCGGCGTGCTCGGAGAATATGTCGCGCGCATCTTTAATGAGGTAAAGGGGAGGCCGCTCTATCTCGTCGCCGAGAGGTTGGGCGCTAGGGAGACGAACGCAAAAGCGGATGATCGGTCGTAGCGAAAGCGAAGAAGGACGAGCTTCTTTGGCGATCGCCGCGCGATCCAGCCGCACATCTGAGACGAGGCGCCGATACATGAGCTCCAAAGCCACCGGTTCGCCGTTGCGCGGACTAAACCTCGTCATCGCGGCGGCGCTGATCGCGCTGTTCGCGGCTTTCGGCGTGCGCATGTGGCGCTTCTTTGCCGCCAGCGGCGTGCCGAGTCTGCTCGAGGACTTGCCCGCGTCAAGGACCGAAGCCGACCAGCAGCTCTTCCAGTCGCGGCTCGCCAAACGCTTCCACGTTGGATCGACCGAGGTTGACGATCTCATCGACGAATTGCGCGACGACGGGTTTACGGTCGACGCCGACAAGGACATCGCGACCTATGAACGTGGCGCCGGCATTTCCGACAAGTGCCGCCGCAGCGCCAATATTCGATGGTCGCGCGGCGAGGGCGACGAACTCGCCACGATCACCGGCGGCTATTCCCTGCACTGTCCCGAGCACTGAGAACAGCGCGGGCTTAACGGAATTCTGCTAGGACGATTGCGATGATTCGCAATCTGCTTTCGGTCGGCGGCTTTACCCTGCTCTCGCGCGTGACGGGATTTCTGTCGCTCGCGATGCAATCGGCGATCATGGGCGCCGGCGCCGTCTCCGACGCGTTCTTCATCGCGCAGCGCCTGCCCAACAGCTTTCGCGCGATTTTTGGCGAAGGCGCCTTCAATGCGGCGTTTGTTCCCTCCTATTCGATGGCGATCGAGCAGGAGGGCGACGCGGCGGCGGAAGAATTCGCCGGCGAAGTCTATACGCTGCTTCTCGCTTCGCAGATCATCCTGCTCGCCATCGTCTGGACGCTCACGCCGCAATTCGTTTCGCTGCTCGCGCCGGGCCTCGACGATCGTCCGGAAAAATTCGCGCTGGCCGTCAATCTGACGCGGATCACGTTTCCTTACTTGCTCTTCATCACGCTCTTCGTTCTGCACCAGGGCGTGTTGAACGCGCGCGGCCGATTCGCGCTTCCGGCCTTCGCGCCCAATCTGATGAATTTTTCGGTGATGGCGGCGCTCGCCGTCGCCTTTCTCTTTCCCAACGCCGGCTATGCGGCGAGTTGGGGCGTCACCGTCTCCGGCGCGCTGGAGCTCGGATTGCTGATGTGGCAGGCGCGGCGCATCGGAGTCCTGAAGCGCCTGCGCAAGCCGCATTGGCCGCGCGTGCGCGACTTCTTCCTGCGCCTTGGGCCGGCGATCATCGGCTCGGCGAGCCCCCAGATCGCCGTGCTCGCCGATACGATTCTCTCCTCGATGCTCCCCGACGGCGGCGTTTCGTCGATCTCCTATGCCGAGCGGCTCTATCAGCTTCCAGTCGGCGTGATCGGCATCGCCGCCGGCACTGTATTGTTGCCGGAAATGAGCCGACGCCTCGCCGCGAACGACGAAGAAGGCGCACATCACGCGCAGAGCCGAACCATGGCGCTCACCGTCGCGCTCGCGGCGCCGTTCTTCATCGCTTTCGACACGATTCCCGAGCTGATCGTCGCCGGGCTGTTCCAGCGCGGAAAATTTTCAGCCGCCGACGCCTATGCCGCCGGGGATGTGCTCGCGGCCTATGGCGCCGGACTGATGGCGCTGGTGCTGATCGCCTCGGCGCGCGCGAGCTTCCAGGCGCGCGGCGACACCAGAACGCCGATGATCGTCGCCCTTGCGGCGCTCGCTGCAAATGTCGCCTTGAAAGTCGCCCTGTTCCAACCGCTCGGCGCCGTCGGCCTCGCGACCGCGACATCCGTCGGCTTGTGGATCAATCTCGCCGCGCTCGTCGGAATCGCGCTCGGCCAGCACTGGATGCGGTTTGACGGCGTCTTCGTCAAAACGCTCGGCGCGACATTCGTCGCCTGCGCCTTTCTGACCGCGGTCGCGATTTTCGGCCGTTCGCCTGCGCTGGCGCTTGGCGGGCATTTCGGCGCGCTCGCCAATCTCGTCGCGCTTGCCGCGCTCGGCGTCGCCGGCGCGCTCGTCTATGCCGGCGCGCTCGTTGGCGCGCTTCACGTAAGCGGCGTGACGATCGGACGCCTCAGGCGTTAAACGAATTGCGCGAGGCCGGGAATTGAATCGACGATCTCACGCAGCTTTTCCGGACCGAGTTTCGCTTCGGCGTATCCGAAAATTTCGTGACCCAGCGGTTGAATCTGATTCATGCCGATGCCGACGCCGTTAAGCTTCATGCCAAGGCCCATCAGGCCGCCCATGCCGCCCAACAACCCTCCAAGCCCGCCGCCGCCAGACGATTCAGCGGATTCGATCGCCTCGCGCGCCCCCGGGAGCCTGTCGAGCAATTCGCCGACAGCGCCGTCAGGCGACTCCTTTTGAAGGAAGCCTAGAACGAGGCCGATCGCCGTCCGTGCAACCTGCGCGTCAACTCCGAGCGCTGCGGAAACGCGCGCCGCCAGTTCATCCATTTCGGCCTCTCTCGCTTTCAATGTTTGAGAACGCGAGGACTGTCGCCGCGACCGAAAGGAAATGCAAGCCTGGCTCCGCTCGAGCTTCACGCGCCGAACGAAGAGCGACCGGCTGACGCGCACATCGCGCGCGCCAGCCCGGCATGTTACGCCGATTGACGCAGATCCGTCGGCAAGTCGGTGCGCTCGCGCAATGCGGGCAGAATGTTTCGGATCTTTTCAGCGCCCTCGGCGCCAATGACATTCTCGGCGCGTTTCAGAACCTGGCGCACCAGCGCGTCGGTTTGAGTCTCGCTGATCCCGAGCTTTTCGAGCTGTCCGGCGAGAATGTTCACGTCGGCGCGGCCATGTCCGATAAAGCTCGTCATGCCCTCAATCGCCTGAGTGACGCCGCCGTCGCCGACATGCTGCGACGCCTCGATGACTTCCTGGGCGCGCGGCATTTTGGCGATCATGACCTCCATGCTGCCGGTCTTGTCCTTGTCCCGCAGGAAACCGAGCACCAATCCGAGCGCGGCCTTGGCGATCGTCGGATCGAGCTTGGTATCGGCGACGACATTTGTGGTGAGTTCTTCCATTGGACGTCCTCCCCGCAAGCAATGCGGTTGCGGGGAAAGATGTCGCGGCGACGCGCGGCTTCAAGCGTGGCTATGCGCGCGCGTCTATGAAGCGTCCAGCCCATAAAGCGAATGCAGCGTGCGGACGGCGAGTTCGGTGTAGGCCTCGTCGACCAGCACGGAGAATTTGATCTCCGACGTGGTGATCGCGCGGATATTGACGCCCTTTTCGGAGAGGGCCCGGAACGCCTGCGCGGCGACGCCGGCGTGGCTGCGCATGCCGATGCCGATCGCCGAAATCTTGGCGACGTCCTTCTCGCCGGTGATATGCGCGAAACCGACCGCGTCCTTGACCTTTTCGATAATCGCGAAGGCGCGCTCATAATCGGCCGTTCCCACCGTGAAGGTCATGTCGGTCATGCCCTCCTCGGAGACGACCTGCACGATCATGTCGACGTTGATCCCCGCGTCGGCCAGCGGCATGAACACCGCGGCGGCGACGCCCGGCTTGTCGGCGACGCGGCGAAGCGTGATTTGCGCCTCGTCGCGCGAGAAGGCGATGCCAGTAACGACCTGCGCTTCCACGATGTCCTCCTCGTTGCAGATCAGCGTGCCCTGCCCCGGATTCTCCGGATCGTCGAAGGACGAGCGCACATAGGTCGGCACGTCATGCACCATGGCGACTTCGACCGAGCGCACTTGCAGCACCTTCGCGCCGAGCGAGGCCATCTCCAACATTTCTTCAAAGGCGACCTTGTCCATGCGGCGCGCCTTCGGCACGACGCGCGGATCGGTGGTGTAGACGCCGTCGACGTCAGTATAGATATCGCAGCGATTGGCTCTGATCGCGGCGGCGATGGCGACGGCGCTCGTATCCGAGCCGCCGCGGCCGAGCGTCGTGATCCGTCCGCTGTCGCGGTGCACGCCCTGAAAGCCGGCGACGACGGCGACTTCGCCACGGCCGAATCCGTCCAGGATGCCCGCGCCGTCGATCGATTCGATCCGCGCCGCGCCATGCGTATCGTTCGTGTAGATCGGCGTCTGCCAGCCGAGCCAGGAGCGCGCCGGCACGCCCGCCATCTGCAACGCCATGGCGAGAAGCCCGGCCGTCACCTGTTCTCCCGAGGCGACGACGGCGTCATATTCGCGCTGGTCGCAAAGCGGCGCCGCCTCCTTGCACCAGGCGACAAGCTCGTTGGTCTTGCCGGCCATCGCCGAAACGACGACCGCGACCTCATGCCCGGCGTCGACCTCGCGTTTGACGTGGCGCGCGACATTGTGGATGCGTTCGACAGTGGCGACCGATGTGCCGCCGAATTTCATGACCAGGCGTGACATGAAGACCAGGAATTGGGCGGGACGCTCGCGTCCCGCTGGAAGCGGCGCTATATGTGTCCGCGCCGGCAGGCCTGTCAACGGCGACGGCGCCGACAAGGAATCATGCGCAAGCTCCCCGTCCTTCGAGGCGCGCGCTTCGCACGCTCCTCGTGATGAGGAGCTTTCGCATAGTTCCCCTGACCTCATCCTGAGGAGCCGCAGGCGGCGTCTTGAAGGACGGGGTCAGGGGAATTACGAATTTCTCCGCATCTTTCGCGAGGCTCCCCTTGCCCCATCAGCACGCTCCCCACTCCGCCAGCGTCGACCCCGAAGACGTCGCGCGTTTCAACCGGCTCGCCGAGCTGTGGTGGGACAGAAGCGGAAAAATGGGGATTCTCCACGAGATCAACCCCGTACGAGTGGCCTATATCCGCGATCACGTGCGGCGCTTCATCCGGCATGATTCCGGCGCGCTGAATGCGCCGGGCGACCAGCCGCTCGCCGGCGTACGCATCGCCGACATCGGCTGCGGCGGCGGCATATTGAGCGAATCTCTGGCGCAGCTCGGCGCGCATGTCACGGGCGTCGATCCGGCGCCCAACAATATCGCCATCGCCAAGCGTCACGCCGAAAAATCCTGCCTGGACATCGATTATCGCAACATCACCGCCGAAGACCTCGCCGCGAGCGGCGAGCAGTTCGACGCGGTGGCGGCGCTCGAAGTCATCGAACATGTCGAAGGGCCACGGGAATTCGTCGCCACGCTCGGGCGGCTGCTGAAGCCCGGCGGCCTCCTCTTCCTGGCGACGATCGACCGGACGATGAAGAGCTATCTGCTGGCGATCGTCGCCGCCGAATATGTGATCGGCTGGGTGCCGAAAGGCACGCACAATCACGACAAATTCATCCGCCCTGACGAGCTTTCGTCCTGGCTGCGCCAGGGCGGCATGCGGGAAATCGACCGGGCCGGGATGAGCTTCCAGCCGCTGGCCAGAACCTGGCGCAAGAGCCATGACACCGACGTTAATTATTTGATGGCGGCCCGGAAAGAGGGTTAGGCTCGATCATGGCGATGAGGCGAGAATGGCGCTGAAGCTCTTGTTCGCGCCTGCCGCCGCCGGTAGACTCTCGGCCTATGCAAAGAACATCTCGCACCCGCTCCCGACTTCTCGTCACCCTCGCCGCCGCCGGACTGGCCGCCGCCTTCGCCTTTAGCCAGGCCGAAGCGAAGCCCAAGCCAGGCGAAGAAGCGCCGGCTGAAGACGCCGGCGCGAAAGCCGCCAACAAGCGCAAGCCGGCAAAGAACGACCCGAAAAGCGAAAAAGGCGATAAGCCCTCTTCCGACAAAGGCTCGGAAAAGCCGGAGCAGCTCGGCAGCTATGGAGAATGGGGCGCCTACGCCGCCCAGAGCGGACGCAACAGAACCTGCTATGCGCTCGGACAGCCGAAAGAACGGACGCCGAAGACGAAGCTCAAGGAGTCTGCCGCCTATGTCTTTATCTCGTCGCGGCCGGCGGAAAACATTCATAACGAGGTCGCGATCAATCTCGGCTATCCGACCAAGGACGGCTCACCCGCAGTGGCCGACATCGATGGCGACAGCTACGAGCTGATCACCAAGGGAACGAACGCCTGGGTGAAGGATCAGGCGCGGGAGAAAGAATTCGTCGGCGCGCTGCGCGGCGGCTCCAAGCTCATTGTGAAGGCCTCTTCGTCAAAAGGCACGAGCACGACCGACAGCTATTCGCTTAAGGGATTGTCGGATGCGATCGCCCGCGCCGTGCAGGAATGCAAATAGTCATCGCGGCCCGCCCGCGATCGAAACGTCCCTGACCGACGCCGCGATGGCGCGTATTTCAGGCGCGACGTCGGGATATTTTGTCGCCAATTGATCGAGATCGCCGATTTCGACATCCTCCGGCGTGACGCCCGGCCATTCCGTGCTTGCGCCAAGAAACCAGCGTCCGCTCCCCAGGAGCCGCGCCATGTGAAAGGTGTCGCCGGGAATAAGCAGCTGCAGCCGCTGGCCCGCGCGCAGATCGGGTCCGACCACCACGCGCTCGGTCGAACGGTCGCCATGGAGCAAGAAAAGCTCGAGCGGATCGCCGAGGTAATAATGATAGAGCTGGTCGTTGCGAATTCGGTGCAGCCGAACCGGCGCATGCGGCGCCACCAGAAAATAGAGCGCCGACCCCACTGGACCGCTGCGCGCGAAGGGCGCTGGCAGCGCGTCGGCGCCGATCGAGAGCTTGCTCGTATAGGTGATGCGGACAAAGCCGCATGTCGCGTTAGGCTCGAGCGCGAGCAGATCGATGATTTCTTGATCGCTCAAAGCATCAGTCATGTCGGGGCTCCTGGGTCCACCAAGTATAAATCTCATGATACCAAGTATCTGACTATAAGAAATACTCTCTGTGGTCCTTGTTGTTCCCGATCGACTCCGCAAACTACGCGTCAGCCACGGCAGTCCCCCCTGTAGCTGTCCTGGCGGACGGCGGCGGCTTTCACCGCTGCATCACCCGTCGCCGTCCCTGTCCTTCCGGCAAAGTCCGGACAACAATGGGAGAGGCATATGGCAGTTAACGTTCACGACGGCGAAACCGGCAAAATCCTGATGTATCTGATCGGCTTTACGGCTTTTGTCATCGTCGGCCTGACCTGGGCGCCGCATTGGATTTCGCCCGACAGCGCAAACCTCACCGGAGAGACCGGCAGCACGGCGCGCATGATCCAGTGACGCGGCGACGCTCCGGGAGCCCGCCCCTTCCGGAGCGTCCAACGCATGTCCGGCGCCCCGGTTGCAAAGCAAATTCGTTTCCGGCATAACGGCGCCCGCGACGGTTCGGCGAAACGCTGACCCGGCGCGACGGATGCGGGTGTAGCTCAGGGGTAGAGCACAACCTTGCCAAGGTTGGGGTCGAGGGTTCGAATCCCTTCGCCCGCTCCAGTTTCTCTAAATAAAAACAACCATTTAATGAGCGCCCTTCGGGGCGTTTATTGCTTCCCCGGCCCTTCGTGCCACTCCGGGGAAGCAGGGGGGAAGCAGATGGACGCGTAACGGCGCGCAGTCGCGGCGGCGTTCGACGGCGATCTCGTATCCCCAGTCCCCATCTCTTTGCGTTGTTGCGTCATGTCACTTGTTTCCATGTCGACGCCTCAAACGGCCTGCAAAGCTTTTTGCACCACCTTTGGCGCGCGTTCGATGACCAGCAGATAGGCTCGTGTCGGTCCCTCCGGCTGACGTGAACCCTGTTCCCAATGGCGAAGCGTGTTGACGCTGAAGCCGAAGCGGCCCGCGAACTCCTCCTGCGTCATGTCCAAACTCGCCCGGATCGCCTTCACGTCGATCTTTTCTGGCACGCGGACGCGATAGGCGCTTTCATCCGCCTTCCCCTCGGCGTAGGCCACTGCTTCCCGAAGGCCGCGTCGAATACTGTCGGCAACCTTGCTCATCGCTTTCTCCGTTTGAATGTCTCGACCAGCAACGCCGTGAGCCGCCGGAAGTCGTTGCGGTCCTGCTGACTCAGATCGGCCCGCTCGTTCTTGGCGTATGCGGTGAGCGCAAAAAGTGGCATCCGGCGTCGTGATGAAAATAAACCACACGCGCGCCGCCGCGCTTGCCCCTCCCTTTTAATCCCCACCTCAATTTCCGGACGCCGCCCAAAGCGATGGCCCGCGATGGTCGGTCGGACGCCGTTCGATTGACGCTCGAACAATGACACGCCGAGATCGTCTTCAAGCGCTTGAATGCGCCGGCTGACGGCGGATTGTCGCACGCCGAGAACTTTCGCTGCGCGGCTGAAACTCGCGCGATCAGCGACGATCAGCGCCTGAGAAATCGAAACGAGGTCGACGATATCGCAATCTCCTATAAGATAAACGCCTTCGGCGAGGAGCCTCTTGCGCCGCGGCGGTGATGCGCGTCGCTGTTCCGAAACGAGCTTCCGAGTTCCTTCATCATCGTGTCGCCTTCACTTAAGCGCCCATGAAGTGGTTGCGTGTTATGAACCGCTCGGCGATGAGCTTTCGCGGTTTGCCCACCCGCCGCCGAGCGCCGTGAAGAGAGCGACGGCGTTGGCGAGGCGTTGGGCTTCCGCCTGGATACGGGCGATGGACGTGCCGAGATAGGCGCGCTGGGCGTCGACGACCGCAAGCTGCGACACAGAGCCGAAGCTTTGTTGCGAACGAATCTTAGCGAGATATCTTCGCGCCGTGTTCTCCGCGATGCGCGTCTCCCTGACTGCCCGGGCATCGCCCTGCAGGGCGCGAAGCGTATCCGCGACATTCTGGAAGGCGTTGATGACGGTCGAGCGATACCGCGCCTCGGCCTGGTCGAGACCCGCCTCGGCGGCGCGTTGCTTGTTGAGGAGCGTCATGCCATCGAAGGCGGACTGGGCGACATTGCCTGCGAATGTGTAAAAGGCAGTGCCTGGCAGAAAGAGCTGCGCAGGGTAAAACGCTCCCGTGCCGCCGTTGGCGGACGGGACAATATTGGGCAGCCGCGCCGCGACGGCGACGCCAATCTGGGCGCTGGGGGTCAATCAGCATTGGAACGGGACCCCGAATTGGCGTCGAACCACGCCGATTCACAGCCTGAAGCACAGTGCCGAAACACCATCTCTCCTTCGGGTTGGCTCTTCGACGGAGATGGAGCAATCGCATTCGTACTCGCATTACCCCGCAGCGACCTCAAAAGATCTGCTCGAAACTTGAATCTCATGGCCATGGTCCCCTGTCGGCTTCATATGCGGCGTTGGAGCGGGCGATTTCGATTTCGCGGGTCGTGGGCGACCAGCCGCCGCCGAGCGCCTGATAGAGGCTCGTCGCCGCCTGAAAATGGGAGAGCCGCGCGATGGCCAGCTGGTCCTGCGTCTGGAAATAGCTCGTCTGCGTTTGCGCCAGCGTCACGATGTCAATTGTCCCTTCCCGCAGTGTCATCTCCGCTGCGTCCAGCGCGCGGCGTGCGGCGGACACCGCGACGCTCAGGA
>Ga0194126_10003070_pt1 | contig 26735 bp, 19 predicted proteins | sample TA2KigC150mmetaG_FD_148641 | JGI IMG/M metagenome (GOLD analysis project Ga0194126, IMG submission 148641) | Freshwater microbial communities from Lake Tanganyika, Tanzania - TA2015035 Kigoma Deep Cast 150m | ecosystem: Environmental > Aquatic > Freshwater > Lake | place: Tanzania: Lake... | reverse complement strand
GAGGCGCTCCCCGCCGGCGCATACGAAGAAACGTGGGACGGGCGAGGGAACGGCGGCGAGGAGGCCGCCTCCGGCATCTACTTCGCCGAGCTTCGCTCCGGAAGCACGACGGAGACCGTCCGGCTGCATCTGATCCGATAAAAGAGGGGACGCCTGGCCTTTTTCGCTCGTTCGATGACGAGCGCACGATTGGGAACCCCCACGCCGGTGAGCCGTCGAAGCAAGAAAGGGTCCCTGCCCCCCGATTTCCCTCTTGAGTTTTCTAAGGCGGCACCTTAGATTTCTCAGTCATGCGGTACGTGCGTCGCGAGCTCGAGCGCCGGGTCCTCGCCGCCGCGCGGGACTTTCCCGCGGTGGTTCTCACGGGACCCCGTCGCGCCGGAAAGACCTTCCTTCTTCGCCATCTCCTCCCCGACGCCGGGTATTACCTCTTCGAGGATCCGGATCTCGTCGCGCGCTTCCGATCCGACCCGCAAGGGTTCCTCGACGACGTGCGGCTCCCCGCCATCCTCGACGAGATCCAGAACGTCCCCGAGGTCTTCAACTTCGTCCGAGCGCGGATCGACCGAGCCCCACGCCGGATGGGCCGTTGGTTCCTCACCGGCTCGCGCGAGGCAGGGCTCATGCGGAACGTGAGCGAGTCGATGGCGGGAAGGGCCGCCGTTCTCCACCTCTTTCCGATGTCGGTGCGCGAGCATCCGAAGGTCGGGATCCTCCGCGGGGGCTATCCCGAGGTCCTCGCGAGGCCCCGCGCGGCGTCTCTCTGGTTCAGTTCCTACCTCCAGACGTATCTCGAAAGAGACGTGCGCTCGATCGCCGCCGTTCAAGATCTGGCCGCCTTCCGGAGGTTCCTCGCGCTCCTCGCCGCGCGGCACGGCCGCATTCTCAACAAGACCGATCTTGCCGCCCCGCTCGGGATGAGCATTCCCGGAATCACGGCGTGGCTTCGGATCCTCGAGGCGACCCAGCAGATCGTCCTCGTGCCCCCCTTCTTCGAGAACCTGGGGAAGAGGCTTGTCAAGTCGCCCAAGCTCTACCTCGCGGATTCGGGGTTGGTCTGTCACCTCCTCGGCATCGACACGGAAGCGGAGCTTCGGAAATCGCCGCTCCTCGGCGAGGTCTTCGAGGGTTTCCTCGCCGCCGAGATCGTGAAAGCACAGGTGAACGCTGGACGGCGCCCTGAGATCTACACGTTTCGCGACCAACAGGGACTCGAGGTGGACTTCCTCGTTCCGATGAAGGGGGGCCGGTTCGCTCTCATCGAAGCCAAGGCCTCGCGGACGGCGGTCCCGTCGATGGCCGCCCCGATGCTCCGTCTCGCCGAGGCGTGGAAGGCGCGGCGCGGTGCGAGAAGCCGCATCGACCTCTTCGTGGTTCACGAGTCGCCGCGAGCCTGCGCTCCATCCCGCGCGATCGCGCCCGGCGTTCGCGCTCTCCCGTGGCCGATTTTCCTGAAGGAGATGAAGCTCGATTAGCCGGCAACCCAGGGAGCGCCTTCCGGAACACATGGAGATCCGCTCGATGCCGGCTTGTGCGCTCGTGCCCGGTCATTGCGGGGGCGCGTGCCCTTTCTCTTTGGTGACAAACGCTCCTTCTCGCGATCACGCATTCGGAAAAGGGCGCGTTTCCCCGATTGCTGCCATCGGAACTGCGGCTTCCTCGGCCAAGAGAGACGATGCTCCTGGGTTCACTCAGTACCCGATACCTTCTCGCTCCTCTCGGCGGCGGCGTCCCCGCGAGCGTGCGTCTCCACGGCGCGCGGCCGAACCCCTTCAACGCGACCACGCGGATCCGCTTCGATCTTCCCGAGAGCGGAAGCGCGAGCCTCGCGATCTACGATCTCGCGGGTCGCCTCGTGCGTGTTCTTCTCGATGAGGCGCTCCCCGCCGGCGCATACGAAGAAACGTGGGACGGGCGAGGGAACGGCGGCGAGGAGGCCGCCTCCGGCATCTACTTCGCCGAGCTTCGGTCAGGAAGCACGACGGAGACCGTCCGCCTGCACCTCATTCGATGAAGATGAAAGAGAGGACGCCTGGCAAACTCGGGGACATGATACCGATTTCGGCACGACTTCCGGCTTATCCCGATCGCGGGCGGGGCGAAATCGGTAGGGTGTCCCCCAAATCCCCCAAATCGAGCGCTTGACCGCACGGCCCAAACGGACGATACTCCCGAATAGTCCGACCAATATGGAGGATGTTCCCGAATGGCCGTTCTCCCCCGCCTTCTCCGTCTCTGTCTCCCCAAGCGCCAGTCCGCATTTCTCTGGGGTCCACGGAAGACGGGAAAGACCACCCTCCTTCGAACGATGTTTCCGGAGAGCCTCCGGTTCGATCTCCTGGATACGGATCTCCTGCTCGAACTCACGAAGCGCCCCGCTCTTCTTCGCGAACGGATCGAGGCGGCGGACCCGAAAAGGCTCCGGCATCCCGTCCTCATCGACGAGGTGCAGAAAGTCCCCCGCCTTCTCGACGAGATCCATGGGCTCATCGAAAACAAAGCACTTCGCTTCATCCTCTGCGGTTCCAGCGCGAGGAAGCTGAAGCGGGGACGCGCGAACCTCCTCGGCGGGCGGGCGTGGAGATATACGCTGCATCCCCTCGTGTCCGCCGAGGTTCAGGATCTCGATCTTCTCATCGCGCTCAATCGAGGGATGATCCCCGCGCACTACCTCGACGCGGCCTACGAGAAATCACTCGAGGCCTACGTGCGCGACTACCTCAAGGAGGAGGTCTTTGACGAGGGTCTCACGCGCAACATGCCGGCATTCTCGCGCTTCCTCGACGCGGTTGGCTATTCGCATGGCGAGCTCACGAACTACGCGAACATCGCCCGCGACTCCGGCGTCGACGCGAAGACGGTGAAGGGATACTACGAAATCCTGGTCGACACTCTTCTCGGAACGATGATCGAGCCGTTCAAGAAACGGCAGGATCGACGGGTGATCTCCAAGGCGGGGAAGTTCTATCTGTTCGATGTCGGGGTGGTGGGCGTCCTCACGAAACGCCGCATCGTAGAAGAGCGCGGGGAAGCGTTCGGGCGGGCGCTCGAGCATTTCATCCTGATGGAGATTCTCGCGCACCGATCGTACAAGGAACTTTCTTACGACGTGAACTTCTGGCGGACAAAGCAAGGGCACGAAGTGGACTTCGTCCTCGCGAGGGGCGAGGTCGCGATCGAGGTGAAGGGTTCCTCGCGCGTCGATCGAGCCGAGTTCCGGTCGCTTCAGATGTTCAGGGAGGAATACCGGCCGCGCCGCGCGATCCTCGTCTCGAACGAGCGGGCGCCCCGCGTGCACGAGAAGATCCTCGTCCTTCCGTGGCGGGAGTTCCTACGAAGGCTCTGGGGCGGAGCGATTCTCACCTAGGGACCGAGAGTTCCCTTCCTCTCTTCTCCATTCGGGGGCAAGAATACCACCGGCACCGAAACGGCGGAAGGCCAGGGGGCTTCGCCCCCTGGACCCCCATGTCAGAATACAGAATCCAGCAAACCAGAATCCAGTACCCATCTTACTGACTGCGGGCCACCCGGAACCCGACGTAGTTGGGCGCGAGCGACGGGCTGACGTCGTACCGGGCCGAGCAGCGCAGGTAGTTGTCGTTGCCGCCCCACGAGCCCCCACGCAACACCCGATACGAGCCGGTACCCGGCCCCGTCGGATCCGTCGCCGGAGAGGTTCCCAGATCGCACTGCCACCAATCGTTGCACCACTCCCACACGCTCCCCGCCATGTCGTAAAGACCGAGCGACGCAGGCGCCGCAGGATAGCTGCCGACCGCCGCGGTCCGCGGGTACTCCCCCGAGAGACAGCCCCAGTAGTTCGCCCGGCTGCAATCCGGCGCCTCGTTCCCCCACGGATAGATCCGCTCGTCGTCGTACTGCGCCGCATACTCCCACTCCGCGTCCGTCGGAAGACGATACCCCGCCGCCGTGTACGGATTTCCCCCGTTGCACGACCACGTCGAGTGGTTATACGCGCGAGCCAGGCCGGCCTGCAGGCTCAGCCAATCGCAGTACGCCGCCGCCCCGTACCAAGTCACCACCACCACCGGGTGGTTCTCCTTCCCCGGCGTCACCGTGAACGTCCCCGCATTGAACTTGATCCGGCTGTAGCTGCTCCCGACATTGACCAACCGAACCGTGCTCCCGTCCAGGTTGTCGTTCACAGACAAAGACGTCGCCGTCACGTAGCCCTCGTCGTACGCCCACTGGAGCGCGTCCCGATACTGCCGGTTCGTCACCTCGTACTGCCCGAGGTCGAACGGATGGGTGAGCGTCACCTCGCGCTCGTCGATCCCGCAAAACGCGGCCCCATCCCCCATCGTGAACGTCCCGACGGGGACCGAGACCACCGGCGGAGGTCTCAGGGCAATGTTCGGATCGTAATCGCTCTCCAGTATCTCCGGTGGCGGAAACGGCCGGGAGCCGGCTTCCGTGCATTTCCTGGCCGTTTCGAGTTCTTCGATCCCGACGGCTCTTTGGATTTCGTTCGGCGCTTCTTCCCGGCAGCCGAGGATCGCGGTCAAGAGGCCGACGGTCAGGAGGAAGACGCCAAGCACCGCGAAGAAGTCTCGCCTCCGATTTGCCGGCCGTCTCGTGCGCACTTTGGTTCTGGTAAGCATGTGTTCCTCCTTAGGTTTCAACCGGAAGTCACCAGAATAGATTTTGAGGAAGCACTCGCGACTTCGATGGGCTGGAGCATCGGTCTCTCTCCTCTTCGTTCGCTCGCCCTTCTCTCTTCAATCCTATTCATCATAAGCTTCCCCACGCTCGACGAGGACCGCGCCCCATGAGAAGCTTTCCGTACCAGGCACGGCTGCACGTTCCTCGGACGCGACGGACGCGGTTCGATGACGTCCGTCCGGAATGGCTGGGCTTGTATTTGCTTCTCGGCATGAGAAATCACCGATCGATTTTCCGGAACGTAGTGTATCACACGCATCCGGGCGTGTCGAGGGTTTCCGGGACATCTCGGTGCCGCGCCGCGGAATCTCGAAGTGGGAACACAATCCCGCGCGCGCTCTCTACCCCGCCCGAATCGGTTCGGGAAGATCACCGGCGAATGAGACGCGGGCAAACGCTTCGCGGCGCGCGGCTTCGAGAAGATCGATGTCGCGGACGAGGTCGGCCGCCCCGAGGCCGAGTGACCCGTGCTGTCTCTCTCCGAGAAGCTCGCCGCTCCCGCGGATGCGGAGATCCTCCTCCGCGATGCGGAAGCCGTCGTTCGTCCTCTCGATCGCGCGGAGGCGCTCCTCCGCTTCCGGAGTGATCGGACCGCGCGTCACGAGAAAGCACGACGAGGGAAGATCGCTCCTCCCCACGCGCCCGCGGATCTGATGAAGCTGCGAGAGCCCGAAGCGATCCGCCTCCTCGACGATCATCACGGTCGCAAGCGGGAGATCGATCCCAACCTCGACGATCGTGGTCGCGACGAGCACGTCGATCGCTCCCTCGCGAAGCCGATCGACGACCTCGATCCTCTCCGCGACCGGAAGACGCCCGTGGAGACAACCGACCCGCCGATCGCGAAAGAAACCCTTCGCGAGCTTCTCCGCGGCGGAGACGGCGGCGCGCCGGTCCTTCGCCTCGCTCTCCTCGACGAGCGGAAAGAGGACGAAGCCCTGCTCGCCCGCGTCGATCCGCTGGCGAAGATGCCGGTACCCCTCGATCGCCCCGCGCCCTTCGAGGCGCTTCGTCCAGACCGGCCGCCGTCCCGGCGGGAGCGTCCGGATCACCGAGAGATCGAGATCGCCGTAGAGCGTGAGCGCGAGGGAACGCGGGATCGGCGTCGCCGAAAGAAGGAGAAAGTGACAGCGCTCCCCCTTCGCAGGGAGAAGAGCCCTCTGACGCACGCCGAAACGGTGCTGCTCGTCGACCACCGCGAGCGCGAGGTTCCGAAAGCGGGTCGCCTCCTCGAGAAGCGCGTGCGTCCCGACGACGAGCGCGAGGTCTCCTTCCGCGATCCGCTCGCGGGTCCGCTTTCGTTCCGACATCGAACGATCACCCGTGAGGAGTCCGACCTCGATGCCGAGCGGGCCGAAGCGCTCTTTGAGCGCGCGGGCGTGCTGGCGCGCGAGGACCTCGGTCGGGACGAGAAGGGCCGCTTGCCCGCCGCCCCCGACGACCGACGCGATCGCCGCCGCCGCGACGACCGTCTTCCCCGACCCGACGTCCCCGACGAGAAGCCGCTCCATCGGCCGTCCCGATTCGAGATCGGCGCGGATCTCCTCGATCGCTCGTTCCTGATCGGCGGTGAGGCGGAAAGGGAGCGCCTCGAGGAAGCGGGAGAAGAGAGGGCAGGCCCCCGCGAGCACGTGCGGCGTCCGCGCGCGCTCCCTCGCGCGCAGCGAGACGGCGAACGCCGATTGCAGGCGGTACAATTCTTCAAACACGAAGCGTCTTCGCGCCCGCTTCGCGTCTTCGATCGCCTCGGGGCGGTGCGCGGCGAGGAGCGCCTCGCGAATCTCCGGGAAGCCGAGGCGCGCGCGGAGATCCTCGGGGAGCGGATCGTCGAGGGTGCCGACGTGTTCGAGCGCGCGGCGGACCGCCTTTCGGAGAACGCGCGGCGGGAGGCTCGGGATCGCCGGATAGCGCGCCACGATCCGCTCGAACTCCCGCTCCTCCTCCTTCCGGATCGTCTCGAACTCGGGGTGAAGAAGCGCGGGGGGCGATCCGGTCGGCGTCCCCTTGACGAGAAGGCGAGCCCCCGGTTTCAAGCTCCTGGCGAGATACGGCGCGTGAAACCAGAGCGCGCGGATCGAGCCGGTCGCGTCGGCGAGGATCCCCTCGACCGCGGTCACCCGCCACCCGCGACGGAGGGCGCGAATCGAATCGAGGCGGACATCGAGAACGACCGTCTCCCCCGCGCGCGCCTCGGCGACCGATCGCTTCTCGCCGGGGAGAACGTACTCGCGCGGGAGGAGACGGAGAAGATCGCCGACCGTGACGACGCCGCGGAGAGAGAGCGCTTCCGCGCGCGAGGGACCAATCCCGGGGAGGGTCCGCACGCTCACCCCACGATCGATCGGCCCGCCCGCCAACGGTCTACTTCCCGTCCCCCGGCTTCCACCGGAGGATGTAGATCTCGCCCGCGTCGCGCCGCTCGTCGTTCGGCCCGTCACCGAGCATCGTCCCCGCGAGAAGGCACACGCGGTCGCTCAAGCGGCTGCTCTCGAGAAGCGTCGCGATCTTGTCCCCCGCCGACGGGCCGAGCATCCGAAGATCCGCCGCTTCCGGCTCCAGAAGATCGACGATCGGCCGGAGGTCCGACTGGGGGCGTCCGAGGAATACGTACAACATCCCGGCGTCGACCCGCGACCCGCCGGGTCCATCGTTGAGGAGTGAAGAGGTCACGAGATCGCCGTACCCGTCTTCGTTCCAATCCAAACAATGGAGAACCGAACCGACCTGGTCTCCGCGCTCGGCGCCATAGATCGTGAGATCCCTCCCGAGCGCGAGGTCGAGCATCGTCCCCGGCCCCGCGGAGCGGCTCCCGAAGAGGACGTATACCTCGCCGCAGTTCTCCCTCTCGTTGTTCGGGCCGTCGGCGAGGTTCGCGCCGATCACGAGGTCGTCGACACGGTCCCCGTCGAGATCCCCCGCGGAGACGGCGATTCCGGCCGCGTCGTACGCCTCGGCGCCGTAGATCGTGTACTCGCTCCCATCCGAGAGCACACGCTCCCCCGCAAAGCGGGTTCCGGGCGCGCCGAAGAGGACATACACCTCTCCCGCGTTCGTCCGGCCGTTCGCGGGGCCGTCCGCGAACCCGCATCCGAGGAAGAGATCGATTTCGCCGTCTCCATTCCAGTCGCCGGCCGCCATCGCGCTCCCGAGCGCGTCCGCGTCATCCCCGCCGTAGAGAACCGGAAGGTTCATGACCGAAAGATCCAGGATCCCGACGATCTCGTCGCGGAGATCCCCGTAGAGAACGTACACCGCGCCGGCGTCGCGCGTCTCCCCTCTCGGCCCGCTCGCGCCGACCGCGGCGAGGAGAAGATCCTCTTTTCCGTCGTGATCGAGATCGGCGACGAGGATTCGCCGGCCGAGCCGATCTCCTTCCTCGCACCCCAGAATGAGAAGATCCGGGGTCTTTCTCACGTCAAGAACTTCGCGCTTCTTTCCGTCCGAACCGCCGAGAAGAAGAAACGCTTGGCCCGAGCGGGGCCGGAGCGAGTCGGAGGGACCGTCCGCGTAGCGCGCGCCGATGAGAAGATCCGGGATGCCGTCTCCGTCCCAATCGCCGACGTCGGCGGATGAGCCGATCCGGTCGTTCGACTCCGCCCCGTAGATCACCGACGCGTTCCACGACCCCTTCCCTTCCTTCTCGCGCGGCCCGCCGAAGTAGACGGCGACCTCTCCCGACCGCGCCCGGTTGTTGTGGCGCCCGTCGGCGAGCCACGCCCCGAGGATGATCTCGTCGTAGCCGTCGCCGTCGAGATCGCCGAAGCGGACCTGCACGCCGAGCTCGTCCTCGGCGTCGGCGCCCATGAAGCGGACGTCGTGTCTCTCCATGAGATCGATCGAGGCGGCGCTCGGCTTCTCCGTCTCGGCGGCGGGCCCGGCGGGGAGAAGCGCGAGCGCGGCGACAGCGAGGAACAGGCGGAGATCCCTCACGCGCGGCCTCCCCTCTCGGTCTCGATCGTCCCCTCGAAGACCTCCTCGCACCATCCCTTGAGAAGTAAAGCGCCTTCGGCCTCCTCGATCGCGAGAACGCCCCCTTGCATCACCGCCCGCACCTTCGAATCGACGAGGCCCTTCCGCCGGGCGGCGGCGAACGCGCCGGAGGCCCCCGTCCCCGATGATTCCACCGGGCCGACGCCGCGTTCCCACAGCACCACGTGAAGCTCGCCCGGACCGATCACCCGCGCGAAGTCGACGTTCGTCCGCTCGGGAAAGATCGGGTGGTTCTCGATCTCGCGCCCGAGCCGCTTCCAGTTCGCGTCGTCCCATCCTTCGAACACGACCGCCTGCGGGTTCCCGATGTTCACGCAGGAGACGCGTATGGTCTCTTCGGAAAGACGAATCGGGAGATCGATCGCCTCGTCCCCCTCCGCTCGAACCGGAATCTCCGGGGGACGAAAGCGCGGAGCGACGATCCGCGAGGCGAGAAAGCACCTCGCTCCGGTCTTCTCCTCGAGAAGGTGACCGGAGACGCCCGCGACCGTCTCGACCGTCGCGGAAACGCGGTCCCCGCCGGCGCGCGCGAGAACGTACGACGCGACGCACCGCGTCCCGTTCCCCGACATCTCCCCCTCGCTTCCGTCCGGGTTGAAGATCCGCACGAGAACGTCCGCCTCCTCGGAGAGGAGAAGAAGAAGGAGCGTATCGGCGCCGACGCCGCTCTTCCGATCGCAGAGCGCGCGGGCGAGCGCCGCGGGATCGGCGACCGGAACGCGGCGTGCGTCGACGAGAACGAAATCGTTTCGGAGCGCTTGGAGCTTCGTGAAGGGAACGCGCATGCGCCGCCTCGCTCGGGGAAGGTGGTCGATTCGCCGCAAGCATACCGGCGCTCCGCGCCCGGCGCAAGGATGTGTACCAGGTACCGTCGGGGGGTGCACCGGATCCAGCGGCCCGGCGCAAGGATGCGTACCCAACACAGTGGGAGAAGTGTGCCAGGTACAGTTGACAGCCGAGCGGGCGGTCGCTATGGTAGCCGCGTCATGCGAAGAGCCCTTCCGCTCGCGGCCCTCCTTCTTCTCGCCGTCTTTCGAGAGGCGCCGGCCCTCGAGGCGGGACCGCACCCTTACTTCTCCCGCACCGCATCCGGATCCGCGATGGGGAACGCGATCGTCTCGCTCCCGGCGCATCCGTCGAACATCTGGGCGAACCCGGCGGGGCTCGCGTTTCAGGAAGGGGCGCTCTTCTACGCCGCGCCGCACGACGAGGTGAGCGGATACAGCGAGGACTTCCGCGACCGCGTGCTCGCCGCGAGCAGCGAGCGGCCCGGCGCGGGGGGGATCGGGATCGCGATCATCGTCCGGCAGAACGATGATCAGCTCTATCGATCCGGGGACGCGATCCGCAGGGTCGACATCATCGAGCCGGCCTTCTTCCTCGCCTACGGGCGGAAGGTCGGCGCGAAGACGGCGGCCGGCGTTTCACTCTTCGGATATCAACATCGCGCGGACGTCGATCTCTTCGACGGGAGCCCGACCGCCGGGCTCGCGGCCAGCGTCCTTCGGGTTTGGGATCATGCTCTTCGCGGGAAGCTTCCTCTCGAGTGGCGATGGGGGTTCGCCGCGGGAAACATCGGGCCTTCGTACGACATCGGCGAGACCGAGACGAACCTTCCCCTCTACCTTCGAACCGGCGTCTCGACGAAGTGGGAGGCGGGGCGGCAGAACCGCGTGGTCGGCTCCGCCGATCTCTACTTTCTCCCCCGCAAGGAGGGCGAAGCCGGGAGACGCTTCGGCGGGGGGATCGGCGCGGAGACCGTTCTCGCCGGAACGGCGGCGATCCGCGTCGGATACGTTTGGGACGAGGAGCGGGACCGGAGCGATCCCACGTTCGGGTTCGGGATCGGGAACGAGGTCTATCCGCACATCGGCGGGATGATCGAGTACGGGCACGGGCCGGGAGACGGCGCGGGCGGCGACTTCGCCGATCATTTCGGAGTGCGCGTGTACTGGATTCCCTAGCCTTCCCTCCGAAACGCGAAGCGCCCGCCGGAGCGGGCGCCTCTTCGTCTCGCGCGGACGAGCACGATCACTTCCGTTCGAGAACGTACTTTCCTCCGAAGTCGAACAATTCAAGCTTAAATGTTCCCGCGGGGCCTCCCCCGCCCGCCGAACGGGACGGGTTGATCTCGGAGACGTAACCGCCGAGCGGGAGGGTCCGGTTCTCGGCGGCGAGCGCCCGGAGAAGGAGCGCGATGCCGTCCTCGCGGATCGGCGAAAGCTGGAATAGGAGGCCGCCGGTTCGAAGAGCGAACTGGTCCAGACGCACGGTTCTCCGCACCTCCCGCGCGCGGCTCACGACCCCGGTGTCCGGAGAGGCGTCCGCGGAAGCGACCTCTTCGGCCGCAGGCTCTCCCGCGGAGGAATCGGCCGTATCCGCGACCGCCGGAGCCCGCTCCTCCACGACCTCCTCGGTCCCCAGGAACTCCACCTCGGCCGGCATCCAGATCTTCTTCCCCGCGATGTCCGCCGGCAGTTTCCCCGCCCAAGCGGCCGGGTCGACCGCCTCGTACAGGGAGACGTCGTAGAGCCGATGCTCCACAAGGGTCGGGAGATCGGACTCGCCGAGCACCCACTTCGTGTCGAGGCGTTCCTCTCCGAGCTCATAGCCCTCGAGGCGGAGGTGCGGGTAGGGGTTTCGCCACTTGCGGACGAGCAGCTTGAACGGGTTCCCCTCAAGGGTCGGGTAGATCTCCTCGAACCCGTCGGCCGTCAAGATCTGGTACGCCATCCCCTCGCGGAGGAGGGCGAAGTCCCCCTTCACCGCCAGGACTTCGGGCGACGTCAGACGGTAAGTGTCCGTCTTGCTCGGGATCGCGCCGCTCATCGCATCGGCGAGACCGGCATCAACGAACTTCTCCCCCCCGCCGCACGAGAGCGTGAGGAGAGCGAGCGGAAGCGCGAGAAGAACCGCGAGAGAACGCATGATCAAGCCCCCGATCGAACGTTTTTCGATGACATCCGGTTGGCAACGCTACCACCCGGCGCCGCACGGTGTCAATCGCGATCCCCCGTGGGGGTTGACCTCCATCCGGCAGAAACTCAGCATGTCTCTTCTCGGCTGGGGGCCGGGGGAGGGAGGGGCTGAGACGGCCCTCACTCGGGCGGCCGCGCAAGGAGCGCGATTCTGACGGATGGACGTTCATGCGGCCGGGTCCTTCCGGGAGTCGCGCGGCGCGGTGCAGGCTATCGGAGGAGGAGCATCGGCAGGACGGAGGATCCCTCGGTGTGGACCACGCGGCAGAAATAGCGCCCGCTCGGCGCTTCCCGGCCGGCCTCGTCGCGCCCATCCCACCGAAAGACCGTCCGCCCCTCGCGTACGCCGCCGGAAAAGAGGACGCGCACGAGGGCGCCCGCGGCGTCGTGCACGGCCGCCCGAACCTCGCGCGGGCGGTCCGACTCGATTGCGACCTCCGTCTCTGGATTGAAGGGGTTCGGCCGGTTGCCGAGGATGCGAATCGGCACCGGCCCGCGATCCGCGGAGGGAGCGGGGGAATCACCCCCCCTTCGAACGGTGAGCGAACAGGGAGGATCGGTGACGTTTCCCGTCGCGCTCACGGCGCGAACGAAGAGCCGGTGTTCTCCGGAGTCGGGAACGGCCGCCTCGATCGAGAAGCGCGGCTCCCCGCGGACCCCGCTCTCCTGGAGGAGCGCCCGGACCCACGGCCCCGCGTCGATCCGATACTCGACCGCGGCAACCGTGTCGATCGCGATCGAATGACCGTAACCGAGCGGGTTTCGGTTCGGGTGCGGAAGAACCGCGGCCTTCCCATCGACGCGGACCGCGCCTCCCCGGCCGAGCGAGAGGATCTCCACGGTCGGGCGGCGTCCGAGAGCCTCGGGAAAGCCGTCGCCGTCCGCGTCGATCCAGCCGACCTGCCCGCGCGCCGTCTCGCTGATCGTCGCCGCGCCGATCGGGGAGCTTCGCATGATGCAGCGGGGATCGTTTTCCGGACACGACCCGTACTGGCTGTTCCGCGTCTCCCAACCGAGATAGCCGGAGACGCGGTCGCAGGGGACGTGGGCCGCGTAGTATTGGTCGAGCGCGTAGAAGATGTGTCCGGTCTCGTGGGCGCACACGGACGCGAAGTTCTCCGGCCCCCAACCGTCGTTGTCGAGGGTGAGGACCATGTAGGGCCCCCCCAGATAGGCGTACGCGAACGTTCCGTCCGCGAACATTCCATCTTCATCTTCCGATGAATCGACGATGAAGACCGCAAACGCCCAGTCGAGGCCGCGGCGCTCCTTGAGGTCGTTCACGAGATTCTGCGCCCCCTGAAAGCGGTTCGCGCCGCCGAACCCGAGCGCATCGAGCGCCTCGCCGATCCAGACGCCTTCCTCGCGTTGCGCCCTTCGGATCGGCTCCACGGAAACCGGCACGTCCGTGTGGAACTCGTACGTGAACGAGAGAAGCCCGGACGGCGCGCGCGACGCCCAGAACTCCATCGCCTCGACGACCCCCGAGAGGACGAGGAGCTTCTCCTCCTCCGTCCAATCTTCCGACGACGGCTCGGCGCGCCCGTCCGACTCGACGAGAACGACCGCCACGCCGACCTTCCCCAGCAGGTACTCGCTCCCGTCCCAGAACCCGGCCCCGTCCGGCCCGAGCGAGATCTCCGCCTTGGCGCCGGCGAGAGGAGGAAGGAGCGCATCGCCCACGAGCGGCTTCCCGGCCGCTTCGACCTTCGCGAGGGGATCCCTCGCCGAGAGTAGAAGACGATTCCAAATCCGCTCGGAGAGCGTGCGCGGGTCGGGGTGCAGCCCGGAGTGGACGGTCCGTCCGTCTCCCGGCCCCCTCGCGACCTTCTCCGCCCCGAGCGAACTTATCGCCGCGAGGCAGGTTCCGTCCGGGAAGACGTGCCGAACGTGCCCGCCCGTCTCCCGGACCACCGACGCTGGATCTTCGTCGGAAAACAACGGGGCGCTCGGGGTGATGAAACAGAGAGCCTCTCGCCCGCCCGCGCCGGCCGCAGCCGGCCCGGCGCCCCCCGGAAGCAGGAGAAGGAGAAGGCAAAGAGAAGCGCGCGCAATTCTCGGCATGGCATCCCCCGACACGTCGGGAAGAGTCGCAACCGCGGTGCCAAGGATGCGCGCCGCTCAAACAATGAACTCATCCTAAGCTGTAGTTCGATAATGGGTTATGGCGCCACCCGCTCGCTCGAGCCGGCCCTTCGGAGAGAGGGGGCACGCCCCTCGCGCGATGCACCGCCCCGGGGATGCGAAACGCGAACAGACGAGCGCTTGATCGCGCATCGGGTGCCCCCGGGTACTCCGGAGGAGTCCGTTGGAGGAAGGTCGACAACCGGCGGGGGCGTGCGGCAAGATCGGACGGTGAGAGGCGTCTCGACGGGGGACGCGCGCGGTCGCGATTCGATCGATGCAAGAACGATTCTTAATTCAAGCGATCAGCGGATCGGGATCGGCGTGAAGACGAGAAGGAAGAGGGCGAGCGTCGCCGCGCCGATCCACCTTCTCGGAGAGTCGAGCCCGACCTCCTCGTCGAGCATCGGCGGATGCCGATAGCCGAAGAAGAGGATGAGGAAGACGAAGACGAGCCAGTAGCGGTACGTGGAGATCGCCAGAAGCGCGAAGGCGACGAGGGCGACGAGCGAGATCCTCGCCGCGCGCGGGCCGAAGAGACCGTAGAGCACGTGGCCTCCATCGAGCTGGCCGACCGGAACGAGGTTGAGCGCGGTCACGTAGAGCCCCGCCCACCCGGCGAACGCCATCGGATGGAGCAGGAGCGTCTGCCCCTCGGGGAGAGGCCCGTGGACGAGGCGCTGCAGCGCCGAGAAGAGGATCGAATCCCCGAGCGAGAGCGCGCCCGCGAAGCTCCCCTCGCCGACGACGCTCGAAAGACGGATCCCGACCCACGTGATCGGGATCGCCACGACCACCCCCGCAAGAGGACCCGCGACACCGACATCGAAAAGCTGCCGGCGCGTAGCGTTCCGGCCGTCCATTTTGATCACCGCCCCCATCGTCCCGAAGATCGTGCTCGGAAGCGGGAGGAAATAGGGAAGGGTCGAGGGGATTCCGTGACGGCGGGCGGTGAGGTAGTGGCCCATCTCGTGGGCGAGAAGAATCCCGAGAAGCGAGAAGGAATAGGCGAAGCCGCCGGCGAGAATCGTCGAACCGACCGTAAGGACGAAGAGAAGCGCGTGAAGAGTCGGGAAGGGTTTTCGTTGAGGACGGACGATCCAAGCTCCTTCCACCGGATCGAACTCCATCGTCTCTCCCGCGGAACGGTAGGAAGGCGGAAGGTTGCTCATGAACGCCCCCCTTCCGCCACGAGCTCTCGAAGAAACGCCGCGTAGCGGGCGCCGATCGCGTCCCACGAGAACTCGCGCTCGGCGAGCGCCCGAGCCCGCGCTCCCATCGCGCGGCGCTCTTCGGGCGGAAGCGCGGCGAAGCGGCGGATCCCGCCCGCGAGCGCCTCTCCCCCGCTCTCCACGACGATTCCGCACCGATGCTTCTCGACGAGAGCCGCCGGCTCCCCGACGCGCGTGAGGAGAACCGGCCTCCCGAGCGCGAGGTACTCGGCGAACTTGGTCGGCATCGCGACCTCCGTCGCGCCGTTCCTCTCCCTCGGGATGAGAAGAAGATCCGCCTCGGCGAGAAGCGGGATGAGCCCCTTCTGGTCCGTCTTCCGAATCCTCTCGACCTGTCCACCGGAGAGGGAGACGAACCTCTCCTCGATCGAGCGATCCTCGTCGCCGAAACCGATCACGCGGAGGCGAAAGCCTCGACCCGAACGGGAGACGAGATAGAGAAGATTGTCGACCCCTTGCCACGCGTCGAAACGCCCGGCGTACGCGACGAGCGGCTCTTCCCGCGAGGGAGGCGGATCGATCGGCGCGAAGAGATCGAGGTCGACCCCGTTTCGAACGACGGAGACGCGATCGCTAGGCACCCCTCGCGCGCGAACCTTTTCTGCGAGCGGCTCGGAAACGACGATCACACGCGACGATGCGCGAAGCCCGGCGCGCTCCTTGATCCTCTCCTGGAAGACACGGAGGCGTCTCAGGACGCCCGCGCCCTCCCGGAGCTCCGCCTCCGCGACCGTGTCGCCGTGCATGTCGAACACGAGGCGCCCGCGGCGCTCGCGCGGCAGGAAAGCCGCAGCGAACGCCGCCGCGGCGCTCCCCGCGTGCAAGACATCCGCCGTCCCGATTCCGTGGACGCGCCGAATCTTGAGCGCGTGCAGGAACGTCGGCTTGCCGAGGGCCCCGTCGCCGAGGTAGGCGACGGAGGCGCCGATCCCCGCCCGCTCGAGCGCGGCGGCCAGCGATCGGAGCCTGTAGTTGTACGCATCGTCCGAGTCGGAGCGGTTGTGCGAGAGGATGAGGACGCGCACCAGATGAACTCCCGAGTCGCGAGTCCCGCTATGATACCATAGGAAAGCGCGGCGCGGCGTGCCGCGGGGAGGAAAGAGATCGAGGCGTTCCGGGGAGCGCTCGTCGCGCTCGAGAAGGAAGAAGCGGTCGCGATCGCCACCGTGATCCGCGCCGAGGGCTCGACCCCGCGCGAGGCGGGGGCTCACATGGCGGTGCGGCCGGACGGATCCGTGCTGGAGACGGTCGGAGGCGGGTGCGGCGAGCACGAGGTCGTGCGCGCGGCTCGAGGCTCGATGGCGAGCGGACGGGCCGCGATCGTACGGCTCGACCTCGCGGGTCCCGCCGACTCCGGCGCCTCGCCCGTCTGCGGCGGAACGATGGAGGTCCTCGTCGAGCCGCTCCGAACCGTGAGCGACCGCGAATGGCTCCCCGCGCTCGTTCGGCTTCGCGAGCAAGGCCGCACGGTCTTCCTCGTGCGCGAGCTGGTCGAGAGCGGCCCGGTCGAGAGCCGCGTTCTCACCGTGGCCGATGCGGACGGGACCGTCGTCTGGGGCGGGACCGAGGCGTCGGTCCTGTCCGAGTCGCTCCGAGGCTCCGGGCCCTCCGTGCGTTTCATCGAGAGGACGAAGAGCCGAGGGCGCCTCCTCCTCGAGACGATCCCTCCGGTCGATCGGATGATCATCGTCGGAGGAGGACACATCGGAAAGGCGCTCGCCGTGATCGCCTCTCTTCTGCGATTCGAAGTTACGATCCTCGACGAAAGGGAGGAGTTCGCGGACCGGGAGAGGTTTCCGTTCGCGACGGAGGTCCGTCACGGAGACCCGGGCGTGATCCTCGAGACCGTTCCGGGAGGCGAGACCGGGTACTTCGTCCTCGTCAGCCACGGGTACCCGACCGACGTGAGGGCTCTCCGCACCCTTCTTCGAAAGCCGACGCGCTATATCGGCATGATCGGATCGAGGAGACGCGTGGAGATGGTCCGTCGCGCTCTTTCCAAGGACGGGCTCGAGCGGGAGTTCGCCGACCGGGTGTACGGACCGATCGGTCTGGCCATTGGCTCAGAGACGCCCGAGGAGATCGCGGTCAGCATCGCGGCGGAGATCGTCGCCGTCCGGAACGGCCTCGGTCGGAGCGCGGGCTCTCTCTCCGCGACGCGGGTTCCGGGATGAGCCCGCGGGAGGCGTTGGGGCTCGCGTCTTCCGGTTGCCCGTTCGACATCGCGGCCGCCTCCCGCGGTTTCCACGGTTGTTTCCCACTCGATTGGTGTTCCGTCCCGGTAGCCGTATCACCCCCTTCCCTCGTTCAAGCACCCAGTCGTTCTCGCTCCCGAGGAGCACCCCTTCTCCTCGGCGTTTCGATGGAATGGCAAGACCCGTTCCAAGCAAGGTCGCGCGGGACGAATCCCGCATCCGACCGGCGGACAAGGAGTTCCCGAGAGAGGGAGGGACGGGGCCTCGGCCGAACCGACAACGAGATGGACGAAAGGCGCGGCGACGCGCCCACGGCGTGGGCGGCGCGCCCGCCAAGGAGAGCAGGATGAGCGCGCGGCGAGCATGGATGACCGGGGCGGGGCGCGGAATCGGCAGAGAGACAGCGCGCCTCTTCGCGGAGAACGGATGGGACCTCTACCTCTCCTCGCGAACCGAGGCGGACCTCGAGGAGACCGTGCGTCTCTCCGCGCGCGCCGGCGTCCGCATCGTCTCGCTCCCGCTGGACGTCCGATCTCCGGACGCGGTGCGGGAAGCGGTCCGCGTGATCGAAGAGGACGGAGGCGGCCCGGACGCGATCGTCCTCTCCGCGGGGGTCGGATCGTTCGCCTCTCTCGCCGAGGTTCCGCCGGACGAATGGGATCGGATGATCGGGGTCAACCTAACCGGCGCGTTCCTCTGCATGCGCGCCGCCATCCCCGGGATGATCCAGAAGGGGAGCGGGCGGATCGTGGCGCTCTCGTCGGTCGCGGCGCGCGCGGTGCTTCGAGGCTCCGCCGCCTACTCCGCGTCGAAGGCGGGTCTCGTCGCGCTCGCCAACGTCGCGCGCGAGGAGCTGAGGGGGACGGGCGTCGGCGTGAGCGTGGTCTCTCCGGGCGCGGTCGCCTCTTCATTCTGGGACACGGTGGAGAGCGAACTCGACAGAAACCGGATGATCCCCGTGCGCCGGATCGCCGAGACGATTCTCCGCCTCGCCGAGGAACCGCCGGGGGCGGTGACCGAGGAGATCGCGATCCTCCCTCCCGACGGGATACTTTAGGACTCCAACCCGGGCGGAATCCTAGCGTACCTTGCCGAGCGCAAGCCCGGCCGTCGCTTCCTCGAAAGCCTCGCGGAGAATCTCCTCGCCGGTCGCGCGAAGAATCGTTCGGAGAGCTTCCTCCGTGGAGACGCCGCGCGCGAACGCGTTCAGAAGCGCGTGAAGACGGGTGATGCCATATGTATCAATGATCCAATGGGCGACCACATAGGATTCAAGATACGCTTGTTCCACGAGAGAACGGTCGATTCGGAGAAAGGACTCCTCGAGATCCCGGAGAGGCACGAAGGAGGAGTCTCTCGCCATGCGCCGGGCCGCTTCCGCCCGGGCTCGATCCCACTCCCCGGCAAGAACCTGCGCGAGCCCCTCGTTGAGCCACGCGGGGCAGCGGCCGTCGGTCCAATCGTAGAGCACCGCGTGGACGTACTCGTGGATCGCCAGCGCCCGGAATCTCTCCTCTCTCTCTTCGAAGGCGGGGAACGGGACGCGGATCTTTCCGTCGTAGAGCCCCCCCGTCCAATCGTGACCTTCGGTCAGCGCGCGAAACTCCTCGGGGGGATAGACCACCACGGTCACCGATCCGTTCGTCCGGCGGGAAAGCTCCGCGGAGACATGCCGCCTCGCGTCCTCGAGAATCTCGAGCATCCCTTGCGCAAGTCGCTCCGCCTCCGGGAAGGACGGATCGTACCGGATTCGAAATCGTTCGTTCGCGATCGTTCGGAAGCTTTTCTCCAGCTTTCTCTCGCGATCCGCCTTCTCGATCCGATCCAGAACCTCGCCCCCCTCGGGGTTCAGACCGAGCGCGCGCCGCCATTCCTCGATCGCCCCGTCGAGATCGTCGAGCTCGTAGGCCGCATTCCCGAGAAGAACGCGCGATCCGCCGTCGCGCGGATCGAGCTCCGCCGCCCGCGCGAAGGCCCGAAAGGCATCCTCGTGATTCCGCATCTCCTGATGAACGAACCCGAGAACGTTGTGAAAGAAGGCGTGATGCGGAACGAGAGCGACCGCGCGCTCCGCTTCGGCGACCGCCTCCGCATAGAGGGGCCGAGTCATCCGGCCGCGCGCGATCTGAAGCGCGAGGCGGGCGTGAGCGGACGCCAGGTTGAACCGGATCGTCTCTTCGTCCGGCCGAAGGCGGGAGGCGGTCTCGAAGCAGGTGCACGCGCTCCGGTAGTCCTCCGCCTGAAAATGCCGAATCCCGCGGTCGTTCCAGACCGCGGCATCGGAGATGGCCGAGGCCGCGCCCGGCGCGTTCGGCGACGCGGCGAGCGCGAGCGCGCACCAAAAAACGGCGTGAACGAGCCCGAATCGCAACGAATGTCCCCTCGGTTCCCGGTTCCGGGAGAGCGGCCCGGAAGACCGCTCCTACCGAGGATCGGCAGGCCGTGGGGGCGATTGAGCCGCGGAGCAAGGGGAACGGGCGGCTCGGCTTCTCTCCCAAAGGCGGATCGCGAAGAAGGAGGCGACGAGGATCGTCTCGGGCATGACCGGAAGGGAGTAGCGCATTCGGACGATAGTAAGCGCATGAATCATCCACATATACAGCGTTAGCAGGAGAAACGGGAGAAGATCGAAGCGTTTCCAGCCCCGCGCGTAGCCCGCGATCGCGAGAAGGAGGATCGGGACCTGCACGAGGAGGTTGCCGGCGAGCACCTTCGGCTGGCCGAAGTACCAGAACGCGCCGAGCTTCACGAGAAACGCCCTCGCGAACGCCCCCGGATCCGACACGATCCGAGCGAGCGCGCTGCCGACGAGCGAGTTCTCCTCGCGCGCGCTCTCTCTCGCCCTCTCTTCTCTTTCCTTCGAATCCGCCGGAAGGTCTCTCCAGCGGCGCTCCGGCTGGTTCTCGAAGAAGCGGACGAGGCTCTCGTCAGCCCCAGCGAAGCTCTCGTTCATTCCTTGGTTGAGGGCGCGCCCCGACCGGAGCGTGATCGGCACGAACGTCCCGGCGGCGCGGTGCCCGCGGGCGATCCAGGGGGCCGTGACGGCGGCCGCCGCGGCGAACATCGCGAGAACGAGAAGGACGCGCCGCGCGGGGGCAAGCGATCGAAGACCGAGGACGAGCGCCGCGAGAACGATCGGAAAGAAGAGCACCTTCTCCTTCACGAGGACGGCGAGCCCGAACAGGATCCCGGCCGCCGCCGCGTCCCCGAGGCGCCCTTCCGACCGAAGACGAAGAAGAAAGAGCACCATCGCGGTGAGGAGAAGAACGAAGAGAACCTCGGGCGCGACGCGCGCGTTGTAGACGATCGCCTGCGGATAGAGCGCCCAGGCGAGCGACCCGAGGAGCGCAACGCGGCGGTTCTTGAACACGCGCATTCCGATCAAGAAGATGAGAAGCGCGGTCGCGCCGTCCAGGAACGGCTGCACGAGCCGGATCCGGAACCCCTCGTTCACCTCCTCGCCGAAGACGAAGTAGAGCGCTGCGAGGAAGTACACGTATCCCGGGGGCGTCACGAGGTTCGGGATGTCTCCCGGCCGATCGACGAAACCATGGCCGTGAAGGACATGGCGCGCGATCTCGTCGTAGCCGTCGTCCACTCCCTTCCAATGGAGACGCTCCCCGATTGCGGGGAAGACCGCGAACGCGTAGACGAGTCGGAGAAGAACGGCGATTAGGAGAATGCCGAGCAAGACCCGATCGCGCGCGATCGACCGCAAAGCGGATCCCTCCTTTCGGCGTCCCCGAGACGCGCTTCCTTCGGAGAAGCGGTTCGCGTTCATCATAGCGGAGGGACCCAAACGACTCAAGACGCGCGGCGCCGCCCTCCTTCCCGGGGACGCCGCGCTTCCGCGCCTGGGAGCTTTCTGCTAGAATCCCAGGAAACTCGAGGAAGGAGTCGAGCGTGGCCTATCACGTCAACATTCGCTGGGACGAGCTCCGCAGGGCGTACGAGCAAGGTTCCGCGGAAGCCCGCTATTTCCTCGACGTTCAGACGGGCGAGATCGTCCCGATCTTCGTCGATCTCATCGAGCGGGGAGGCAATCCGGAGGACGCGCGAAGAATCGCTTCAGGCGTAAATGTCCGCTACTTCCTCATCCCGCATAAGCCCTCGCGCGAGGGGTATGCGGAGATGGAGGAGTTCATCGGAACGGTGAAGGACAAGCGGCTCCGGCAGACCCTGATCGAGGGGATCGAGGGGAAGGGAGCTTTTAGGCGCTTCCGCGAGATCCTCGTCTCCTATCCCTCCGAGGAAGAACGTTGGCTGGCGCTCCGCGACCGGAGAATCCGCGAGGAGATCGAGGACTGGCTCCGGAAGAACGACATCGTTCTCAAGGAGCCGTAGCCTGAGCTCGGGCGCGCGGACGCTCTCCGCCCTTCTCGCCGTTCAGGTCCTCTTCGCCGTCCATTACCTCGCGGCGAAGGAGGTCGTCGAGGTCGTCCCGCCCAGGGTCTGGGCGTTCCTGCGAGTCCTCGCCGCGGCGGTTCTCCTCCTCGCGATCGAACGACTCCGCAGGCCGCGAGCGAACGTCGCGCGGAACGACTTTCTCCGCCTCGGGCTCTACGCACTCTTCGGGGTCGTGATCAACCAGCTTTGCTTCACCGAGGGGATTCTCCGAACGACCCCCTCCCATTCCGCGCTCATCAACACGCTGATTCCGGTCGCGACGTTCTTCTTCGCTCTCGTCTTCCGAAAGGAAACCGCCTCCGCGCGCAAGGTGTGCGGGCTTCTTCTTGCTCTCTCCGGCGTTCTCGTGCTTCTTCGAGTGCACGACTTCTCCTACGACGAGCGCTGGGTGCGGGGCGACCTTCTCACGCTTCTCAACGCGGGGTCCTTCGGGCTCTTCCTCGTGATCTCGCGGGACGTCGTGCGGAAGCACCCCCCTCTCGCCATGACCGCCTACACGATGGCCTGGGGAGCGCTCGGGATCGCGGCGTTCGGCTTGCCCGGCCTCGCGGCGTTCGATCCGTCGGCGATCCGTCCTGAGCTCTTCGCGCTGATGGCGTGGATCGTGATCTTCGCGACGGTCACCACGTATCTCTTGAACTACTACGCACTCTCGAAGGTCGATTCGTCGACCGTCGCTCTCTTTATCTATCTACAACCCCTGCTCGCGACGCTTCTCTCGGTCTCGCTCGGGCGCGATACGCTGACGCCTCGCCTGCTCGCGAGCGCGGCTCTCATCTTCGCCGGGGTCTTCCTCGTGGCGCGCGCGCCGGCGCGAACGCCTCGCTCGCGCATCCTGGAAGCGGAATGAGGCGGGACGCTTCCCTCACGGGCAGGAGCTTTGTCTCGAATAGAAGACGATGAAGATCGCCGTGTCCGCGAAGTTCACGAGATTGTTCGGATCGCCGTTCAAGTTGCCGCAGTAGCCGGTCCCCGCGTTGAGAAAGGAAGCGTAGAGGAAGACATCCTGAAACCCGACGGCGCCGTCGCCGTTCAGATCCGGGCTCCGAACGTTCACGACGGCGGACTGCACGAGCTCGATCCCCTCGACGGCGGCATGAAGGGTGAGCGTTCCGCACCCTCCGAGGCGTCGAATATCGAGAACCGCGCGGCCGGCCGAATCGGTCGGCGCCGACGAGAAGAAGGACGCGTGCGGAAGCCCCGTTTCGCAGAAGCGGATCTGTTGCCCGATCGAGGAGACGCCCGAGGCGTGCACCGCCACCTCGCCGGCCGGAATGCCCGGAATCGGCTTGCCCCGTGGGTCGATCGCGGTCACGACGATTCGCAGGGTGGAATCGGCGTCGCCACCGGGGGAGAGAAGCACGTTGTTCGTCGCCTCTATCCTCGAGCGGCGCGGATCGATATCGACCGTCGTTACATGAAGGAATACGGGAACCGAGACGGGGTCCCCCGAGTTTTGGGTGATCACGAGAATCGCTTCCTCGTCTCCGGGATCGAGGCCGCTCGCGTCGACATGAACAGAGACCGTGATCGCGTCGCCCGCCGCGACGCTCCCGGACGAGGGAGAGACGGAGAGCCAGGTGATCGGCTCCGTGATGCGGAAGAAGTCGTCGCTCGCGTCCGACACCGATCCGTCCGGGCTCGAGACGCGCACGAGGCAGCTCGTCGAGGCGCCGGCCGGCACCTTCCACACGTACAGCCCGTCGTTCTCTGTTTTCGGCGCGATCGGAAGCCAGGTCATCCCGCCGTCGACCGAGAGATCGATCGAGACTTCGGCGAGCCCAGGAGAGGACGCCCAAAGGACCGGACAATCTTCTCCGCTTCGCACGATCTCTCCGCCGTTCGGCGCGTGAAGGAGGAGAGCCGGACCGGAAAGAGAAAGCACGATCTCCCCGTAGAGAACATGAGGTGGAGCCCCCCATCCGTCTCCCTTCAGCTCCCAAAGGACCCTCATCTTGTCGAAGAAGTCCACGCTCACGGAAACGTTCACGACCGCTTCGGCGATCTCCCCGCCGTGGATTTCGCCCCACATGCCCGGCGCGTTCCAGATCACCTCGGCTCCTTCTCCCATCGCGCCGTTCGTGAGGAGCTTCCTCGTGCCTCCGACAACCGTGAAGTCGGTCGACGAGTTCACCGTGACGCCGAGTGGGAAATCGATCTCCGCGCTCTTGATCCACTCGCTGTCGGGCGTCCCGTTCATGATCGCGAAACGGATGTCGAACGTGGTGCCGGGGCGATACGAGGCCCCGTCGGCGACGATCGAGGATCCCGCGATGCTCTTCAGCCCCGGCGGATTGACATCGATCGCGAACTCGAGAACGGACGCGTCGTCCCCGTTGTTCGCGAGCACGAGATCGAGATCGGCCGTCTCTTCCGGCCCGAGGGAGATCTCAAAGCCGGACGGTTCGACGTCGCACCCCGGATGCGGAACGACGGTGATCGTCCCTTCGTAGGTCTTCGTGTCGGGCCCCGTCACAGTGAGCGCGAGCGTGTCACCGATCTCCAAGGCGCTCCCGATCGGAACCACCGCGACTCCGCTCGCGTTCGTGACGGCGGATCCGAGGAACCGGCCGGCGAGAGAGAGACCGCAGAGAGCGTCCCTCACGTCGGGGACCGACACCGTCATGCTCGTCGCCGTCCGATCAAGCACGTCGGAATGATCGACGAGGATGCGCGCGGGAGCCTTGGTGCGGATCCGCACCGACGGGTCTCCGAAGAGGTGCCACGATTGGAACATCCTCGCGCCGAGCGTTCCGTACTCGTCGATCATGCGGCAGGAACCGCCGAAACAGAGCCCTCCGATCGTCCGCCTCTCGTCCCTCACCAAGAGATCGATGAACTCGTCCTGAGCCGCCATCGGCGGATCCCAGTACTGGCTGGACGCCGAGGCGTAGGCGCCGATCGCTCCGGTCGGAAGCCCGCTGTGCGTCGCGCGGAGAAGCGCCTCCGCGAGGCAGGTGCCCCCCGTGAACTCCCCGTTGACGCAGGAAACCATGAAGACGAACGGCAGCCTCTCGTAATTTCTGAGGGCGGTCACGTGCGTGTTGGAGAACTCGCTCGTCACCCACCTCGTGCGGGACCCGTCGCCGCAGTAGTTGACGAGCCCGCGCCCCTCGTCGAATCCGGCCATGACCTCTGTGACGGTCGCGCCCGGATCGTAGATTCGGTCGACCGTCTCGTAGCCGTCGGAGAGGAGCCGGTCCCGAATGACGTCGATGTGTTCCCAGTCCAGCTCCCCATCGTCTCCGGGACCGTTGGCGGACGCCACGCCCATCGCCCGCCCATACCAATCTCCGCCCTCCGCGGGGTATCTCTCGTAGGAGATGATCCGTGCGACCTGGGTTCGGAGCTGGTAGGACGTGGTCGCGGAGAGGCGCCCGACCAGGAGATCCGGATAGCTGTCCTCCCCCGCGACGAGCGAGTAGCGGGGATCCGCCGCGACGCCGAGCGTGGTGAGGTACGGCATCTGCGGAGCGTCTCCGACGAGAAGAACGAACGCCAGATTCGTTGAGTCATAAAATGCTTGGATGAAGTCGCGAACCGAGATCGAGTCGACGCCGACGGAGGAGACGCCGACCATCGTCGTCTTGATCCCCATCCGGTTCTTCCACTCGGCCAAGGGGGCGAGGTCGGCGAGGAGAGGATCGTGCGCGAGGATCAGCATGTCTCCAGTCTCTCCGACCGGAGTAAACGCGGTCCGCTCGAAATTGAGGAAGTGCTGGTCGTAGATCCGGGCGAATTCCCCGCTCGTCCGCTCTCGCCGAATCCCGACGATCTCATTCCCGCCGCCGGGTCCCGCGAGGCGCGCCTCGATGACGAGCCGCGTGTAAACGCGCAGCGTCCCGAGATAGGAGTTGTACTGGAACGGAAGCGCCGTCACGCACAGCCCGCGGACATCACGGAGAATGTACGGTTCTCCCGCCCGCGCGAGATCCCGCGGATACCAGATGTCCCGATCGTATGTCTCGCCGAAGAGATACGGAACCGAAGAAGGATCGACCGCCCGATCGAGGATTCCCTTCGAAGGAGCCACGCGGATTCCGTCAAACGTCTCGAACTCCGCCTCGAGGACGGAAATCTCCATCCGCCCATCGTTCGGGATCGCGACGCTCCGCACGATCGCCGGGAGATCCGGGTGGCCACCCTGGAACAGGCGGCTCTCACCGGCAAGGCCGACCCGATGGAAGGTTTCGCCGTCGATTACGACGGGGATCATGTCGAAGGCGCCGACGAGAACCTCGATGAGGATGCGCTCCTCGCTCGACTCCAAGAGGCGGACCTCCGCGTCCCGGCGGAACGAGCCGACCTCCACGCGCTCTGCGAGGGCACAATACGGCGAGAGGGCGAGTAGCAGCATCGCCCGGAGAACAGACGGCCTCAAACCGACCTCCTGCAGTCTCCGGGAGGGCAAGCAATCACCGGAGAACGCTGGAATTGCCGAGACCACAAGCGGCCCACTGACGGAAGTCTATCACGACGGCTAAGCCCTTGTCAACGCGAATGTTGTGTCTCGCCACTCGGGGAAGGAACTCGTAACTTCCTTCATCACAACTCCTTCCAGCCGCGCCGGCGGCCGGGCGTCCCGTCGCGCCACCCGACTGGATGCATTCATCCCCTTCTCCCGCAAAAGGATACACAGCTCAATTGCCCCCGGTTATGCGTTGACATGAGATCGGTCAAGATCGCAAGATCCAGGGACGGAACTTCACACGTGTTCCGCTCGTGGATCAAAAACTTGTGTCGAAAGGGTATCCGATACCGACTCGCAATGTGTCGGTCGCCCAGGAAAGAGCATGGGCGAGCCCGCTCAACGGGCCGACCTCCCCCTTGGGGACGCCTCCGAACGCGCCCAGGTCGTCTCCGCATGGGACGACGCAACCACGGCGGGTAACCGCAGCAGGAAAAGGCGGATCCGATCCAGCGAAGACGGGAAGCTCCGGAGCCGGGGGCGGGGCTCGCTTGCTCAAACATGCCGCGCGCGGCGCGCGGCAACTCGCCGCTCTGCCCCGCCCCCCGTCTCCGGAGCAAGACAAACCTGGGCGCCTGGGACCCGCCGTCCGAGAATCAGAAAGGGCGGGCCCGAGAAGAGCCCGCCCCACGAACCATTCACATATGAAAGGAACTAC
>Ga0194126_10003062_pt1 | contig 26765 bp, 24 predicted proteins | sample TA2KigC150mmetaG_FD_148641 | JGI IMG/M metagenome (GOLD analysis project Ga0194126, IMG submission 148641) | Freshwater microbial communities from Lake Tanganyika, Tanzania - TA2015035 Kigoma Deep Cast 150m | ecosystem: Environmental > Aquatic > Freshwater > Lake | place: Tanzania: Lake... | reverse complement strand
GGAGGAGGCGGCCGCGCGTCTTAAGCCCGGCGGTGTCTTGCTGCTCGAGAATCTCCGATTCCACCCGGAGGAGGAGGCGAACGATGCCGCCTTTGCGCGACAGCTCGCCCGGCTCGCCGAACTCTTCGTGAACGACGCGTTCGGCACGGCCCACAGGGCCCACGCCTCGACCGAAGGCGTGACCCGCTACCTCTCACCCTGCGCGGCCGGATTCCTCATGGAGAAGGAGATCGACTATCTGGGGGGCGTTCTCGAATCGCCGCGGAGCCCCTTCGTGGCTGTTCTGGGCGGATCGAAGGTCTCGGGCAAGATCGATGTGATCGAGCATCTCCTGCCCAAGGTCGACGCGCTCCTCATCGGCGGCGCCATGGCCTTCACCTTCCTGCGCGCGCTCGGTCGAGGGACGGGTCGCTCCCCGGTGGAGGAGGATCGCATCGGCCTGGCGGCCGAGATCCTCGCCAAGGCGGGCCGCGAGCATGTCGATCTGAGGTTGCCGAAGGACTTCCGCGTGAGCGCGTCTGCGGACGGGAGCGACCCGGGCGCGATCGCGCCGGCCGATGCGATCCCGGCGGATCGAGCGGGAGTCGACGTCGGCCCCGCCACCATCGACGACTACGCCGGGCGGATCCGCAGCGCAGGAACGGTTCTCTGGAACGGCCCCATGGGGATCTTCGAGGTTCCCGCGTTCGCGGACGGCACCCTCGGCGTGGCGCGCGCGATGGCGGAGGCCACGCGGGCGGGCGCGACGACGGTGGTGGGCGGGGGGGACTCCGCTTCCGCGGTGGCGCAGGCCGGACTCGAGGGCTCGGTGAGCCATGTCTCGACCGGGGGAGGCGCCTCGCTTGAGTTCCTGGAGGGCAAGACGCTCCCGGGCGTCGCCGCTCTGACGGAGGGAAGGCCCTGAGATGGAACGCCGCGTGCAGATCGTAGGCAACTGGAAGATGAACGGAACCGTGCGGGAAGCGAGGGAGCTCGTGCATGCCCTGGTCGCAGGCTCAGCCCCCATCCTCCCCACGGTCGACCTGGTGGTCTGTCCTCCATTCACCTCCCTCGCCGCGGCGCGGGAGGCGCTCGATGAAGGAGGAGGAAAGATCATCCTGGGGGCGCAGGACCTGCACCCCGAGCCGAAGGGCGCGTTCACAGGGGGGATATCCGCGCCCATGCTCGTCGATCTCGGAGTCGCCGTCGTCCTCGTGGGACACTCCGAGAGACGGACGCACTTTGGCGAGGGAGGGCCCCTGCTGCTGCGCAAGCTGCAGGCCGCGCTCGACGCGGGGCTCTCTCCGATTCTCTGCATCGGCGAGAGCCTCGAGCAGAGGGAGCAGGGGATGATGGGGCCGACCCTCGACGGGCAGCTCGCCGAGACGCTGCTCCATCTCCCGCCTTCCGCCCTGGAGCGGGTGACCCTGGCCTACGAGCCTGTCTGGGCGATTGGAACGGGACGCAACGCGACTCCGGAGCAGGCGGAAGGGGCTCACGCCCACATCCGCCACTGGATCGACGGGCATATCGGGAAGAGCGCCGGCACCGCGATGAGGATCCTGTATGGGGGAAGCGTCAACGGCGCCAACGCCCGGGGTCTGATGGGCCGGGCGGGCGTCGATGGAGTCCTGGTCGGGGGGGCCAGCCTCGCGGCGTCGGAGTTCCTCAAGATCGCCGAGGCGGCCGCTCTGTGATGCCTCTCCGACGGAGGGTCTTGACGACAGTCAAGCGGTCGCGATAGCGTATATGTTTGCTGATCAGTGAAAGGTGGTATCGATGCTCTACGTCCTCGTCCTGGTCGTCCACATCGTTGTTGCGGTCCTGCTAATGGTCGTCGTCCTCCTCCAAGCTGGTAGGGGAGGCGGACTTGCAGGGGCCTTCGGAGGCGGGGGAGGCAACCAGACCTTGTTCGGCGGGCGGGGAGCGACCACCTTCCTGACCAAGGCGACCTGGATACTGGGGGGCGGGTTCATGCTGACCAGCTTGATCCTCGCCCTGGCGATCGGACAACGCGAGACAAGCTCGAGGCCCAGGAGCGTCCTGCGCGACAATCCTCCCATAGAGCAGCATGCGAGCCCGCAGCCTGGGGCCACGATCCCGGGGAGCGCCATCCCGGTGGAGCCCACGCCAGGCGGTGCGCCTGCCGGCGGCGGAAACTAGGCGATCTCGCCGCATTGCCTGAAGGAGGAATCACGCGGAGGTGGTGGAACTGGTAGACACGTACGTTTGAGGGGCGTATGGGGCAACCCGTGCGGGTTCAAGTCCCGCCCTCCGCATGTGCCGGGCCTCTTCCTCAGGGAGAGGCCCGGATCCTTCATCAGGGGGCAGCCCGAGTGCATGCGGTCGTCAACTTCAGGTCGCGATTGGACGATTCATACATGGAGGGCATCCGAGCCGAGGCGACCATGGCCGATGACGGCGCGCACATCCTGATCGTCGATGACAACGACGAGGTTCTCGCCACTCTCTCCGAGCTTCTCGAGGCGGAAGGGTTTCGCGTCACCGCCTGCGGAAGCGGTCTCGCGGCGCTCCTCCGGATCGGTCTGGACCGCCCCAGCCTCGTCCTTCTCGATCTGAAGCTCGGCGACATCTCGGGGTTCGACGTGCACCGCGTCATCCGCGGGGACGCGGATCTCTCCGATCTTCCCATCCTGTTCATCTCGGGCGTCTATCTGGATCAGGAGCTGCTCCGCACCCGCCTCAACGATCCCCACGCGCGCCTTCTGCTCAAGCCGGTGCCCGAGAGCGAGCTCGTCGCCGAGATCGAGCGGGCCCGGTTGAGGGGCGCGCGGCCCGAGGCAGCCTAGAGCGGGGAACGATCGAGAACGGACCCGGGGCCCCGACCGCCGAGATTGACCGCCGCTTGACGAGACGGTGTAGGGCGGGGATTCGCACAGCTTCTGAGACGCTCGCTTGCTCCGTCGCCCTCACGCCCCTAGGTTGAGGGATGCGCGAGACGGATCCAGGCGGCGGACGGCAGAGGCTTTCGGGCGGCCCGGGCGGGGTGGCCGCCTTCGCTTCGCTCGTCGGCGTCGCGGCCGTCTGGGGAGCGACCTTTCCCCTCGTGAGAGGCGCGATCGAGGGAGTGCCGACCGCCTCGTTCCTGCTGATCCGGTTTCTCTTCGCAGGCGCGCTGTTGCTCCCCTTCGCCATCCGCAGGGGCGGACTCGCGGCGGTCATGCATCCGCGCGCCGCGAGCCCCGGGCTCTGCCTGGCGCTCGGGTATCTCCTTCAGACCGAGGGGCTGCGAACCACGGGACCGTCGGTCTCCGCCTTCCTCACGGCGACCAGCGTGGTCATCGTCCCTCTCTTGGCGACGATCCTGGGCTGGGAGAGAGCGCAGGCGCGGCGATTTGCCGCCGCCCTCCTCGCCCTCGCCGGCGTCTTCCTGCTGGCGGGAGGGGGCATGCCGACGGTCTGGTCGAGTGGAGAGACCCTGACGCTCCTGTGCGCGGTCGCCTTCGCGGGCCAGATCCTGCTCGTCGCGAAGATCGCGACTCCGGATAGCGATTCGCTCTCCCTCGCCGCGGGGCAGATCGCCTACGCCGCCATCGCCCTTGGCGCGGGCGCGATCGCGCGGGGAGGAGATCCTGGCGTGGCGGGTCTCGATGCGGAGGCCTGGTTCGCGGCGGGCTTCACCGGTCTGCTCGCCACGGCCGCCGCCTTCCATGTCCAGGCGTGGGCGCAGCGAAGGATCAGTCCGGGACCGGTGGCGATCTGCTTCGCGACTGAGCCTCTCTTCGCGGCCGCCTGCTCGGTCCTCTTCTATGGGGACCGGCTCGGCGTGACGGCATGGCTCGGCGCGATCCTCGTTTCCTGCGCAGTCCTCCTGACGCTGCCGGTCTTGCGCGCCGCGTCCGCGGCAGCGGGCGATCCGCGGCGGCGCGCCCCGCGCGGCCGGGTGGATTGAGTAGGTTCAACTCCTCTGGTAGATTCCGTCCTGAGGCAGGAGAGCTCGATGCGCCAAGGATTCGTCTTCCGACAGGACTCCCTCCGCTTTTCGTACGGGCCTTACCATCTTTTCCAGATCGAGCGACTGGCGGATGTGGCCCGCATGTGCCGCGCTCTCGGCCTCCTCCCGGTCAACGACTCGCCCATGACCTTCGACGAGGCCTCGCGGGCGGATCTGCAGCTCTTTCACGACCCAGACTACCTCGAGGCCCTGGAGGCGGGCGACTCTCTGTCGCCTCACGAGCAGCTTCGTTGGGGTCTCGGAACGGGAGACAATCCCGTCTTCGATGGCCTCTGGGAGTCCTGCCTCTTGACCGCGGGGGGAAGCCTGCGGGCGGCGCGGTGGCTTCTCGACGGCGCCGCCTCCGGCGATAGGAGGAGGGTCTTTCACCCCGCAGGAGGGCTCCACCACGCGCACAAGGCTCGGGCGAGCGGCTTCTGCTACATCAACGACGGCGTCCTGGCGATCAAGGAGATCGTCGACGCGGGACTCAAGGTCTGCTACATCGATGTCGACGCCCATCACGGCGACGGCGTGCAGGAGGCCTTCTACGACAGCGAACGAGTCTTGACCCTCTCGATCCATCAGGACGGGCGGACGCTCTATCCCGGCACGGGATTCGTCGAGGAGGTCGGAGAAGGGCGGGGCCGCGGGTATGCCGTCAACATCCCCGTCCTGCCTGGTTCGGGTGACGCGGTCTACGACTACTTCATCGAGGAGATCGCGACCCCGGTCCTGGCAAAGTTTTCGCCGGACATCCTCGTGACCGAAATGGGAGTCGACAGTCTCCGGGGCGATCCCCTGACGGAGCTCGAATGGTCGCTTGGCGGGCTGGATCGCTTCCTCACGTGGGTGGTGTCCACCGGGCTTCCTTGGCTCGCCCTGGGAGGAGGCGGCTACAACAGGTGGAATGTGATCCGCGGCTGGACGCTCGTCTGGGCCAGGATGCTTGGACGCGAGCTTCCCGAGTCTCGTCCGGAAGAGGACGAGGAAGGGCGTCTCCCCGTGGGCTGGCCGCGCGACTTCTGGGTGGAGGAGGGATCCGAGGGCGGCGCCAACCCCGAGACATGCTTGCTCCAGGTGCGCAGGGTGCGCGCGGCCGTGGAGGATCTCGTCATGCCCTGGATCGGCAGATGACCCCGGGGACTCGGAGGATCGCGGGACGCGCAGGCGGCCTGAGGATCCGCGGCCGCCTCCTGGTCTCCTTTCTGGGCCTTGAAGTCGGTCTGATCGCCCTCACGGCGGCCCTGATCGAACGCCAGGCGCGCGGCAGCCTGGAGGCAGAGCTGGCCGCCAGGCTGGAGGCGGTCGCCTCCGCCGCATCGACGCAGATCGATCCCTCCCTGATCGGTCCGCTTCTCTCGCTCGAAGCGTCGCCCGAGGCGGGTACGCGGACGAGAGCCAGGCTGGGAGAACGGCTCTCCCAGTTGCGGGCCGCCACAGGCGTGCGGAGGATCTACATCCTGGACCTCGATGGGAGGGGACATCTCGACACCGACTCGAGAGCGGTGCCGGGGGCGGATCTCCCTCAAGCGCGCGTGCACCGGCGCATTCTCGACAGGGCGGCTGGAGGCGTCTCGGCGAGCACTCCCCTGTTTCGGGACGTGACGGGGGAGATGCGCAAGACCGGGTACGCGCCGCTCTATGTGCGAGGAGAGGTCGCCGGGGTCGTCGGGGTCGAGGCGGACGCCGGGTTCTTGCGCGAGGTCGATCTTCTGAGGGGCAAGATCCTGCTGGTCGGGTTGCTCGGCTTCGCTGTGGCGGCGGTGCTCAGCTTCGGCATCGCGAGGAGCGTCACCCGACCGCTGGGCGATCTGGTCCAGGCTGCGCGCGCGATGGGGAGCGGGGATCTGAGCCACCCGATTCCGGCGGGCAGGCCGGACGAGATCGGATTCCTCGCGCGCACGCTCGATGAAGCCCGCGAGCGCCTCTCGGAGAGGGATCGGACCTTGCGGGCGATGGTCGCGGGGATTGCGCATGAGGTGCGCAATCCTCTTGGCGGGATCCAGATCTACGCGGAGCTGCTCGACGGGGACGAGGGGTTGACAGGCGGCCAGAGGGAGAGGGTGCGGAGGGTCTTGAAGGAGATACGGAGGCTGGGAGACATCGTGGAGGAGTTCCTGACCTACGCGCGCCCTCAGGCGCCGCAGCGACAGAGTTTCGACCCTTCGGGGCTCGTTGAGGAAGCCGTCGATCTCCTTGCGGGGCACCGGGAGGAAAGGGGAGTCAGGATCGAGATCGGCGCCCCGACCGAGCCGGCCCGCGTGGTCGTCGATCCGGGGCAGCTCAGGCAGATCCTGCTGAATCTGATCCGCAACGCGATCGAGGCCTCGCCGCGCGATGCGGCTGTGCAGGTCGGATGGGAAGTTCACGGCCCGACGGCCGCGATCTGGGTGGAGGATCATGGTCCGGGGATTCCCCAGGAGCAGAGGGATCGCGTCTTCGAGCCGTTCTACACCACGAAGGCTGCCGGCGCCGGGCTCGGCCTATCGATCGTCAAGCATCTCGTCGAGCAGAACGGCGGCAGGGTGAGCCACGAGAGGCCGCACGGCGGAGGGTGTCGGTTCACGGTCCGGCTGGAGCGGGGACGGGAGGATCCGAGAGGTGCCTAGGAAGGTCCTGGTGGTGGAGGATCAGGAGATCCTTCGCGAGGGGATCGTCGAAGCGTTGCGGGAGGCTGGCTTCGACGCGCGAGGCGCGAACGGCCTCGAGGAGGCGCTTCGCCTCTTCCAGGTGGAGGGCGCCGACGCGGTCGTCACCGACCTGCGCATGGAGGAGCCCGATTCCGGACTGAAGCTCTTGGAGAGGATCAAGGGCGCCCAGCCACTGACCGAGGTTCTCCTTGTCACGGCCTACGCGACTGTGGAGCACGCCGTGGCGGCGATGAAGGCCGGCGCGGCCGACTTCCTCGTGAAGCCGGTGAACCTCGGGCATCTCGTTGAGAAGGTTCGCGCCGTTCTGCGAATACGGGCCGACCGGGAGGCCCTCGAGAAAGAGAGAGAGAGGTCGAGCTACCTGCAGCAGGAGATCGACGAGCGATTCAACGATGGCGAGATCATCGGCCGCTCCGCGAAGATGCAGGATCTCTATGCCCGCATCACGAAGGTCGCCCAGACGCCCAGCTCCGTCCTCGTGACGGGGGAGAGCGGAACCGGGAAGGAGCTTGTCGCCCGCGCGATCCACCGCCTCTCCGATCGGAGCTCCTGTCCATTCATCCGCGTGAGCTGCGGGGCCCTCGCAGAGGGGGTTCTCGAGAGCGAGCTCTTCGGCCATGAGCGGGGCGCCTTCACCGGCGCCATGCGCCAGAGGCGGGGCCGTTTCGAGCTGGCGGACACGGGGACGCTCTTCCTCGACGAGATCGCCGAGACGACCGGCTCGACGCAGGTCAAGCTCTTGAGGGTCCTGCAGGAGAAGAGCTTCGAGAGGGTGGGAGGAGAGCGGACGATCCAGGTCGATGTGCGCCTGATCGCCGCGACGAACCGGAACCTCAGGGATGCCGTCGCGGGCGGCAGCTTCCGGGAGGACCTGTTCTACCGCCTCCATGTGATCCCGATCGAGTTGCCTCCCCTGCGCGATCGGAGGGAGGACATTCCACTCCTCTGCGATCACTTCCTCGACCGGCTCTCGCGACGCATGAACAGGGATCGGCCGATCATCCGCGACGAGGCACTGAAATTGCTAGTTCTGTACGACTGGCCGGGGAATGTCCGGGAGCTGGAGAACGTCCTCGAGAGGGCGTTCGTCCTCTGCGAGGGGGGCGAGATCCGGGTCGAGGACTTGCCGTTCGCGCCCCGCGATGTCGGAGCGCCCGGGTGGTTTCCGCCGGGCGTTGTGCCGCTGCGTCAAGCGGTGCAACTCCTTGAGAAGGAGCTGATTCGAAGGGCGCTGGAGGAAGCCCGTGGGGTCAAGCAGGAGGCCGCGCGCAGGCTCAGGCTGAAGCCGAGCGTCCTCTACTACAAGCTGGAGAAGTATGGTCTTGCGAGCCAGTCGGAAATGCCCGAGGACCGCGCGCCCGGTGGCGACGCCCGATCTTAGGTTGATCGCTTTCCTGACGCTTGCCCTCGGATTCCTGACGTTGTCCGCCTCGGCGGCGCCCCTGGACGATGCCATACGAACCTTGGACCTCCTGGAATCAGCGAGGACCGGCATCTTGCGCGAGGCCGACTCCCTCGGCCAGATCCTCTCCGACCTGCCGAGCTTGGAGGACCCGCGAGCCAGGGATCTCTTCCGTCGGGCCGAGGACCTCGGAAGACGGTCGTCCGAGGTCGAGGTGGAGATCTTGCTGGCCAGAGGGCGGTGCCGTACCCTGGCCATCCAGGAGATGGAGGGGCTGGAGATCGGCCCCGGCTCGCGTCAGGAGGATGTTCTCGCCCGCGGTTCCGAGATCCTACGGTTGCTCGAAGGCCGTCTCGGAGATCCCTGGCGCGGCGAGGTGGTCATGGTCGAGCCGGACACCTTGGATGGGTATGAGACGCTTCTCGACAAGGAGGCCTACCTCCAGGACATCCAGGACCGCCTTCTGGATCTCGACAGGCAGATCGAGCGACGGATCGCAAGCGTCGGCAGAGAACGCGCTCTTCGCGTGGAGACCGAACGCCTCGCCGACGAGGCCCGCTTCCTGGACGAAGGGGGGCGGGTCGGTTCCGACGACGCGGCCCTCCTACCCGGTGGGGGTGGGTCGACCGGAGGCAGTGGTGACCTCAAGCCGTGGACCATGCGAGAGGGTGTTCTCGGAGACGGCGATGCTTCGTCGCTGCTACGAACCCCGATCGAGATCGGCGGCGAGGGAGACCCCGTCGAGCTGCTCCGGGCCGCGCGTTCCCAGCTCGCGCAGGATCTGAGTCTTGTCTCCGCATCCCTCCGTCGAACCCGCGATCTCCAGGAACGCTTCGAGTCACGACCGCGGCCTTGATCCTCGGCCCGCGCGCCTTCTTCGGGCGTGCGCCTTCACACTCTCTGTCGCATCGGCTCTGATACTTGCCGGCGGTCTCGCCTCCGCCTCCCGAGGGGATTCTCCGCTGCGCGGCAGCGTGGGCTGGGGGTGGGACTCGAATGTCCTGGAGAGAATGGGATCCCGGGATCGAGTGGATGACCAGTTTCTGCGCCTCCAACTCGATCTGTCCCCGAGGAGGGCCAGACTCGGCGGCAAGAGCCTCTCGGTCCGCCTGAGGGGGTTCGCGGAGAGATACAACGAGGTCGTCGCGGACAATCGACTGCAGGCGGAATGCTCAATCGACGGGCAGGCCGCTATCGGGAAGAGGTCGGCGATCTGGCTCGGCGGTCGGCTGGAGGGGCGCAGCTACCCGGACAGCGCCGTGCGGGACTTCAGAAGAGGGACCGTTCTTGCAGGGGTCGTCGCCCCTGTGCCGGCGGGGAGGCTCGGACTGTCGGTCGCCTTCCGGGGGGCCGACTTCGCTCGCACGCCCAGGCGCGACCGGATGAGCCGTGCCCTGATCCTGGAGTTTGCGAGACCCCTGCGCCGGGGCCTGGATCTGAGCAGCGCGGCCGAGTTCGAGTGGAGCCGGCTGGGCCGCCCGGCGATCAGGAAGCTCGCCGGCTGCGCGCCCGAATACGGAGGCGACCAGCGCGATCGAAGCCGCGAGATCCGGCTCAGGGTGCGGTACGTCCGGGGGTGGCTCTGGGAAGCGGGCTTCGGGTGGGAGTCGCTCCTCTCGAACTCCTTCGGGTTCTCGCGCGGAACGAAGCGATTCGAGGGAATCGTCGCAGGCTGGTTGCCGGCGAGCATCATGCTCCGCGCTCGGGGGAGGTTGGAGCAGACCAACTACGAGGATGACGACCTTGGCTGCATCTTCGTCGACGCGGGCAGCGATCCTGAGGCCGGGGAGGAGCTCAGCACGATCCAGGTCAGGCTCCGGCGGCGGCTGAGGGGCGCGCTCGCTCTGGAAGGGGGCCTCTCCGGTTTTCGAAACGAATCGCTCCTCGTCGGCCACTACTACGCGAAGTGGGTCACTTCCGTCGGTCTCATCTGGTCGCCTGGGGATGAGTCAGCTTTCTGACGCATGGAGGCGCATCGCTCCGGAAACCTGAGAAGCCGCTCGCAGGGCGTTCCCGAGCGCATAGTGGTGAGACGCATGTAAGCTCTTGCCGTGTATGATGTTATGCGCTACTTGATGAGGGGGATGGTCCTGGCATGAAACACGCAACTGCTCGATGCCGTTGAGGAGTGCCTATCCGATGCGATACTCAATCGCAGCCACCGTCCTCTTGGGGACCGCCCTCGCGGTGGTCGCCGCTTTCGTGCTTGGTGGCTGCTCGGAACGGGCGCCAACGGCTCCGCAGCGGTCATGGGAAGAGGTCCGCTATCACTGGAGCCAGACTTCGGGGAACGACTACCACGACATCGTCATCTCGGACTCGGGCGAGATGATGTGGGAGCTGCAGGGGCAGAGGGCGCCGGCTCGGGGCCTCCTGTCGGGTGGGAACCTGGAGACGCTCACCCGTCTCATCGACGCCCTCCCCTCTGCAGGATTCAGAGGATCGACTTCCTGCGATGAGGCCTTCTTCGTCTCCGTTCTCGGGGCCTCGGGCCGTCAGGAGTATCGTGGGGGCGCCTGCGACCAAGGCGTTCCCGAGGAGATTCAGTCCCTCGTAGCTCAGTTCGAGGGGTGGATAGAGTCCTCCCGGGAGTACCGCAGGGTTCCGATCTCCCTTCGGACACTCGTCCAGGGGGACGACGCGGCTGTAGCAAAGGAGACTCTTCGGATTGCCCGGGACCGAGATGAGCTCGTTGGCATGCTCGATCTCCTGCGCCCCGGGTCGCCGCTCGTGCTGCCGCCCGTCGACTTCGGCCGGGAGATCATCGTGGGGATCTTCGTCGGGGAGAGGCCATCGGAAGGGCATGCAGTCGCGGCAGCCGGGGCTTACCGCACCGAGGGCGGACAGATCGTGATCCTCGAAGAGCGGACCTCTCCCGGGTCAGGGTGCCGATCGGGGCGGCTCACGTCTCCATTCGTCCTTGTCGCGGTGGAAGGGAGCGCCGACGCGGATGTGTTGCTCGAGATCGACGTTCACGCGCTGTCGTGCGGGCCGGAGGGGAGCCCGACCCGATGAGCGCGAGGCGGGTCTCTGGGGCAGGGTTCGGATCGATGTTCATGGTCCCGGTGTGGTTCGCATCGACGCCGGGGAAGGGTGTGGCTGGAAGGTTGGGCATAGATGGTTCAGCAGGGAAATCCCCTGGAATCAACATCCCACTCCACCGAGGGCTTGCACAACCTGAGTGAGGAGGGGGTCCTTCCGGCTACCTATTGGGCGATGCGGGGTCCGGTTCTCCGGGCCCCGCATCGTCATTCTGTTCCTTCTCCTCGTGCAACTCCTGGCGGCAGCGGCGGGCGAGCTCACGAAACGTCAGAAGGATCCGCTCCGTGTGGGTGCCGCTCCAGAACACCCGGCCGCAGGCCGGGCATGATCGGTAGATCCTGCGCGTCGCTGCGACGTGAGGGGGAACCTTGGGGCGCACCTCGTCAAGGAGCGCGCGGTCGAGGGCCCTGTTGCAATCGGCGCAGCGGCTGAACGGGCGCGCGGTGGCGAAGATCGGCCAGCGCCCGGCCGCTTCCACCAGCTGTTCGGTCCATCGATCCGAACGGATGATCATTCCTCCCATGGGAGGCCATGCGAGCCCAGCTTCCGGAAGGCGGGCGGACCGCGTCAGGAGCGCGCGTTCCTGCGAGCGGGCGCGCGCGACCGCCGCGACGAGCGTGTCGCTCCGGCACCAGGCTGCGTCATGGCCGAGGAGGCGAAGGTAGCGGGCCAGCCGGCCGAGAGAGGAGTCGAGGGAGTAGCGGAGCGGGCCATGGGCGTTCACGGATTCTAGCCTACCACGTCTCCGGCCGCTCTGCCCGCGGATCGCGCATTGACAGGGGCCGTCCGCATGCCTAGCTTGCCCATGAGGGCGCAGTCCCGCACGCGACAAGGATGAACGAACTGAAGCCTTACGGCGGAATCGACACAAGCCAGTTCCGCGGCCACCCGGTCGACCTCGAGGTGTTCTCCGGTCCACTCGATCTGCTGCTTCATCTGATCCAGCAGGACCAGATCGAGATCTGGGAGATCTCGATCTCGCGCATCACGCGGCAGTATCTGGAGCATCTGCAGAGGCTGGAGGCGCTCAACGTCGAGATCGCGGGAGAGTTCCTCGTGATGGCCGCCACCTTGATGCGGATCAAGAGCCAGATGCTCCTGCCGCGTCCCGCCGCGCCCGAGGAGGACGGGGACGGGATGCCGCTGACGCGGGAGGGGCTGATCCAGAGACTTCTGGAGTACCGCCGCTACCGGGACGCGGCACAGGTGCTCCGCGACATGGAGGATGAGAGGCGGCGATCTCTTCCACGGGGATGGGCCCCTCTGCTCGAGAAGAGCCACCTCTATCCGCTGCGCGAGGCGAGGGCCGTCGACCTGGCGACCTATCTGCGGGAAGTGCTCGAGCGACCCGCTCCGATCGACACGCACGAGGTCCAGCTCGAGGAGATCAGGCTAGAGGAGAAGATCGAGCAGCTGCTCGCGGCGATCGCCTCCCGCGGCGATCCGATCCCATTCCGCGAAATGATCGCGCGCCCCTGGTGGCGGCTGGAGTGGATCGTGACCTTCTTGGCGCTCCTCGAGCTGATGCGCCAAGGAAAGGCGATTGCCCTGCAGGAGGAGTCGTTCGGAGATCTCTGGGTCCTGGCGGCGCCTCCATCCGAGCAGGGTCTCGAGGGCCACGACCTAGACGGCGAGCGGATGACGGAGCCGATGTCCATGGAGGGAATGCCGTGATGAACATCTCGAGGATCCTCGAAGCGATCCTCTTCTCGGCGGAGGCTCCCCTCACGGCCGAGCAGATCGCCTTCGCCCTGCCCGATGTCCCTCAGGAAGAGATCGCCGCGGCTCTCGAGGATCTCCAGCAGCGCTATGAAGCGGAGCAGCGGGGTTGGCGCCTCGAGCAGATCGCGGGCGGGTGGCAGCTCTTGTCTCATCCGGATCTCTACTCCTTCGTTGAGCGGTTTCTCGAGGGGAAGAGGCGCTCCCGGCTCTCGCGGGCGGCCCTCGAGGCCCTCGCGGTGGTCGCCTATCGCCAGCCGATCACCCGGGGCGAGCTCGAGGACCTGCGCGGCGTCGACTGCGCCGGAGTGCTTCACACGCTCATCGAGCGCGATCTGGTGACCGTGAGCGGCCGCTCCAATGCGATCGGCAGGCCCCTCCTCTACAAGACGACCGATCGCTTCCTCGAGCACTTCGGGCTCTTCTCTCTCTCGGATCTGCCGCACCTCGCGGAGGTCGAGGCGCTCTGGGGGTCGGAGGATGTGCGCACGCAGCTGGAGGCGGAGCTCGCGCGCAGGCTTGGCCCTGCCGGCGATCCGTCGGGGAGTCCAGCCGGCGACCGCCCCGGAGAGGCTTCCGCGGAAGCCTTCCCGCTGTCGGAGGTGGAGGGGGGGGCGCTGATCGACCATGCGATCGGGGACTGACGGTTGAGACTGAACAGGTTTCTCGCCCTCTCCGGCCTGGGAGCGCGACGGAAGTGCGAGATCCTGATCCGCGAGGGGCGCGTCGAGGTCAACGGATCGACCGTCGACTCCCTGGCCTATCCGGTCGACCCCGCGAAGGATCGCGTCGTCTGCGATGGAGTTCGCGTCCGGCCACCCCGTACGCAGTTCTACCTGATGATGAACAAGCCGTCAGGGGTGGTCGTCTCAGCGCAGGATGAGCGGGGACGGAGCACTGTCTACGATCTCCTGCCGGAGCGCCTGCGCGGCAAGGTGCGGGCGGTCGGCAGGCTCGATCGGGGAAGCGAGGGGTTGCTCCTCTTCACCAACGATGGGATCCTCGCGCACGCCCTGCAGCATCCGAGCCGGGGCGTAGAGAGGCTTTATCTCGCGTGGGTGACCCCTCCGCCCGGGAAGGACGCGCTCGCCGCCTTGCGGCGGGGCGTCGCCCTGGGGAAGGGGGAGCGGAGCGGCCCGGCGACCGTCCGACTGCAAGCGGCTCGAGGAGGGACTGCCCGCGTGAGGGTGGGGCTCCGTGAGGGCCGCAACCGGGAGGTGCGGAGGATGTTCCGGAGCGTTGGTTGTCGGGTGTCGGCGTTGCGCCGGGTCGCCTTCGGGACGCTCCTGCTCGGCCCGCTTCGCGCCGGCCATCTGCGGCGCCTCACCGCGACGGAAGTGGCCGCGCTCCGCAAGGCGGCCGGCCTGGCGGAGAAGGAGTAGAAGTGGGCATCGCGGAGCAACGCAGGCGCCTCGACGCGATCGACGCTCAGATTCTCAGGCTCCTCGCAAGCCGTCTCGAGATCGTCGCCCGGATCGGGGAGGAGAAGCGGCGTCTCGGCGTCTCGACCTACGACCCGATGCGCGATCATGAAGTCATCGACCGGATTCTGAGGGAGGGAAGGGGGCGCCTTCCCGCGGTGGGGTTGCGCTCCCTCTACCGCCAGATCATAGCGGCGAGCCGCGGGCTGGAAACGCGCAAACCGGTCGCCTTCCTCGGCCACCCGGGCGGCTTCACGAATCAGGCCGCCCGGGAGCGATTCGGGGACGAGATCGCTCTTGAGGCGTGCGAGTCCCCCGCGCGAATCCTCGCCGGCCTCGACGCGGGCGATTTCGAGTACTGCGTAGTCAGCCTGGAGCCCTTCCCCTTCGAGCCCCACTTCGATCGAATCGATCTCTTTCTCCACTCAGAGGCGAGGATCTTCGCAGAGTTCTACGTCGTTCGCCGCGCGGGGCTCTTCGCCCGTCCGAAGGCGCGAGGCGTGAAGAACGTCTTCGTCTGTCCGGGGATGATGTCCGTCTGTTCGCGGTGGGTGGCGCAGGCCTCCTCGCAGATCCGGCTCATCCCGACGGCGTCGGTCGAGGATGGGATCGGCCGCGCGATCGCGCGTCGAGGTGCCGTTCTCGGATACGGCGCGCTCGAGACCGCCGCCGGCCTTGTGTGGAAGCAGGGAGGGCTCGAGGACGAGCCGCTCCTCTTCCGTCGCTTCCTCGTCCTCGCCGGCGCGGACGCCGCCCCTTCCGGCGAGGACAAGACATCATGCCTTCTTCTGCTCGCGGACCGCCCGGGCCGGCTGCACGAGTTGACAGAGACTCTCGTCCGCCGTCGCATCAACCTCCTCTGGGTTGAACCTCGCCGGACGCCAGTGGGGGCCGGCGAAGCCGTCCTCCTGCTGGAGATCGAGGGACACCGAAGCGACCCGGTCGTGCGCGATGCCCTGGAGGAGTTGAGCGGCACAACCGAGTGGTTTCGCATCCTGGGATCGTACCCGAGGGAGCGCCCCCCCGCGGGAAGCTCGGAATGAGCGTTCGGACCGAGCACGCGATTGTCGTTCGACCTGGCCGCCCCCTGCGTGGAGTCCTGCGTCCCGTGGGAGACAAGTCCCTCACCCATCGCGCGCTCATCCTGGGGGCCATCGCGCGAGGGCGATCGAGGCTGATCCATCCGAACCCGGGAGCGGACTGCGTGGCCACCGCGCGGGCCCTTCGCGAGCTGGGAGCGAGGATCGACCACGCCGCGACCGGGTGGGATCTCTCCGGCTCGACCGGATCTCTTCGAACCCCGGCGGCTCCCCTCAGGATGGGGAATTCGGGGACGGGAATGCGCCTGTTGAGCGGCCTGCTGGCGTGCCATCCCGTCCGCGCCGTCCTGACGGGGGATGCCTCCCTCAACCGACGGCCGATGCGGCGGATTGCCCGGCCGCTGCGCGAGATGGGGGCGGAGATCGTGCTTCGGGACGAGGAGTTCCCTCCGATCGAGATCCGCGGAGGGCGCCTGCGGGCGATCCGCCACACCCCCGAGGCGCCCAGCGCCCAGGTGAAGGGAAGCCTGCTCCTCGCGGGCCTCGGTCTCTCCGAGGGAGAGCTCATCATCGAGGAGCGCATCGAGACGCGCGACCACACCGAGAGGCTCCTCCAGTGGCTTGGCCTTCCCGTCGATCGAGAAGCGGGTCGCGTCGTCCTGCGCGCTCCTGTGCCCCGGCATGAGGGGTTCGAGTGGATCGTGCCCTCCGACCCGTCCGCGGCGACCTTCTACATCGTCGCCGCCGCTCTTGTCGAGGGCTCGGATGTCCGATTGGATGGAGTTCTGCTCAATCCAGGCCGAACGGGCGCCGTCGAGATCCTGAAGAGAATGGGCGCGGACGTAGAGATCGTCCCCGATGAGGCGTCGGGGCCGGAGCCGACCGGAACCGTTCGCGCGCGGGCGAGCAGGCTCCGCGGCGTCTCGATCGCCGGGCCGCTCCTGCCGAGGATGATCGATGAGGTGCCCGCGCTCGCCGTCGCGGCCGCGATGGCCGACGGGGAGACCGTCATCCGCGATTGCGCCGAGCTCAGGGTGAAGGAGTCCGATCGGATCGCCTCCACCGCCGCGATGCTGCGCGCCCTCGGCTGCGGGGTGGAGGCGGGGCCCGACTGGCTTCGGATCGAGGGCGCCGGAAGGCTCAAGGGTGGGGCGGTCGACCCCTGCGGCGATCACAGAATCGCGATGGCGGGGATCGTCGCGGGGCTCGCGGCCGAGGCGCCCGTCGTCATCGAGGATGTTCGGCCGATCGCCAGCTCCGACCCGACCTTCATCGACCGGATCGTGCAACTGGGAGCGTCGGTGTCATGAGGCGCCACTTCCTTCTCGCCATCGACGGCCCTGCGGGAACGGGAAAGACGACGAGCGCCCGACTCGTGGCGGAGAGACTCGGCTTCGCCTACATCGACTCCGGGGCGCTCTATCGGGCGATCGCGGTTGCGGCGCGCGCGCGCGGAATCGACAGTCCCGAGGACGGGCGGCTCCGGCCGCTCCTCATGAACCTGCCCCTGCGCGCGAAGGCCGCCCGGGACGGTTTCCGCGTCTATCTCGGGGGCGAGGAAGTCACGACGGAGCTGAGAGACCCCCGCGTCAGCGCGCTCGCATCGAAGCTGGCTGTCGATCCATCCGTCCGGGGGCGGGTCGAGGCTTGGCTCAAGGAGCTGGCGGGCCTCGGCCCCTCGGTCGTCGAGGGAAGGGACATCGGGACCGATGTGTTCCCCGGCGCGGACCTGAAGATCTTCCTCACCGCTTCCCTCGAGGCGAGGGCAGAGCGGAGGAGCCTCGAGCTCCGGGAGAAGGGTCTCGATGCCAGCGCGGAGGATGTGGCCGCGGCGATCGTCGAGCGCGACCGCAGGGACTCCGAGAGGAGCGTGGCGCCTCTCAGGCAGGCGCCTGACGCGGTCGTGATCGACACCACGGCGCTTGACGTGGAAGGCCAGATTCTGAGAATCCTCGGCGCCTGGGAGCGCTTCCGCCCGAGGCGACCGCGGTTCTTCTACCGGATCGAGCAATGGTCGATCCGGACCTTCGCCGGGCTCTTCTGGGGCCTTCGCGTGGAAGGGGCCGAGCGGGTTCCGCGCGGCGGACCGGTCATCCTGGCGGCGAACCACAAGTCCTATCTCGACCCTCCCTTGATCGGCGCGCTGCTGCCGAGAGAGATCCACTATCTCGCCAAGCGCCAGCTCTTCGACGTCCCTCTCTTCGGAGCGTGGGTCCGCGCGAGCAACGCGATCCCGATCGACCGCGAGGGGTTCGATCGGCGGGGGATCGAGCGGGCCCTCGAAACCATCAGGGCCGGCAACGCCCTGCTCGTTTTCCCGGAAGGGACAAGGATCCGCCGGGAGGGGTTGGGCCCGCCGAAGGAGGGAATCGCCATGCTCATCGCCAGAGCGGGATGCGCGGTGATTCCCGTGCGCCTGAAGGGGACATGGAAGGGAGAGAGAAGGGGCGCCGGCCGCCGGGGGATCACCGTCCGCTTCGGCGAACCCCTCCTTTTCCCCCCGGTGCCGCCCGGCCGGGAGGGACGCTCGCGATTCCCCGAGATCGCCGCCCGTGTGATGGAGTCGATCGCCGCCGCCGGCGCCGGTCGGGACGAAGGACCGGGGAGGGAGACCGGGGGCGGCTGACCCGAGGGGGTGGCGCCAGAGGGTGGCGCCAGAGGGGGCTTGATCCCCCGGGCCTTCATGGATAGACTGATCGATCTGCGGAGTGCCCATCCGGCCGCCGCACGGCCAAGCGCCGAATCCATGTTCCAAGGAGGTCAGCTTCACATGTATCACGATCCGGATGCTCCCGGACTGCAGGAAGGTACGCCCGCCTACAGGCCCCCCCCTCAGCGAGGGAAGGTGATCCGCCTCGTCAACATCGACGACGAGTCGGATCCAGGAGCGGAATCGCTCAAGGAGCTCATGAGTCTCTACGAGGACTCGCTCAGCCACGTCGAGGAAGGGGAGATCCTGAAGGGACGCATCCTCCGTGTGGACGAGAAGGAAGTGATGGTCGACATCGGGTTCAAGTCCGAAGGGGTCATCCCGATCGAGGAGTTCGCCGAGGTCGACCAGATCAAGGTCGGCGAGGAGATCGACGTCTTCCTGGAGAAGATGGAGGACCAGGATGGGCTCGTCGTTCTCTCGAAGCAGCGCGCCGACTTCGTGAAGGTGTGGGATCGGGTGCGCGATGCGGCCGAGAAGGGGGAAGTCGTCGAGGGGCGCCTCGTCCGCAAGATCAAGGGTGGGGCGGTCGTCGATCTCTACGGCGTCGAGGCGTTCCTGCCTGGAAGCCAGATCGCGCTTCGCCCGCCTCAGGCGATCGAGAGCCTGATGAACCAGACGCTCCAGTTCAAGATCATCAAGCTCAACAAGCGCCGCAGGAACATCGTCGTCTCGCGGCGGCTCGTTCTCGAGCAGGAGAGGGAGTCGGCGAAGGAGGAGATCATCCGCGATCTCGAGGCCGGCCAGATCCGCGAGGGGTACGTCAAGAACATCACCGATTTCGGCGCCTTCGTCGACCTCGGCGGAATCGACGGCCTTCTGCACATCACGGACATGTCCTGGGGCCGTGTGAAGCACCCCTCCGAGGTCGTCACCGTTGGCGACCAGATCAAGGTCAAGATCCTCTCCTTCGAGCCGGAGCGGGAACGAATCAGTCTCGGCCTGAAGCAGCTGATGGAGTATCCCTGGGAGCGGGTGCAGGAGAAGTACCCGGTCGGCGTCAAGGTGCAGGGCAAGGTGGTCTCGATCACCGAGTACGGCGCCTTCGTCGAGCTCGAGCGGGGCGTCGAGGGCCTGATCCACGTCTCCGAGATGTCCTGGACCAAGCATGTGAGGCATCCGAACAAGATCCTGACCGAGGGGCAGGACATCGAGTGCATGGTGCTCAAGGTCGACCGCGAGCACGAGAAGATCTCGCTTGGCCTCAAGCAGGTCGAGCCTGATCCCTGGCTCACCCTTGACGAGACCTACCCTCCGGGGGCGGTGGTCGAGGGGAAGGTCCGCAACCTGACGAACTTCGGGGCCTTCGTCGAGCTGATGGACGGGATCGATGGGCTCGTCCACATCTCCGACATGTCGTGGACCCGGCGCGTCGGCCATCCGAGCGAGGTCCTCAAGAAGGGCGACAAGGTCGACGTGAAGGTGCTGAACATCGACAAGGAGTCGCGCAGGATCAGCCTGGGCCTCAAGCAGGTGACCGACGATCCCTGGCCCGAGATCCAGTACCGCTACCCCGTCGGGATGACCGTCACGGGCAGGGTGGTGCGCGTGATCGACAGGGGGGCGATCGTCCTGATCGATGGCGAGGTCGAGGGATTCGTTCCCGCGATGCAGCTTGGCCTCGAGAGCTTCAGGCATCCCGGCGAGCACTTCCAGGCCGACGATGAGCTGGAGTTGAAGGTCATGCGGACCGATCTGGCCAATCACAGGATGGTCCTCTCGGCCAAGGCCTGGTTGCAGGAGCAGGATCCCGAGTCCCAGAAGGCCTATGTCGACAAGTACAGCCAGAAGAGAGCGACCGTGACCGAGTCGTCCGAGGAGGGCGCGGTGGAGATTCCGATGGACGACGTGCCGGAAGACGAGGTGTAGTCCGGCTCGCACGACGACCGATCGGGGGCGCCCGCGCTCGGGCGTCCCCGATCTCTTTGACGTCGGAGCGCTGCGGGCCCGTCGGCCTCTCGCGGCGCCCCTGCCCCCCTCTCAGGTGCAATCGATCGCGTCCGGGAGGCGCGGCCGGTCACCGGAAGCGCCTTGCCCCGCGCGAAGCGTGGATCGTAAGATGAAGCGGCGTGATCGCTGACGGAGGTGGCGCGTGTCCTTCCTCAAGATGCTGCTCGGGCTGGCCTTTCTGGTCGCGGTGCTCTTCTTCGCCGTCCTCAACCTGGAGGAGACGATCGATCTGAGGCTCTGGGCGGACGCGGCCCACACATACCGCGACGTCCCTCTTGTCCTTGCGGTGTTCTTCGCCTACCTGTTCGGGATCGTGACTCACTTCATTGTCTCGCTCGCCCGCGACATACGCCTGCGGACCGAGATCGGGAAGCTCCGGGGAGAGAACCGGTCGCTCCAGGATGAGATCCTCAAGCTCCGCGGTTCCGCCCTCGACGACCTGCCGATGACGGAGGCCGGGGACGGCGCGGCGCCGGGAGGGCGGGGCGCGTGAACCTCGGCCAGTTCTTGCTCCTGGTCGTGATCCTCGCCGCGATCCTCGCGTTCGTTGGGGCGCCGTGGTGGGCTGGGCGCAGGCGCGAGCCGGCCGCGCAGGACTCCTCGGGGAGCTACCTCGGGGCGATCGACGCTCTCATCCGCGGCGATCGTCCGGCGGGGCTCGCGCATCTGCGCGATCTCGCGCGGAGCGATCCCGGGAATCTGCGCGCCTACATCCGCCTCGGCGATCTGCTGCGGAGGATGGGGTACCCCGAGCGAGCCTACAGGATCCACGCCGATCTCCTCGCGCGGAGCATCCCCGAGGAGGCCGATCGCCGGCGCCTTTACGAGAGCGCCCTTGAGGATCTGCGGGCCCTCGATCGGCCCGACGAAGAGATGGGGATCGCGGAGAAGCTCCTGGCCATCGATCCTCGGAGCGCGGCGGCGCTGCGCTCGCTCGTTCGCCAGCACGAGCGCCGCGGGGACTGGGACAGGGCTCTCGCCTACTTGGACGATTGGGACCGCCTGGAGCCGCAGGAGACCCGTCCGAGCCCCGCGCAGATGCGGATCGAGATGGCGCGCGGGCACATGGAGGCGGGCCGGCTGAAGGAAGCGCGAAAGCTGCTCGACGAGGCCGCCGGCATGCCGAGGGACGGGGCGATCGCGAGGATCCTGATGGGCGACCTCCTCGCGCAGGAGGGGGATCTGGAGCGGGCCTGCGAGGAGTGGATCGCCTATCTCGGGGATCATGGTCATCAGGCCGATCAGGTTCTGGTCAGGCTCGAACGCGCCTACTTCGAGCTGGGGCGCTTCGGGGACCTGGCGCACGTCTACGAGACCCTTGCCGCCGGGCGGCAGGGGAATCCGCACGCGGCGATCGCGCTCGCGGAGATGCACCGTCGGAGGGGAAGGCTCGAAGAGGCGGCCCGCCAGCTCGAGGCGCTCCTCGAGCAGAGGCCCGGAGAGCGTCGAGCCCGGCGGCGGCTGGTCGGCGCCCTCCTTGCTCTGGGTCGCACGGAGCAGGCCATGCGGGAGCTGGACGGGCTCCTCGCTGAGATCGATCCGCCTTCCGCCGGCTCCGCCTGCGCGGCGTGCGGCGCCCCCATCGAGGATGTCTCGGTGCGGTGCCGGCGCTGCGCGAGCTGGCTGGAGCCGGCCCGAGGGGAGCGGCTTCCGGAGACGCGTCCCCGGATCGGCCCCCACGCGGACTAGGACCGTGCGCGCACTCCCTCGCGAGACAGCCGGCCGGTCTCGGCGGCGTCCGTCCCGGATCCTCGATCTGCGGCCGCCAAGCCGCGCTCAGCTCGCCATGGTCCTGACTCTGGCCTGCGCGCTGGGGTTCGCAAGTGGCGCGCGGGCAGAGAGGGAGGGGCCCGCGACGCTCCTCAAGGATCTCATCGATGGCATCGCGCCCGCCGACCGGGAGGATTCGGCCCTGGAGGCGCGGCAGACGAGGGACGGATCGGAGGCGCTGCGATTGCGCGGGGCTCTGCAGTCCCGCTTCGGACGGGAGCGGGAGGGGGTGGAGAGCGCTCTCTGGATCGGCCTCTATTACTACGGAGTCGGGCAGGAGGAGGAGGCGCTCGCCTACTTCGAGCGAGCCCGGCGCCACGCAGCCGATCCCGATCTCTTGGCTCGCGCGAGCTTCTGGTGCGAGCAGGCCCGCATGCGGACGGGACACGAGCCCCTTGGCGCGGAGGAAAGCGAGCCGGGCGTCGGGGTCTGGGCGACGCTGAGGAGGCTGGTGGGCGTGGATCGCGCGATCGCGAGCGGTCGCCGCGGACAGGCGGAGGAGGGGGTCCTCGCGCTCGAGGGGGAAATGCGGCGCGCAGGCATTTTGGGACTCGGTCTGGCGCGCTGGGGCGAGATCCTCCAGCTTCCGGGGACGGGGAGGCTCGCGAGAAGCGAGATCGCCCCGATGATCCGCGCCTGCGCGGCTCTGCCTGAGCGCCTCCACGCGCCAGCGATCTCCTCGGGTCCTCTCACGGAGCCAGGGGGATGGGCGGTGCAGTTCGGCGCGTTCCTCGAGCGCGAGAACGCGGAAGGGCAGGTGGCGGAGCTCGCTCGCCTAGGGCTCGAGGTGGGAATCGAGGAAACGAGGCAAGGAGGCCGCGTCTGGTACCGGACCCGCATCGGAGGGATCGACGGGAGGGACGCGGCGGACAGCGTCGCGGCCGCCGCGACGGAGCGGACGGGGCGCGCCTGCGAGGTCGTCCGCGCGCCATGAGGCGCCCGCGCTCGACGACCCCCATGATGGAGCAGTACCTCGGGGTGAAGGAGAAACACCCCGACACGGTGCTTCTCTACCGGATGGGTGACTTCTATGAGACCTTCTACGACGATGCCGTCACGCTCTCCCGGGTTCTCGGGATCGCGCTGACCTCCCGCAATCCCGGCGACGCCGAACCGATCCCGCTGGCCGGCATCCCCTGGCACAGCGCCGAGCCTCAAGTCGCGAAGCTCCTGCGTGCGGGGCACCGGGTCGCGATCTGCGAGCAGGTAGGCTCGGCCGAGGAGAGCAAGGGCCTGATCGAGCGACGCGTCATCGAGGTCATGAGTCCGGGAACGGCGGTGACCGATCCCCTCCTGACGGGCAACATGTTCAACTATCTGGCCGCGGTTCATGGGTCCGGGGACGGCGTGGGTCTCGCGGTCGCCGACATCTCGACCGGCGCATTCCTGGCGGGAGACCTCACGGAGGAGGAGGCGGAGGAGGAGCTGGCGCGACTCGCCCCGAGCGAGATCCTGCAGCCCGAGGGGTGGGCCTCTCCGCGCCTGGAGAAGTTCCTGGCAGAGCATCTCCCGGGGGCCTTCCGGACAAGCCTGGACGGCTGGCGCTTCAGTCCCTCGCGCGCCGATGGCATCCTGCGCGAGCAGTTCCGCGTGGCGACGCTCGAAGGATACGGTTTCCGGGAATCGACGCCGGCGCTCGGGGCCGCGGCGGCCCTCATCGAGTACGCGCGGGAGCAGAAGCAATCGACCCTGGCCCACCTTGGCGGCCTCCAGCGGATCCGACCCGCGGAATACCTCATCCTGGACGACGCCTCGATCCGTGGGCTCGAGATCCTCGAACCCCTCGCCATGGGAGGGCGGGAGGCGACCCTGGTCGCGGTCCTGGATCGGACCCGAACGGCGGCCGGAGGGAGGCGATTGCGCGAGGCGCTTGCCCGCCCCTTCCGCGCTCCCGAACCGGCGCGAGCGCGACAGGATCGGATCGCGTCGCTCCTAGAGGACGGGCAGGCCAGATCTGATCTCGCGCGCTCGCTCGAGCAGATGTCGGACATCGAGAGGATCCTCGGAAGGGTCCACTGCGAGCGGGCGACGCCGCGCGATCTGGCGGGTCTCAGGCGGACGCTCCTGGCCGCTCCGGCGCTCGATCGGATCCTCGCGGCGCGCCCCGCCTGGAGCGGCCTGCAGATTCCGGAGTCGTGCGAGGCGCTGGGTCGCGATCTGCATGCGGCGCTCGTCGAGCAGCCGGCCATCAGCCCGCGCGACGGGGAGGTCATCAAAGACGGCCACGATCGCGAGCTCGACGCCGCGCGCGACGCCGCCCGCGGAGGCAAGCGATGGATGGCCGATCTGGAGAGCAGGGAGCGCGAGGCGACGGGGATCGCGAACCTGAAGGTCGGCTACAACAGGGTCTTCGGATACTACATAGAGGTCACCCGATCGCAGATCTCCCGGGTGCCCGAGCGATACCTGCGCCGCCAGACGCTCTCCACGGGGGAGCGCTACGTGACCCCCGAGATCAAGGAGCAGGAGGAGTTGATCCTGGGCGCGGAAGCGGCGGTGTCGCGCCGGCAGGAAGAGCTCTTCGGATCTCTTTGCGGGTGGGTGGCCGGGGAGACCGCCGCTCTGCAGGATGCCGCGCGCGCCATCGCGGAGATCGACCTGGTTCTCTCTCTCGCGGAGGTCGCGATCGCGGGCAACTACGCGAAGCCGCAGCTTCAGATCTCCCGCGCCATCCACATCGAGGAGGGGAGGCATCCCGTCGTGGAACGGGCGGTCGGGATCGGATCGTTCGTTCCCAACGATCTCTCCCTCGACGGGGAAGAGCGCCAGATCGTCATCCTGACGGGCCCCAACATGGCAGGGAAGTCGACCTACCTGCGGCAGACCGGGCTGATCGTGCTGATGGCGCAGATCGGCTCGTATGTCCCCGCGCGAGCGGCCACGATCGGGATGGCCGACAGGATCTTCACGCGCGTGGGCGCCCACGATGTCCTGGCAAGAGGACAGTCGACCTTCCTTGTCGAGATGGTGGAGACGAGCAACATCCTGCGCCACGCGACCTCCGAGAGCCTGGTGCTGATGGATGAAGTGGGTCGCGGGACCTCGACCTACGACGGCGTCTCGATCGCCTGGTCCGTGGCGGAGGCCCTGCGGCAGGAGGCGCGGCGAAGGCCGCGCGTCATCTTCGCGACGCACTTCCACGAGCTGACGCGTCTCGGCCAGAGGGAAGGCTACGTCAACCTGAATGTCCTCGTCCGCGAATGGGGGGATGAAGTGATCTTCCTCAGGAAGGTGATTCCCGGGGGGGCGGACAGGAGCTACGGGATCGAGGTCGCCCGCCTCGCCGGGGTCCCCGAGACGGTGGTGCGACGCGCGGCGGAGATCCTGAGGGACCTCGAGCGGGGCGTCTCCCGCGGAATCGAGGGGGCCCAGGCGGCGCCCTCGGGAGGCGAGCCGGAGCAGCTGCCCCTCTTCGCCGGCGGCGAGTGGGACTGGCTGGTCGAGGATCTGGCCGGCCTCGATCCCTCGCGCCTCACCCCCCTGGACGCCCTCGAGAGGATCCACCGGTGGGTCGAGCGCGTTGACCGGCAGCGACGCGGATCCGTATAGTTGGTCTGGAGGAGCTAGCCGATGGACTCCCGCGTTCCGCTCTTGATCGCCCTGGCCCTGTTCTGTGGATGCTCCACCTACAAGGAGATCCCGCGCGCCGAGCTCGTCGCGGACGCCTCCCTGGGAAAGGTCCGAGTGGCGACGATCGATGGCTTCGAGTACCGCTTCGCGAAGGCGGAAGTCTACCCCGACACGCTCGTCGGATTCTACGAGGTGACCGAGGAGCGCACCGGGTCGGGGGGCGAGGTCTGGTTCGAGGATGTCCTGCGGAGGCAGGAGATCCCCCTCCCGCGCGTCGCGAGGGTGGAGCTTGTCAACAAGGATCCTGTGCGCACGGCCCTGTATGGGGCCACCATCGCGGCCGCCGGCTACTTTCTCGTGACGCTCGTTGACGAGAATCGCGTGAAGGGCGGCAGCGTCCCGGGCGGCGGCAAGGGCGGCATCGTCAATCCATGAGTCCGCCCGGGGCCGCGACCTCTCAGGAACGGCTCGCCTCCCTCTCCCTCTTCTATCCGATGTACAACGAGGAGGGCAACATCGAGCTTGCCGCTCAGCGCGCGCTCGAGATCCTCCCGGGCGTGGCGGAGGAGTTCGAGATCATCCTCGTCGATGACGGCTCGCGCGACGCTACCGGGGCGATCGCGGACCGTTTGGCGGCCGGCGATCCCCGGATCCGGGCCATCCATCATCCGACGAACCTCGGCTACGGCGCGGCCCTTACGAGCGGGATTCGGGCCTCCCGCTTCGAGTGGATCTTCTACACGGACGGCGACAATCAGTTCGACCTCCGAGAGATCGACCTGCTCCTTCCCCTGCGGCACGGGCACGAGATCGTGAGCGGATTCCGGATCGACCGGCGCGATCCCGTGAACCGCAAGCTCAACGCGTGGCTGTTCAACTCGCTCGTCCGGCTCCTCTTCGGCTTCCGCCTGCGGGATGTAGACTGCGCGTTCAAGCTCTACCGCGCATCGATCTTCGAAGGGATGGATCTCGTGAGCCGGGGGGCGCTCATCGATGTGGAGATCATCGCCAGGGCCCGCAAGCGTGGGGCGCGTGTCGTGGAGATCGGGGTCCACCACTTCCCGAGGACCGTCGGCTCCCAGACAGGCGCGAAGCTCTCCGTCATTCTTCGCGCCTTTCGAGAGTTGCTCCGCCTCTGGGGAGAGCTGCGCTAGGTGATCGGGGGCGGCGCCGCGCCCGGACGGTCGATCCTCGCCCGCGCGCGCCTCCCCGCCGGGCTCCTGCTCGCCCTCCTGCTCGTGACTCTCGCGGCGCCTCTCGCCCGCGGCGAGGATCTGCTTCTCGTCCTCCGGAAGCTCACCCTCTACCTGGGCATCCTCTTCGCGGTGGCTGTCGCCTGGGCGCTGGCGCCCGCGCCGCTCGGCCGCCTGGCCCGGAGTCTGGACGGCAGGCTCGATCGCGCGGGCCGAGCGCTCGACAAGCCTCTCGCCGGCTGGATCCTCCTCCTTCCGATCTTCGCCTACGCGCTCGTCTGGGGGATCTTCTCGATCCTGAGGCACCAGGCTCTCAACTCCAGCGGCTTCGATCTCGCGATCCAGCACCAGGTCGTCTGG
>Ga0194126_10003059_pt1 | contig 26776 bp, 28 predicted proteins | sample TA2KigC150mmetaG_FD_148641 | JGI IMG/M metagenome (GOLD analysis project Ga0194126, IMG submission 148641) | Freshwater microbial communities from Lake Tanganyika, Tanzania - TA2015035 Kigoma Deep Cast 150m | ecosystem: Environmental > Aquatic > Freshwater > Lake | place: Tanzania: Lake... | reverse complement strand
TAAGTAAGAAAATTATCATTATTTAATATGGGTGTCAATTAATTGAAAAATTTATTTAAAATGAATAATTGCCGATAATTAACCTAAAAATTAACACGAAAATCAAATATTTTTTAAATAACTTCAAACAATTCAAAAAAGAAGCTTAACCTGTGCTGTATCAATTCAATTTAAGCAGAAACTGGTGAAATCGATAGGACAGGTATATTTCTAAGGCTGTAAGCATTAGTGAAAAAATAGTGGGAAGTACAAGGTATCGGCTAAAAAGAAAGAGAGCCTTCTGCGAAAATGCTGGAATTAGCAGTAAAAGTATAAGGTTAATAAAATAAAATGTGAATAAAACTGAAATGGAAGAGAAGTAAAAAAAGAAATAATTTAAAAATTTTAAATCCAAAAGAATAATTGCGATAAAAGCAATATTTATTGATAAAAATGTTATAAACTGCCAGGGCTTTAAAAAAATTCTAACTGTTATTGAATCCTTATAATACTGATAGTTAAATATTGGAAATACAATTACCATAACTGCTGAACCTGCAAGATATCCAGTCACAAATCTTGAGACATTATTTGTATGAGCGATTGAAAAAAAACCAAGAGCACCTTCTACAATTGTTGAAATAACAAAGGCAATCATTGTGATGAGTACATAAAGCGGAGGCAGTTCATTTTCCTTTTTTTTAAACAACAAAAAAATTATTATTGCGGCAATAAAAAAACCAACATAGATTCCTTCACACCTGGAACATACCGGCATAATTAATGTTTTATCACCAAGACTTCGTTCAGGCAGCTGGTGGCATACTGATGAGCCAATAATATTAATAAATTTAGTTAACCAGCTCTCCATTTTTAAAAAATTTTTAAAAAGGTAATTAGAAAGAATTATATATATTGATTGTCAATTGGCAAGAATCATGTAAAAAATATGCAGGGTATGAGCTAAAAATAAATTTAACAATTAATTTAGCAGCCCATTTTGAATTTTTATAGTTTTTTATTTAATGAGTTGGTAAAATTAGAAAAACTCTAAATGTAAAAATAATGCTGGAAAGGACATAACATAGCGCATAAAACAATACAGAAAAATATATATGATTTTCACACCCATACTTTTTTTTCTGACGGTGAAAACAGCCCTGTTGAGCTTGCAAGGTTTGCCGCTGCATCGGGCTACAAATGCATAGGAATAACCGACCATGCAAGCTACAGCAATATTGATGAGCTTATTGAAAGCGTCTCGAAAGACTGTAAATTGATTTCTAAATACTGGGATATAATGGCAATTCCAGGTATTGAAATTACGAATGTTCCCGCTGAAAGTATTGATGAAATGGCAAAGTATGCAAAAGAAAAAGGTGCAAGGTTAGTAATAGCACATGGCGAAAGCATTGTCGAAAAGGTTGAAAAAGGTACTAATTTAAATGCTGTCAGTTCTAAATATATAGATATTCTGGCGCATCCTGGATTTTTAACGCCTAAAGAAGCAGCAATTGCTGCAAAAAATGATATTTATATTGAATTAACCAAAAGAGCAGGGCACTGCTTAACTAATGGTATAGTTGCAAAGATAGGCAGAGATGCAGATGTTAAGTTTTTAGTAAATAGTGATGCACACAACGCAGATAACCTTTTTTATGAGAACTGGCAGGAGAAAATAGCACTTGCTGCGGGTTTAACAAAGGAGCAAGTAGATAATATTTTAACAATAAACAGTAAAAATTTTTTAAAAAAGCTTGGATATTAAGGAGGTATTCAATGGAAGAAGAACAAAAAACTGAAGAAGTTCAGCCACAGGTAATTGGTGCCCCGTCTCCTGAAGAAAGAGCAAGCGGCCTTGCAATAACAGCTATGGTGCTTGGTATTGTGGCACTTGTTTGCAGCTGGGTGATGGGGTTGAATTTTGCTCTTGGTATTGCCGCACTTGTAATCGGGATAATTGAGTTTAAGAAAATAAAAGAAATAAAATCCAGTGAAAAAGGGAAGGGGATGGCACTTACAGGTATTATTCTTGGTGCCATTGGAATACTTGGAGGGATAATATATGTTATAGTTATCGCAGTAACTGCAGCCAGTTTTTTTACATGGCTTCCCTCATTAATGGAGTCACTAAATTTCTATTACTAATTTGAATTTTTTAGAATTTTTAGGCCATGGAGTCTGTCACCAGAGAGCCGTACTGAGTTTTTATTCCGAACAGCTGCACATGCCCCTGTGCTCAAGATGTACAGGGCTGTATCTGGGATTTATTTTTTCCCTTATAATTTTGGTTGCCCTGGAAAGAAAAGTAAAAGCAAGATTTCCAGGTAGAAAGATAATCACAGTTCTAATAATATTATTTTGTCTTATGGCTGTAGATGCTGTTTTGACCTTTTTTAAAATAGTAGCAGCAAGTAACACTGTAAGGTTTGCAACAGGTTTTTCAGTTGGCTGGTTTTTAATTTTAGTTTTACTTCCAATAAAAAACAGTGTTATTTTTTGCAGGAAGATTCTTTACAAAGAATCCTATCTTGATAAAAAGAAAAATTTTGTAATCTGGTTAGCTGCAGCAATTTTAATTTCCATGGCTTTTATCCTGACTTATAAAAAAGCTCTTTTTGTCTGGAACATCCTGTCATTTTTTGGACTGGTTGTATTCTTTTCTTTTATTGTTTGTATTCTGTTGTTTGCATTAAACAGAAAACTTGCAAATTCTATATGCTCAAAAGCCAGATATGTAATTTTTTTTGTTATCAGTTTTTTTATTTCAGCAGGCTTTATTTCTCTATCTGCCATACTTAAAAGTCTTATTCATCCATACTTCCGCTCCTGAATCCCTCCAGGTCAAGAGTTATATATTTAAAACCGAGCTTCTTTAATTCTTCAACAATTTTCTGACAGTTTTTCTTATTGATAACTATCCCAAAATCATTTGGGTCTATCTCTATTCTTGCAATTTTATTGTGATATCTTACCCTTAAATTAAAAAATCCAAGACTTCTGAGCAGGTCTTCCGCTTTTTTTATTTTTTCCAGTTTTATTGCAGTTATCCGGCTTCTGTAGGGTATTCTTGTGGCAAGACATGCAGAGGAAGGCTTTTGATAGAAAGGAAGGTACAAATTTTTTGCATATTGCCTTATTTCTTTTTTATTTATTTTTTCTTCAACAAACGGGCTTATTACACTATATTCCTTCAGTGCTTTAAGACCTGGCCGGTAGCTGGAGGTGTCGTTAAAATTAGTGCCGTCAAGTATATATTTAAAAGATAGTTGAGTTGAAATCTCGCTGATTAATGAAAAAACCTCTTTTTTACAGAAATAGCATCTTCTTTTAGGATTTTTTCTTACATTTTCAAGCTCAAGAATGTTTTTTTCCCTTATAATATGCCTGCAGTTAAACAGTCTTGCAATTTTTTTAGCCTCTTCTATTTCAAAATCACCAATAAGCGGTGTTTTAATAGTTGCCGCTACAACATTACCTGCACCAAGGGCATCAACTGCTATTTTTAAAAGCAGGCTGCTGTCAACACCCCCGGAAAAAGCAATTAAGACTTTACCCATCTCCTTTATTTTTTTAATGGCTCTACTAAATTTTTTGGCAGTATTTATGCTGTCATTTTCAATACCGTTTTTCATTTTTTAAATTTATCCCTGTATTAATAATTATTATTGACATTATTAAAAATATTATAAGATACTTACATAGATATATAGCTTTTGTCGGCTGCTATTTAAGTTTAGGCTCTTTCAGTTTAGCATAAATAACAGCATCATGTCAGTGCCATTAGCTTTAATTTTATATCTTTATTTTTTGACCAATAGCTTTTTTTAATTTTTTACTGACTATATTATAAAAATTATATAGAATGAAAGATATTATTAATAAATAAAGATTTTAAGTTTGTACCACTTACTTTAGCAGGCAGGTGCCTGCAAAGCTATTTTAATTTAATGTTAAATTTAGGTCTGGGGTCTTAATGAAAAATATTTTATATATAGATTGCTTTTCCGGTATCAGTGGCGACATGATTATTGGTGCTTTTCTTGATCTTGGGCTAAAAAAAATAAATATTAATTTTTTAAAAAACGAATTAAAAAAGCTCAATCTTGATGGTTACAGAATTGAGAAAGCAAATGTAAAATCTGGCTCACTTCTTGTCACTAAATTCAGTGTAAATGTTCAAACAAAGCAGAAGGCAAGAAGTTTTAAAGATATAAAAAATTTAATAAATGTAAGCAGTCTTGATGAAAAGGTTAAGAATTTAAGCATTAATATTTTTACAGAGATAGCCAGAGCCGAGTCAAAAATCCACGGAAGCCCTGTAGATGATGTTCATTTCCATGAAGTTGGTGCAGTTGATTCTATGATAGATATTGTATCCTGTGCAATTTTATATTACTGCCTTGACATAAACCTTGTTTACAGTAGAAAAATTCCTCTTGGGAGAGGAACAGCTCCAACAATTCATGGCAAGATTCCTATTCCAGCACCAGCTACACTTGAAATATTGAGAGGAATTCCAGTTTATGGGGGAGATTTTGATTTTGAAGTGACAACACCTACGGGTGCAGCAATAATAAAGGTCCTTGTAAATAATTTTAATGATATACCGGCAATGAGCGTTAAAAAAATTGGTATGGGTGCGGGGAATACAGAGGGCAAAGACAGCCCGAATGTTTTACGATTGCTATACGGCAGTGCTCCAGAAGAAACAGGGCCTGGAATTTATAAAGATATTTATAAAGATTCAATTTTTAATTTTTTAGACGAGCAGGAATTAATAATTCTATCAACAAACATAGATGACAGTACCCCGGAGATTATTGGATATTTACTGGACAGACTTTTTAAAAACAAAGTGCTTGATGCCTGGGTAGAAACAATACTAATGAAAAAAAACAGGCCTGCATTTAAGGTTTGTGCCCTGTGTAAACCTGAAAATCTTGCAGATACACTGATTCTTATATTTTCTGAGACATCTACATTCGGGGTAAGGGTTGAAGAAGTTAAAAGATTTGCACTGAAAAGGGAGATAAAAAGAGTAAAGCTTCCTTATGGCGAAGTTATGGTTAAAGTAGCAATCTTAAAAGGAAAGGAAATTATTATTTCGCCAGAATATGAATCCTGTGTCAGTCTTGCAAAAAAGACGGGTAAACCCCTGCAGGATATTTATCATGATGCTGTTTTCTTTCTTTCGAGTAAATAATATTTCATGATTGCCTGAATTACTGCTATGGTCGGAACTGCAAGCAGAAGCCCTAAAGGTCCAAAAAGCGCACCTCCTGTGATTAACACAAAAATAACGATTGCAGGATGAACACCTACCTGGTATTTCATAATATTTGGACTTATTACATAATTATCCACCTGTTGTACTGCTACAAATAGTAGTATTACAAGGAGTGCTTTAAGGGGTGAAATAAAGAATGCAGTCAGTGCTGCCGGAATTGCACCTAAAATTGGACCCAAAAAGGGTACAAGGTTTAATATTCCTGCAATAAAACCAAGTAAAACTGGAAAATCAACCTTTAAAAGGAACAGGATTAAAGAACAGAGGATTCCAACAATTATTGAAATTAGAATTTGGGCTCTTATATACCTGCCGCCAACATTATTAATTCTATCAAGTAAATTGTTAGCCTGGTCTTTATACTTTGCGGAAAGAACCTTTATAAAAACATTTCGAAGCTTTCCGGAATCTTTTAGGATGTATATACCAAGCAGCGGTCCAAAAATAAAGATTACAACAATATTAATAATTGATCTTGTAAATGCTGTTACTCCCTGTAAGAAATTTATATTTCTTGTACTTAACAAGTTGATGAAATACTGCGATATTGCATTTGAGTCAAGGGGGGCAAATTCTTTTCCAATTACTCCTTCAATATTTGAAACGATTATATTCTTTTCAATTACAAGGTTAATATACTCTGTAAGGTTTTTTATATAAAGCGGCAGTTTTGAAACAAACAATTTGAACTGATCCACAACAAGGGGAACCATAAAGAAAAACAAGGTAAAGAAAAACCCGGTAAAAATAATGTAAGCTATTGTTACTGCAAAAACCCTTTTCATCTTTTTTTCGAGCAGGATAACCAGCGGACTTAAAAGGTATGCTATGCCTGCTGCTACAATAAGAGGTATTATAGCTATTCTTATACGGTATATAACATAAAAAAATAGTGCCGTCAGGATTAAAAGCCCGATTATAGACCAACAATAGATACCGATTTTTTTAATAGTTTCTATATTTTTAAGGGTTCTATTGACTCTCATCTATTGTATGTAAAGATTTTTTTAAATTATATAAATAATTTTATTATTAAACAATATTGTATTAAATATTGTATTTGACGCTGTTTTTAATTGATGTAGCCAGGCAATTATGGTAAAGTTTTTATTCAAAAACATTTAAAAATATAAAAAGAAATTTAGCCTTTAAAATGTCCGAGGAATCTATTAATATTTTTGTAAGCAATATTTATTCGATAGCGGCCTTTGCAGCGGTTTTTCTTTTTGTTTTTATTTTTCTATTTTTGCTTTCACGTTTCCTTATTTATAAATCAAAGAAAAAAATATATATAACCACGGACACAGATAATTTGAAATTACCAGGGGGAAAGTTAAAAGTGGTTGAATTTAAGGGTGAGTCTGAAAAAAGCAAGAGTTCAGGTTTTAGCTTATATGATTTAAAAAAAGATGTTAATATTTTAAAAGCCCTCTTTGTGATAGGCCTAATATTTATATTTACAATATTTTTTATTTTCCTTGTTATGCTCTCTTTGTATTTTGCTACAAATATAAAAGGGGGAGGCAGCCTTTATCTTATTTTAACTATTGTGTTTTTAATTCTTGTAGTTACAGTATACACGGTCAAGTCAAAAATTATTAATAGATAGTTCATAAAGTTATTATTAAATATTTATCACAATAATTAATTTATTAATTAAATAACTTATAAATTAATTGCTCAATTATAAAAAGAATTATAAAAATATGAACAAGACGAAAAAAAGTTTTCAATGAAATCATTGGTTAAAAACAGCCTCAATTTATTTGTTGTGGGCCTTGGTTGCTGCAAGCAGGAAATTTTCGCAACAGCTGGTCCAACATATGATATTTCAAGATTTGGAGTAAATTTTGTAAATATTCCAGAAGATGCTGATGTACTTGTTATACAGGGATTTTACAACAGTATTGCTGAAGAAAGATTGCTTGATTATTACAGCTGTATAAGGGAACCAAAATGGGTAATAGCTGTTGGCAAATGTATTGTCGAGGGCAGCATCTTATTTACAGGCTACAAATTAATTGAAAGAATTGCTCCTGATATAAATATAGATTTTTTTGTGCCTGGTTGTCCTCCACGACCCGAGGCTTTCATTTATTCAATTTTAAGGCTTAAGGATTTGCAGTAAAAGTATGGCAAAAGAACTGTACAACGGAATATATTCTTCACATAAAATAGTTTTTATTGAACGGGTTGAGCGAAATCTGGATTATTATTTAAAAAATAAATTAGAAATAATAAAAAAGTTTAGTCAGGAAATATTCTGCGTGGTGAAGAAGGACAATCTATATGAAGTTCTAAAAGAATTAAAGTATAATCCCGAACTGGAAGTTCGGGTACTCAATAGTTTAAGTTTGTTAAATAGCGGAGGAAGAGATTACCTCTTTTTAAATTTATCATCTGTTTCAAATAATTTTTCAATATTATTAAAAGTTATACTTTCTTCTTTTACCAGTGCAGCGCTTGAGCGTGAATATAATGAATTAATATTAGTTATAAAAAATTTTTTTGATTCTGCAGAGTTTTATGAAAAAAGGCCAGGTTTAAAAGAAAGCCAGATTGATATGGTTATTAAAAATCAGGCACTTGATGGATTTGACAGTTTGGATATGTATATTACAGCGGATTATGATGAAATAGAGAAAGCCTATATAGACACTGATATTTCAAGGGTAGTTGGAGATAATTTTTTTAAAAATGGAAAACTTACCAATATCCTTACCTATATAAGCAGGTTTGATTATAATGCAGGAATATTTCCAGAGTTATGCTTCTGTCTCGCAATTGAAGAGCTTATGCAGTTAAAAGTTCCAAAAAGAGTACAGTATATAAGAATGCTAATTTGTGAGCTTTTCAGAATTTCAAGTCATTTGCATTTTATTTCCAATATATGCAAGGTTCTTGGTAATGAAATTGCATATAACCAGAGCTTAATAGAGCGGGAAAGGGTACTCAGGATTATTGAATTTATAACCGGTGCAAGAATTCACCCTAATTTTATTAGAATTGGCGGAGTGAAGAAAGATTTGAGTTATGAGAAGATTAAAAATATAAGGGAAAATTTGCCTGTAATTTTTAAAAGGGTAACCAGGCTTGAAACCTTGCTTCTTGATAATTCAATTATTACCGGTAAATTAAAAAACACTGGTGTTGCTGATAAAAATACTGCAATAAATCTCGGGATTTCGGGACCAAATCTTCGAGCTTCTGGAATAAAATATGACATGCGGAAGAACAGGAATCTTCTTTTATACAAAGACATGTCCTTTTTAATTATTTCTGGAAAGTACGGAGATTGTCTTGACAGAATTCAGCTAAGATTCAGGGAAATATTTCAATCATTAAAAATAATTCACCAGATTGTAAATGAGATGCCCGAAGAACGCATAAAGAAATTAATAAATCTTGATGAGCTATATTTTCCTTATTCTGTGATGATATCAGGAGTTGAGTGTCCACATGGGGTTTTTAAGATTTATCTTGAAGTTAAGGAGAATGTAATTTTAAATATGATTATAATTGGGCCATCCAGGAACAGCGTTAATCTTATTGAAAAAATACTTCCTGGCTGTAAAATTGAAGATCTCGAAATTATACTTGCAAGTTTTGATATAAGCAGCGGTGAAATAATAGAGACAAAAAGATAAAACAAATGCTGATAATATTTAAGAAAATTATATATATTTTTTTAATATTTGGAGTAAATCTTTACTTTTGTTCCTATATTGTAAACAAGATTTCTTCAAGATCTGAACTGCGAAGAGGTTTTGTGATGAGCAGGGGCGGTGGACTTGCTTATCCTTTTGTGAAAATGCTCAGGTATCTTTCTAAAGATTACAGGCTTAATATTTGGGAGCTTTTATTACTCTTCTTTTCAATTTTTATATGGACAATAATTCCTTTTTCACAATCATTGATTATATTAAAATTTGATTTTGACTTAATAATTGCGATAATGTTTTACATACTTATAATTTTTATAAATCTGGTTATTGCATCAAGAAGCAGTTACAGTTTTAATTACAGTAATTTTACGAAAAAAACGGCAATGGTTTTTACTTTCTTTACCCCTTTACTATTTTGTACTTCAAGCCTTGTTCTAATAAACAGGACGCTGAGCTTAAGAGAAATTGTAAATTTTCAATACCAAAACCCAAATATTATTTATCAGCCACTTGGTTTTATAGTTGTTTTTACTTCAATATTTATGCAGTTTAAGCTTTTAGGCTTGACCAATAGAAACACACTGTTATTTTCTGAAGATACCGAGAAGGAAGGAGCGGGCATTGGCAGGTTTATAGTTATTATTTCCTACTACAGTATTGTGTTTTTCCTAATAGTTTTAATAGTAATTTTTTATCTTTCAGGGTGGCAGCCCATCAAATTTGTAAACGGGTATGTTACTTTTGGTGTTAAATTTTACATCATTTTTTTTATTTTAATTTTAATTGATAAGGCTACACCAAAATTGAATGACTATAATTATATAGTAAGTATGAATTTTAAATTTTTATTTCCTTTTTCTGCTGTTAATTTTTTACTGACATTAATATTTTTTATATTAAGAAATGTATATAATTTAATATAAATATTATATAAGTCTTGTAATTTTTAAAACATTTTTATTTTTCAGGGGTTTTTAAATTGAGACCTGTCATAAGGGATTTTTTCATAGGTTTTGGGAATGTTTTCAGAAAACCAAGAAATGTTGTATATCCAAAGGAAAGAATAATAATTCCTGAAGGAAGCAGGGGGATACCGAGATTAAAAATGGATCTGGACAGCCTAGAGATTATTTGCAGCGGTTGTGGGGTTTGTGAAATGATTTGTCCGGAGAAATGTATAGAAATAAAAAAAGGTATCGATGAGGTTGGAAGGGAATATCTTGATGAGTTTTATATAGATCTGGCTAAATGTATATTTTGTGGAAATTGTGTAGAATTTTGTGAGTTTGATGCGATAGAGATGACATACAGGCACCAGCTTGCCGATCTGGAAAAGAATTCTTTCAGGTTTGAAAAAACTGATTTAGTAAAACAGTCTGATTACTCAATAAGGGATTTTTGGTCAAAATGATTGATGGAAAATTTGTTTTAGCAGTTATAAATTATTTTCTTTTAAGCCTTATTTTAATTTTTGGAATTATATCGCTTGTTCTTGTTGACCAGCGCAAAAAACTTACCTTCTTATTTTTGATGTATATATCTGCTGGAATAGCAAGCTTTCTTTTTTTTACAGTTGCTACTTTTGCCCTGGCAGGAATTGTTATGCTTCTTTTCTTTTTACTTTTATTTACCCATGTTTTTCAGCAGGAATTTTTTGGTTTTGGTAAAAATTACCACAACTATAAAAAACAGAATAAATATTCAGGAAAATCACAGACGAACATTATCGTTAATCTGGTATTATCAATAATATTTTGCATATTCATTGGTTATTTGTTCTATAGATATACACAGGATTTTTATAAAAGTATCACGATGGTAAAAAGTTTTAGTACGCCGGTAGCTATCAGCATACTGGATGATATTGGTTCAAATTATATTCCAGTTATTCTACTTGTTATATTTGTGCTTACATCAAGCTTTATATGGTTTATAGGAATACTTCCTGGTAAAAAAGGAAAGAATTGAATATACAATATATCAGTTATATAAGCTTTGCATTGTTTTTACTTGGGTTATTTGGAGCTTCATACTGCAGGAGCTTTTTATCCATAATTGTTTCATTTCAGTTTTTAATCCTTTCATCGCTTATTAATTTTTTAAGCTTTGCATTATTTTTATACCAGTCATTAGCCTGGGATAAAACATTTATAATTTTTGCTTTCATATCAGTTTATATACTTCTGTTTTCAATAGTTTTTTATAACAATTCAAGACAGACACATATTTATGAGCTCGATGTTTTAAGAGATTTTAGATTATTTAAACCAGATAAATCTGATTGGTGGGGAGACGATAAGATTGATGATAATTAGTGGTATACTGGATAAAATACACCCTTTTAACAGCAGTGCGCTTCTTTTAGGTGCAGCCCTATTTTCGGTTTTTTTTGGTCTTTCAAGGAAAAAACCGGTCAAGATATTTATAACAATTATTTCAGCACTTGCATTTGCTTATGGATTATTTTTGAACATACAGAATTATGTTATTGGTAGAGTTTTTTCCAATTATCTTTTTAATTATGATTTTCTTCAGATGATGCAAATATCTATTATTCTTTTTATATCTCTAAATATTTTATTTTTTATTTCAGTTAACAACATAGAGAAGAATAATTTTATTAAAATAATTATAATTTTTAATTTTACTGTTTTCGGTTCAAGTTTATATATAATGTCAAATAATTTTTTAATGATTTTTACAAGTCTTGCAGTTTTTATAACCTGCACTTTTCAGCTTATTTCTTTACTTAACAGTAATGGAAATATAAAAAATGTTGATGAATATTCAACCAGGAATCATTTAATAAGATACTTTTTGGTATCTGCATTTTCCCTTCTGCTTATCCTGGCTGGCTTTTCATTAATTTTTGGTTCAACAGATTTTAAGAGTTTTTCACAGATTCTTGAATCTGAAAAAATAGATAGTGCACTGTTTAAAGCAGGTGTTTTTATAATTTTTGCAAGTATTTATTTTTACCTTTTTATCTTTCCTTTTCAGGGAGCTTATATAAAACTGACTAAAAGGTGTGATATCTCATCAGTTCTTGTGATATGGTTTCTATATTTTCCCTCGGGATTATTTTTATTTTTAAAATTAAAGAGCACACTTTTCTATTTTATTGAAAAAAACAATTTTTATCTGACAATAGTATTTCTGACAATAGCTTTTCTTTTAGCAGTTGGTGGCAATATTGGAGCAGTTAAGACTACAAGCATAAGAAGAATACTTGCATTTTTATTTCTTTCCAGTTTAAGCATAACAATCCTTGCAGTCGCAGGCCACAGCCTGGGAATAATTGATGACAAAAGAATGGACTGGTTAATCTTTTCTAATCTAGCTGTGACAGGGCTATGTTATCTTCCCATATTTGCCGTATTTTCCGAAGTTGAAAAAAAATACGGGATAGACAGTATTGAAAATATTAAAGGATTTGCAGAAAAGAATAAATTTGTAGGTATTAATTTAATATTTCTCCTGCTTTCTTTTGGCGGGCTGATTGGCACCAGTGGATACATAATAAGATTTTTTATTTTAAAGCCGATTATTGATTATTTTAGAAACGTTTCATTACTGAAGACCAGCTCTTATAACTTCATTCTTATGATTTTTGCTGTAATTATTGCTGCGGTTTCTTTTATATTTTTTGCTGCAAATATTATAAGAATTATTGTTATAGTGCTGAAAAAAGGTGAACTGAAAACGGGTGATTTAAGAGAGACTGACCTGAAAACAGGTAAAAATGGAAAGATTAATTTTTCCAAGCTTCATATTGTTTATATTACTTTTTATTCAATTCTAATTTTATTTTTAGGAATTACAGGTTTACTTGAAATTATAAATATTGATATTGGCTTTTTTAATTTTAGAATAACAGCTTTTTTTTAAGAATATTTTTTTAAGTGTTTTAAATGGAAACTAATGAGAGAAGATTTAATTTAAAACATCTTTTAATTATCATCCTTATTTTGATAATAATACTTGCTGTAACAATCAGTATAAGCCAGTTCACTTTTAAAAAAGAGTACAGTCCTCCTACAGCACTAAGTTCAATTCTTCCAAGATTTAGAGTAATTGATCTTGATAATGTGGGAATTACAGGCGACTATGATAGCGATGGTATAAATGACCAGAAGGATATCCTTCTGGGTGCTAAAAAGCAGCTTTTAAATCCCGCTGTGAATATTTTTGCTGAGGGGGTAGATGAACCTAATTATTACAGCGGGGGAAATCCACCAGAGGAGTATGCGCTCTGCACAGATATAATAGCAAGAGCTTTTATGGAAGCCGGCTTTGACTTGCGGATGCTTGTAAATGAGGATATCGAAAAAAATTTTGATGCGTATCCTTTGATGGCAATATGGAGGCAACGGTTTGCTGATGCAAATATAGATTATAGAAGAATCCAGAATTTAAAAGTTTATTTTGAAAGAAATGCCAGTTCCCTTATTACCAGTTTTGATTATGCGGATAACAACAATCTTTCCCAGTGGCTTCCCGGTGACGTTGTTTTCTTTGATATGGATGGAGTCGGTTACACTGATAATGCTGGAATAATCTCAGATTTTACTACAAGAAAAGATGTGCCAAAGGTTATATATAATTATATAGACCCGGGTTATACGGTTGAGGAGGATATATTGGGCAAAAAGAGCATAACCGGTCATTACAGGTATCCATAGTTATAAGAATTTTAATTGTTTATTTAAATAGTTTTAATGCTTCGCTCTCCTCTTAAAAGAGAAACCGTGCCCGCTTTGCCTTCAAATGGTTTTCTGAAGTAATCCATCCGTTGGCCCATTATTTTTTTTTATCACGAAATTTATGCTAACATTGCAATTCTGATAGTTTACTCTCAACAATATATATAGTATACTGTGAACAATGCCGATAAGTTCAAAGAAAAGCTTAAACAAACTAAATGAAGAAATATTCTCATGCAAGCAATGCCTCGATTTAGTCAAGACAAGGATACAGCCCGTACATGGTATCGGTGCGCCAAGTGCCAGATTAATTATTGTTGGTTATTATCCCTTCGATGATGGTGTTGAGAAAAGGGGTGTCCCATTTACGGATAATGAAGAAGGTAAATTAATAAACAGGGTATTGGCTGGAACAGGTCTGAGTCTGGAAACAGATACATACCTGACATATCTCGTAAAATGCAACACAAGAAAAACTGTTAAAAATAAAGATAATAAAGAAGAAATAAAAGCTTCCAGTCCGTCTGCTAAACATATTCAGAACTGTATAAATTATTTAACTGAAGAAATCTCAGTTATCACTCCCCATATTATAATTTCACTTGGCCTGGATGTCTCTAATGTTATCCTTGGAAATTTTTTCTCAATTGAAAAAAAGCATAATGATATTAAAAAACTTCATATGAGACTTTTTGAAAACCCTTCTTTTAAGCTGCTGCCTTTCTGCAGTGCTGCAGACGTTAAAAGGGGTTTAATTTCTGAAGAAAAGTATATCGAAGACTTTAAATCACTTTCTAAACTTCTTGCAATTATTTAATGTCTGTTTAATTTTCAATCAAATAAACATAAATTCTTCGTCTTCCATACCTGTAGCATTCTTCAAGAGTATCAAAGCACAAGTCAATCCTGTCTCCCTTAATCCATCCCCCGGTATCTGCAGCAAGAGCTTCTCCATAACCGTCTATATAAATCCTGGTTCCGAGAGGGATTACTCTTGGATCTACAGCTATTATACCTTTCCTTGCACGAAGTCCGGTAGCAGTTATACCGTCACCGTTAAGCCCACCGCCGCCGGCAAAATAAGCAGTGGCAACCATTTTCCACTCACCTGCAAGGGTAATACCTGGCGGTTGAATTTTTGCGATTCTTTCCTTAATATCTGCAAGGGTTTTTTGAACAGTTGCTTTTTCACCCTTAACTTTTTCTAACAGTATGTTGTCCTTTTCAAGATTGGCCTCAAGTTTTTTCTGCTCGGATTCCCTTTCATTTACAGTTTCTTCATATTCTTTCTTCTTTTCCTCAGATTTTCTCATTATCATATCGTAATTTTCCTTGTCCAGCCTGATTGATTCAATAAGCTCTGCATCTTTTTTCATTAAATTTCTCAAAAAGTATAAGTTAGTAACAAATTCGTTGATATCTCTTGCAGCTACAATCATTTTTATTACACTGTTCTTACCATATTTATAGGTGTAGATTATCTTTTCTTCCAGCTCTTTTCTTTTTTCGGTAATAGATTTTAAAAGTTTATTTCTTTGAAGGGTTAAATCATTTAACTCATCTTCTATAACAGAAATCTTTTCAGTTAGCTGCTTTATTTCATTTTTATTTATCTCGATGAGTGTTTCAACGGCTATGATTTCCTCAATGAGGGCCTCCTCTTCATCTGATAGAGCTTCAACTTCTTTTGCAAGTTCTCTTAATGTGATAGCATATATATCTTTAGGCAAACTAAATAAAATTCCTGTTATTAGAATTACAATAACTGCTGCTGCAATTATTGAGGTTAGCGTTTTTAGAAGAAATCCAGGTTTGTTCATTTTATTTTCTGGTTTCTATATATATTTTAAAAGTTTTGCAATCAGGAAACGCAATCAGGAAACTGGCTTGATTTTATTTAATTTCCTTAATGCTTATAAACACCAGTCTCAGGCTATTTAATTTGTATTTATGACTTTATTTTTTCAATTAGTATAATATTTTTAAGGTTAATTTTAAATATTTGATTTCAAATAAAAAAATGAAGTTTGAATTTAATTGATATCACGAAAATGGAGATGCTAACAATAAAAGTTTAAAGGAAGTATATATTATTTCGGGATAAATTTTAATAATTTTTAAAAATAACTTCATTTAAAAAGCTGCTTAATGTATAATCACGCTTAAACAAAAGGGTAAAATTTAAAAGAAAGGAGGAGCTATGGCAAAATATCAGGAACTTGCTGATGCAATAATTGCCGGCGATAACATCAAAAGCAAGGATATTACACAGAAACTTGTTGGCAGCGGTGCCAGTGCGGTTGATATCTTAAATGAAGGTCTTGTTCCGGGAATGGATGTTGTTGGTGCAAAATTCAAAGCCAATGAGATGTACATACCTGAAGTACTGATTGCAGCAAGGGCTATGCATGCAGCAATGGATATCATCAAACCCATGCTTTCTGAGTCTGGAGCAGAAATGAAAGGAACAGTGGTTATCGGTACAGTACAGGGGGATCTGCATGATATTGGTAAAAACCTTGTTGGCATGATGCTGGAAGGCGGCGGATTTACAGTAGTGGATGTAGGTGTTGATGTTCCTGCAGAAAAATATGTAGAAGAAACCAAAAAGAGCAAGGCAAAGGTTGTAGGTCTTTCTGCGCTTCTTACAACAACCATGCCGGTGATGAAGGATGTAATTGCAGCGCTGAAGGCTGATGGGGCTACAAATGGTGTTAAGGTTATGGTTGGTGGTGCACCACTTACCCAGGAATATGCAGATTCAATCGGTGCTTCAGGTTATGCCCCCGATGCATCAAGTGCTGTTGATCTGGCAAAAAGTCTAATGGGTTAGCTGTCAAAAACTTACCAGGTTTGAGCCAGAAGCTTATTAATTCTAAAAATTAATAGGGATATTAAATTAGAAGTGCCTAACCGGAAATAGGTACTTCTAATTTTTTTTATGTTGATTTTAAAATTTTATTCAGGTTTGCCATTTCTATTGCACTCAGTGCAGCAGACCATCCGCTGTTTCCAAGTTTTGTTCCCGCTCTCTCTACTGCCTGCTCAAGGCTGTCAGGGGTTATAACACCAAAAATTATAGGAAAATTAAGTGACAGGCTTACCTGCGCGATTCCTTTTGTAACTTCTGCTGCAATATAAACATTATGTGAAGTATCACCTTTCATTATTGATCCGAGACAGATAACGGCATCATATTTTTTAGACTCTGCCATTATTTTTGCAGCAGATGGGATTTCAAAAGCTCCAGGGACCCATACAGCGTCTATATTTTTCTGGTCACAGTTGTGTCTTGTCAGGCAGTCAAGCGCACCGTCAAGAAGTTTAGCTGTAATGAATTCATTGTATCTGCTCACAACTATGCCGAATTTCAGTCCGGTAGCATCCAGTTTTCCTTCAATTTTATTCATTGTTTTTCCTTTCCTAATTTTAAAAGTTTATGTATGAAAATTTCTTTATTCAAATTTGTAAGAACTGGTAAAAATCATACCCTTTTGAATATTAATCCTGATTAATCCATCTAATCCAGCATATGATTGAGTTTTAATTTCTTTGTTTGTAAATATTTTTTATTGGCTTCATTGGGCATCATTATTATAGGAATGATTTTAGTTATTTTTATCCCATATCCTTTAAGCCCTACAATTTTTCTTGGATTGTTTGTCATCAGTTTTATAGTTGAAAGGCCAATATCTGAAAGTATCTGGGCACCTATTCCATAATCCCTTAAGTCGGCTTCAAAACCAAGTTTAAGGTTTGCCTCAACAGTGTCAAAACCTTTTTCCTGCAGCTCATAAGCCTTCATCTTATTGCATAAACCAATTCCTCTTCCTTCCTGTGCCATATATAAAAGAACCCCGTACCCCTCCTTATTTATCATATTGAATGCAGCATCAAGCTGCTCTCCGCAATCACATCTCTGGGAACCAAAGGTATCACCGGTTAGGCACTGGGAATGGACTCTTACAGGAACATTTTTTTTACCTTTTATATCTCCCTTAATAAATGCTATATGGGTTTCCGGTTCAATAACTGACCTGTAAGCAATAACTTTGAAGTTTCCCCATTTTGTTGGAAGGTTTACTTCTGCCATTTTCTTTACAAGCTTTTCTTTTCTTTTCCTGTATCTTATAAGATCTTCTATTGTTATTATTTTTAGATTGTATTTTTTTGAAATTTCTACAAGGTCCGGCAGTAAGGCAATTTCTCCATCATCTCTGATAATTTCACATATAATCCCTGCCGGATAACAGCCTGCAATTTTTGTTAAATCCAGGGCTGCTTCAGTATGTCCTGCCCTTACAAGAACTCCGCCTTCATGATACCTTAATGGAAAAATATGCCCCGGCATTATTATATCTTTAGGTTTGGTATCAGGGTTTATAAACGCTTTTACAGCGGCTGCTCTGTCATTTGCTGAAACGCCTGTTCCTTTTCTATCTTTTGTGTCTATGGACATTGCAATAGAAGGGCTGTTTACAGATTTATCGCTGCTTCCCTTGAAATGCATCATGGGTATTTCCAGCTCATCAAGTCTTTTTTGCTCACATGGCAGATAAATAAAACTTTTACCATGAATCATAAAGAAATTCATGGTTTCATTTGTTACTTTCTCTGCAGCCTGGAACAGGACACCTTCATTTTCAGCAGATATATCATCAATAATTACCAGTATCTTTCCCTGTTTTATATCATCGATTACATCATCAATTTTATAAAAATATTCCCTGTTGAAATTACTGTAAGAATCCATGTTCAGCAAGCTTCTCCCTTAATATTTTATCCCTGTCAATATTTTCATTTTTTAAATTTTTTATATCTTCAAATTTTAAAATCTGCCTGATGTATCTTGCGATCAAATCTATCTCCAGGTTTAGTAAGTCTTTAGGTTTTTTAAACATCAGGTTAGTATTCTCAAATGTGTGGGCAATCACAGCAATACCAAATTTTTTTTCATCTAAATCCTGTATTGTTAAACTTATTCCATCCAGTGCAACAGAACCTTTTGGAGCCAGATAGGGCAGATACTTTTCAGGTGTTTTGATATCGAACCTGTATGAATTTGATATTTTTTCAATTTTTAAGATTTCAGTTGTTGTATCAACATGCCCCGCTACAAGATGACCGCTTAACTTGTCAGAGTATTTCAAGGAGTCTTCAAGATTTACGCGCTCACCCATCCCGATATTTTTAAAAGTTGTAGTTTCCAGTGTACTGAAGGATATGTCAGATTTAAAAGAGTTTTTTGTATAAGCTTTTACTGTCAGGCAGCATCCATTTACTGAAATTGAGTCACCTGTGAATATATTTCTTAAAATTTCAGGGCTGCAGGAAACTTCTATTTCAATACTTTTATTCCTGCCTGTTATTCTTTTTATTTTTCCGACCTCTTTTATTATTCCTGTAAACATAAAATTTCCCTCTTTTTTCTATCAGCCAGTTTTTATATTAATGGTCGTAAACACAATTTTTAAACAGTTCAGCTAAATTTGTATAACTGGCATTTTTAATGTATTTCATAATCATAATCATAATTATAATGGGAAACAGGGTATGCGGTTATTAAAATATCCTCACCAATTTTTTTTATTTTTTCAAACCTTAATTTTACCGCATCATTTACGTGTGAAATATTTAATTCAGAAAAAATATTATAGCTGCTGTCCCCACCAATTATTTTAGGGGCAATAAAAAGATAAAATTTGTCAATCAGTTTTTTCTTTAAAAGTTGCGTTAAAAGGGTGGGTCCTGATTCAACAAGAACGGAGGTTATTGTATACCTTTCATAAAGTATTTTCAGTATTTCTTTAATATCCAATTTTTCTGAATTTGTTTTCTTTACATTGATTAATTCAATACCTTTATCTTTAAGTAATTTTATCTTGGCATAAATAAGCTTCTTTTTTTTATCAGAAGAATTAAAAATAGTAAAAATATTATTATTAACGCCGCTGTCACAGCTGTTGCTTTTACCGCTATCATTTTTAAATTTGTTATTGCTGGATTTGTAATTATCATTGGAAATATAATTTAAAGTAGCGGTAAAAATTAAGGTTTTTACTTCTTTGGCAGTTTTTACTATATTTGAATCCTGATTTATTCTTAGATTTGAGTCAAGAACTGCACGATAAAATTTTCTATTGCTTTCTATATCAGGCCTTATTGTTGAATCTTTTCTCGGGTATAAATACGGGTCATCAATCAGGATTGTATCAATACCGGTTAAGATGCATTCAAATTCCCTGCGGATATCCTGTACAGTTTTTCGTGAACGATCTCCTGTTATCCATTTTGAATCGGAAGTTTTTGCTGCAACCTTTCCGTCAATACTTGCTGCAATTTTACAGCATATAAATGGTCTTTTTGTTTGAATATGCTTAAAAAATATTTCATTCTGCCTGGCTATTATATCTTTAAGAAGACCAGCTCTTACCCTTATCTTTGCATCCTGCAGTTTTTTTATTCCATTACCATTGACCATTGGATTTGGGTCAGTACTGCCAATAATTACTTCACAAAATCCGTATTTAATTAGAGAATCAACACAGGGGGGTGTTTTACCGGTAATTGAGCATGGTTCTAGAGTTATATATATTTTTGCGCCGTTTAAGAGTTCTTTATTTCCAGCAGCATTTATGGCTTCAATTTCCGCGTGAGGCCCGCCTGCTATTTTATGATATCCGGTTGAAATTATTTGACCTTTTTTCACTATTACGGCTCCAACAAGCGGATTGGGGTTAGTCATGCCCCGTGCTTTTTCTGCAAGTCTTACTGCAAGTTTCATGTATTTTATATCCTCAGGTGAAAAACCTGACTTATAAAAGTTATTGTGATTATCTCTACGCATCCAAATGTTTATTTATCTTTTAATTCTATAATCTTTGCTTTAATAATTTACAGATTATAAAAATGACCTTATAAAAAATTTTCATTTTCAGAAAATTATGTCAGATATAAATTTTAAGAAAAACTTTTATGCATTATATAAAATAATCTTTTTAGATTTTTATGTTTTAGATAATCAAATTGATTAAAACTAAATAAAAATGAAATAAAAAAAGCCATGGAGAAAACCCATGGCTTAAAATAATTCCGGTCAAATTATCAAAAGTAAATTTGATAATTATAATTATTCAAGTCATAAATTTTCTCCCATCCAGACTCTAACTGTCGGTCTTAGAATTTCACTAAGTCAGCGTGCCCTTTTAAAATAAACTTTTTAAATGAAGGAAAGGAGCCGCTTGCGGACTATACCGCCGGTAGGGGATTTCACCCGACCTCGAAAATTTATTATCTATCAATTATAAAATTTCAAAAAAGCAATTCTGAAAAAATAATTTAGAAAAACCTGGCAAATTATTAAATTCTGCAAGATTGAATTATAGCAAAAAAAAAGTCTTTTACAAATTCTATTTCAGTATTGGTTAGCATCCTCATTTTCGTGATAACAATTAAAATAAAACTTTAATGGTTAAGGATGATTATTTCAAAAACACGCAATATTTTCCCCAGCGAGTAAAATCTTGCTCGGTCTCATTCCTCGCTCTCCTCCTCTGGAGGAACCATGCCCGCTCGTCTTTCGAACGGTTTTTTCAATAATCATCCTTAACCTAATAATTTTGTTTTTATCACGAAATTTTAGATGCTAACGTCAATTAAAAAATACTATTACTTTACTAATTAAAAAGCTAAAATATTAACAGTTGTTTTATAGTTATTAAGTGTAATAAAATTTCAAAAAAGATGGGCTCTTTTTTAAATTTAAAAAGATGGAGAGTGCAGGGATTTACTGAATCATGATTGAAAAAATAAAAAATAAATACAAAATAGCAGCATCAATTCTAAACTGTGACTTCACAAGACTCCAAGATGAAATAAAGAGAGTTGAAGATGCCGGAATTGATATGCTTCATATCGATGTTATGGATGGCAGTTTTGTCCCCAATATTTCAATTGGTCAGGATGTAATTAAGAAAATAAGGCTGGGAACAAAGCTTTTTCTTGATGTTCATCTTATGATAAAAAATCCTGACAGACATATTGACAGTTTCGTTGAAAGTGGCGCTGACCTGATAAATGTTCATGTTGAAGAATGCCCCCATCTTGATAGAACCTTAAATTATATTAAGGAAAAGGGGATAAAGTCTGCTGCTGCATTAAATCCTTCTACGCCCTTATGTTTTGTTGAAAATGTTTTTCCATATTTAGACTTGATACTTATAATGACAGTAAATCCTGGTTTTGGCGGACAGAAATTTATAAGTGGTATGGTATATAAAATTAAAAAACTTAAGGAAATGATTTCAAACTACAGGAATTACTCAAAGGATATCAGGACAATAGATATCCAGGTTGATGGGGGGATAAATCCTGAGACTGCAAGACTTGTAATAGAAGCGGGAGCAAATGTTCTTGTTTTAGGCACTGCAGTGTATAAATCAGAAAATCCTTCTGAGGTTATTAATAAAATTAGAGAAAAATTTCGAAAAATAGTTTAAATATCCTGTTTTCTGCAATTAAAAATTGCAGCTTTTATCTGTTTTTGTCTAAAAATAATAGTCCTGTTAATTATTTTTTTGTTCCTATTAACAGGACTATTTTTACTTCCAAGTATAGTTTTTTCTCTTTATTTATTTACTCTTTTAATAATAATTGAGTTTATTATCTCTTACCTTAAAAATACAAGTAATAATTTCGAGGAACCAGATAACAAAAGCTTATCAATCAGTGTTAATAGCTTCAGATGGGCAGCCTTCCACTGCTTCCTGAATGCATTCCTCATCATATTCATCATAATCTGTCTTTATAATAACTGCTATATCCTTATCTTCGTCAATCTTGAAAATATCAGGACAGGTTTCCTCACAAAGTCCGCAACCAGTACAGAGTTCCTCATCTATTTTTACTTCCATTTAGGTTATCCTTTCTTCTGTTATTTTTTAATATACTAGATGTTTTATCTATATAGCAAATCAGAATGAAATTTACAAGAATTTTTTATTTTTATTTTTTTTTTAGTAATTTTTTATTAATTAATTGACAAATATCAATACATCGTAGACCCAAATGTATCAATACATCGTAGACCTTTAATGACAAGCATGTATCAATACATAGTAAACTTGAAAAGAATATCTTCTATGTGCTTTCTTTATTGTAGAGCAGAATATTCTTTCCAGTTTCAGCTATTATGTTGTAAATGATCGATATATATAATATAAAAATTATTTAAAATTTTATATAAACTTTTATTAATATAACTATATATGAGTCTACGATGTATTGATACATTAATAACTCTAAAAAGAGTCTACGATGTTATGATATTTATTAATTAATTTTTAAATTTTATTAAATTTTATAATAGGTCTTAAAAGCCCTGTTTTTTAAAATTTATTAGAAATCTAAAGCAGGTGCATATTTTCATTTAAAAATGTGTTATATTTATAGTAATTATTTTCTTAATTAATATTTCAAATAAATTTTTTATCTATAAGGAAGGTAATTTAAATGAAAAGAGAGATATCATTAAAGACAAAAAAGTTTTTAATCAGACTGGCCTTAAATGAAACAAAGACAGCAGAAAGTATTATAAAAAATTTACCCTTTAAGTCCAGAGTAAATACATGGGGCAAAGAAATTTATTTTACAATTCCTGTATCAGCAAAACTGGAAAAAGGTGTTGAAATAGTTGAAGTTGGAACTGTGGCGTACTGGCCGCCTGGAAGTGCGCTGTGTATCTTTTTTGGAAAAACTCCGGCGAGTGTTGGCGAAAAACCTCAGGCAGTAAGTCCTGTGACAATTATTGGCAGCATTAAGGACATAAAGGATATTGAAAATTTAAAACAGATTAATAACGGGGAAGAAATTGAGGTTAATAAATAAGTTCAATATTACAAAAAGAGAGTTGTTATCTGAAGATATCTTTTATTCACTAACCAATATTGTAAGGGATGCAATAATTGTTACTGATTCATACAGGAAGGTAGTTTACTGGAATAAAGCTGCAGAAAAAATTTTTAATTTTACATCTGGTGAGATATTGGGAAAATCTGTTGGTCATGTTTTGCCGCAGGATATACTTTCGATTGATGAGAAATACAGGTTAAAGAACAAAGAAAAATTCCAGGAAGTAATTGGCAGGAAAAAAAACAATATAAAAATGCCACTCGAAATTTCAATAAGTACCTGGCAGTCAGGTAACGGGCTGTTTTTTACTATAATTGTAAGAGATATAACTGTAAGAAAGAATACCGAAGAAAAGTTAAGATATTTAAGTTTTCATGATAATTTAACAGGGCTTTACAACAGGTTCTATTTCGATGAAGAACTTAAAAGACTGGACACTGTAAGGCAGCTTCCATTAAGTATTATTATCGGAGATTTAGATGGTTTTAAACTGGTCAATGATGCATTTGGTTATAAAGAAGGTGATGAGCTGCTGAAAAATTTTGCAGGAGTTCTTAAGGAATCCTGCCGCTCCGATGATATTCTGGCAAGATGGGGAGGAGATGAATTTGTAATAATGCTCCCAAAGACTGAAGGTAAAGTTACAAAAGAAATTATAGAGCGTATAGAAAACAACAGCAGGGTTTTAGGAACAGGTGAGATACCATTAAATATTTCGCTTGGCTTTTCAATAAAAGACAAACCGGAACAAAATATTGAGACTGTTATTAAAGAGGCAGAAAATGCAATGAAGCAGAAAAAGATCATGGAAAGTAAAAGAGTTTCCAGTACCATAATAGCATCAATAGAAAAAAAGCTTCATGAAAAGAGCCATCGCTTAAGAGAAGTAAATGAAAGAATAGAAAAGACAGCAGTGCTTCTTGGAAAAGCCCTGAAGCTTTCCAGGAGTGAAATGGATAACCTGCACTTGCTTGTATCTTTTCATGATGTTGGCATAGTTGGAATAAAAGGAAGTATTTTAAATAAAAAAAGTAAACTTATAGATAAGGAATGGCAGGTTGTAATGATGCATCCTGAAATAGGGTACAGAATTGCAAAATCTTCAGCACAGCTTGCACCAATAGCTGATGCAATACTTGCACACCATGAAAACTGGGATGGTTCCGGCTATCCTTATCATTTGAAAGGAAATAAGATTCCTTTAATATCAAGAATCTTATCAATAGTTGAATCATATGATGCAATGGTTTATGGAAGGAATTATAAAAAACCGATGACCAGGGAAGAAGCAATTAAGGAGCTGAAGAGATTTTCAAGAAAGCAGTTTGACCCCCAGCTTGTTGAGAAGTTTATAGGCATTATAACGCATGAAGCTGAAACTCCAAGTTTATTTGAGCTGGAAAAAACAAGGAATTAATTGTAAAAAATGATCAGATGAATTGATTTAACGAATAATAATTGATTAAATTATAAGTGGAAAAAATAATACGATAAACAGAAATAAAACAATGGCGGAGGTTATCATGAACCTGAAAATCCCATATAATAAAGACGTATTCCATATTGTTATCTCTGATAAAAATCTTATAGGATTTAAAAGCAGAAACTTTATTTTAAAGCAGGATAATGAGGAAAAAATAATACTGGGTGCACTTTCCAATCCAGTTAATTCTGCATCCTTGTATGAAATGGCAAAAGGTAAAAAAAGCGCATGTATACTTGCATCTGATATAACACGGCCCTGCCCATCTTATAAGTTTTTGCCCTATTTAATTGAGGAATTGAAGAGAGCTGATGTTGATGAGATAAAAATAGTTTTTGGCCTGGGAATACATAGAAAACATACCAGGAATGAAATGAAAAAACTTGCAGGCACATATGCGGCTGATAACTGCAGGCTTATAGATTTTGATTCAAAAAGATGCAAATTTGTCGGCAGGACTTCATTTGGAACCCCTGTTGAGGTAGACAAGGAGGTTATGAGTTCAGAATTATTAATTGCAACAGGTAACATAGAATATCATTATTTTGCCGGTTACTCCGGTGGAGCAAAAGCTGTAATGCCAGGAGTCTGCTCAAGAAACTCAATATCAGCAAATCACAAAATGATGCTTGACAATAATTCAGCTCTGGGAAGATTTGAAGATAATCCTGTAAGACAGGACATTGAAGAAGCAGCAAAGTTTGTTCATATAGATTTTATTTTTAATATAATAATTAATGATGAAAAAAAAATAGTGGCTGCAGTTTGTGGAAAAAATAATGAGGCATTTAAAGAAGGTATAAAAATATATGATTCAATTTATGGAATAAGTACTGAAGAGAAAGCAGATATTGTTATTGTATCACCAGGAGGATGTCCAAAGGACATAAATCTTTACCAGGCTCAGAAAGCACTTGAAAGTGTAAAAGATATTGCAAAAGAAGGCGGGGTAGTTATTCTGGTGGCTTCTTGCCCTGAAGGGTTTGGAGAGGATGTTTTTGAGCAGTGGATGTATTATGCCAAAGATTATGAAAGGCTCTACAGGAAAATAATGAAAGAATTTGTCCTTGGAGGCCATAAAGCTGTAGCTGTATCAAAGCTTCTAACCGGGGTAAAAGTACTTTTATATTCAGAGTTTGACAGAGATGTTACAGAAAGAATTGGTTTTGAAAAAATTGATGATATTCAGGGATATATTGATTGCCAAATTTCAAAAAATAGTGATCTAAGGATTGCTTTTGTCCCTAATGGAAGATTTATAAGGTTTGTAAATTAATGTTTAAAATTAATACTTATTAGCAAATGTATTGTTGATTTAGAGATACACAGGTAAATATCTTATTTACAAATTAAAAATCGGAACCGAAAATAATACGGAACTGAAAAGAACTGAAAATAACATTGACAAGGGGTTTTTTAAGAGTTATATTATTTACAGCTTGGTGGGTTAATAATGTTCAAAACGACCTTTTTTAAGGTCGTTTTATTTTTGGGGGTGGAGGCAACGGGACTTGCACCCGCATCTTTAACTTGGTGGGTTAATATGTTCCTATTTACACCATGCCCCCACCTATAAATAATTATATCATATTAATTATTAATATATTAATAATATTTTAGTATTTTGTAATTAACACTACAGCGTTATTTAAGAAATAACAACACTTGATCTTAAAGGCAACCCTTAAGTTACCAACCATAAATTCCTATGTAAAAAATCTGCTGCTTGGCAATATGCGAAATGCAG
>Ga0194126_10003055_pt1 | contig 26817 bp, 25 predicted proteins | sample TA2KigC150mmetaG_FD_148641 | JGI IMG/M metagenome (GOLD analysis project Ga0194126, IMG submission 148641) | Freshwater microbial communities from Lake Tanganyika, Tanzania - TA2015035 Kigoma Deep Cast 150m | ecosystem: Environmental > Aquatic > Freshwater > Lake | place: Tanzania: Lake... | reverse complement strand
GAAGCGCTGGCGCCCTGGCGAGATGCGCTGGCGCTGGTGTGTAGCTGGGCTGCTACATGCCGAGCAGCACTTCCGGTGCGTAGATGGCTACCGGCACATCCCCGCATTGCTGAGTGCACTGGAACGGTCCGCGTCACCGAAAGAAATTGACGCAACAGAGAGAGTTGCCTAAAGTGATGTGGGAGCCGCTAGGAATTTCAACTAACCGAGGGACATGCTCCACTCGCGGCGAAGCCGCGTGCCCTTGACTCGCTGCCGTGTTGACATAGACTGGAGTAGATGAACACCGAATCCAACTGGCGTGGTGAGATTGTCAGCACGCCTGACGTTCTGCGCGGGAAGCCCCGAATCAAAGGAACGAGGATTCCCGTGAGTCTGGTGCTCGGCTACCTCGCGGCGGGCAGGGCTGTCGAGGACATCCGGCGCGAGTTTCCCGACCTCACGCCCGAACAGATTGCCGCCTGCCTTCGCTACGCGCGCGACTTGGCCGAGTTCGAAGTCGCCGCAGTATGAGTGATAGTCCGCGTCATCGGATGATTCCGCGAATCTACGTTGACACGTCAGTCGTCGCCGGCTGCCTCGACCCCGAGTTCCGGGAACACTCTGAGCGGATGCGTCGGGCGTTCGCTGCCGGGCAACTTCGGGCGGTGATTTCTGACATCACCATCGCCGAACTGAATCTCGCTCCGGCTTCGGTGCGCCGCCTTCTCGCGCAACCCGGCTTCGCCGAAGCCCAGCGGGTTGAACTCGACGCGGAGGCTGACGCACTGGCCGAGGAGTACATCCGCGCCGCTGCAGTGTCGGAGTCATCCCGTGCTGATGCCGAGCACATCGCTGTTGCCACGGTTCAACGCGTGGATATACTGGTGAGTTGGAACTTCCGGCACATCGTTCGGCTGAGTCGAATACGGGCGTTCAACGCCGTTAACCTGAGGCTCGGTTACCCGGCGCTCGAAATCCGTTCGCCTCTGGAAGTGGACTATGAATAGAAACGAGACGATTGAAGCGGTACATCTGATGCGGGCGCTTCGCGACAAGCTGAGCGCGGCGATGAAGGGTATGACCGCCGAGGAACGGCTCGACTACATCCGCCGCGCCGCGGGCGGAAAACGCGCTGCTCGTCCCAAGACGAGCCGAGTTCGCACGCGACGTCAACCGGTTCGCGTCTGATTCCGCTCTGTTGCCCGGATGAGGTCCGGCGGCTTGTCGCCGAGCACTCCTCCCGCTGACATAACGCCGTTCACCCTCTCGCTCTCCCGCAACTGGCAACTCGCGGCTCTGCCGCGCTGCTGGGCTGTCGATACGTTCGACTCTCCGCGTCAGTTCCGCGCCCTGGTCTTTGGCGTCTGAATTCTGAACTGTCTGGTCCCGCCTTTCATCCGCCACTCGATCCGCCGCCCGCATAGTCTGCGCTTGAGCTTGTCTGGATTCCGCAGCTTGGAGCTTGCGGCTTGCGGCTTGCGGCCCGCTTGAGCTTGGGCTTGAGCCTGTGTGCCATTTATCAGACACGGATGTTGCGGAAATCAGACACTGCTGACGTCGGCCTGAATAGGTCCTGTCTCTAAAGTCCTTCGTCTCGAGCAGTTACGCCGACGCCAACCCGGCACTCGGGTCGGAACGCAAGTTGCCTACTCTTGGCCGATGATGCACGCCAACCCCAGAACCGAGATTGACGGCCACGAAAGCACGAAATCGGAATGAAACGGCATGGTGGCATTCGGCTCCCATCTGCCTGCGCGTTGCACGCAGACAGGTTCGTTTCGTGTCTTTCTCACTTTCGTGGCTCCAATGTCGGATTCAGGGGAACAGACCCCGGCACAAGTCGCAGGTCCGTGCTTCATCCGGCTGCACCGAGCCGATGGCAGAACGGCAACGTTTCCCGGTGCGGGCAAGCCAAGAACCTAGACAAAGCACCGAAGGAGGATAGATGGAGCGAATTCGTATCTCTCGCGCCACCAGCAGTCGCCTGCAGGTCGGCATGATGGTACTGGCGACAGCAATGCTGTTGGTATTGTCCTGCGACAAGGACACTACCGGCACCATACAGGTGAACTCGACGCCAACAGGGGCAGCCATCAGCCTTGACGGCGTGTCAACCGGCTGCGCGACCAACTACTCGCTGGCCAACGTCGCTGCTGGCGCGCACACGGTCACGTTGAAGCTGAGCGGCTATGAAGACTTTGTACAAGGCGTCACCGTTGTCGCTGGTCAGACGTCCACAATTACGGCCACTCTAACACAAACTCACGACTACCCTAGCAGCCTTGTGGAGACTGTCCCCGTCGGAGACGGCCCTTTTGGCGTGGCTGTTCTGCCAAGTGGCCAGTACGTCTACATCGCCAACACCTATTCAGACAACGTCTCCGTGATTCGAACCTCGGACAACACGGTCGCGGCTACTGTTCCGGTCGGTGATGGGCCTGCATGCTTGGCCGCTCTGCCCAACGGCAATTCCGTCTACGTGGCAAACGGCAGCTCTGGCAATATATCGGTGATTCGAACATCAGACAACACGGTCGTAGCCACGGTACCGGCCGGAAGCTACCCGTACAGCGTTGCCGCTTCGGCTGCAAGTGACTATGTGTACGTCACCAACATCTACTCCGAGAGCGTGTCGGTGATTCGAACGTCGGACAACACGGTCGTGGCCTCCGTCCCGGTCGGAAGTTACCCCTACGGCGTGACGTCTCTACCCAATGGCGACTACGTCTACGTAGCCAACCACCTTTCCGATAACGTCTCGGTGATTCGAACGTCGGACAACACGGTAGTCGCGACCATCGCGGTCGGACAGAGACCTACTTGCGTAACGGCCCTGCCCAATGGCAGCTATGTTTACGTCACGAACGCGTCCTCCGACAATGTGTCGGTGATTCGAACGTCGGACAACACTGTCGTATCCACGGTCTCGGTCGGCGACGAACCTTGGTTCGCGTCCTCCTTGCCCTCTAGTGGCTATGTCTACGTCACAAACTCCCTCTCAGACAACGTCTCCGTGATTCGTACCTCGGACATCACTGTGGTGGCTACCATCTCGGTCGGGGACCAGCCTATCAACGTAGCCGCATCACCCGACGGTAGTCGGGTCTACATCACCAACGAGCTTTCCGACAACGTCTCCATACTGGGATACTAACACAGATGGTAAGACGAGTGGACCCATCGCCTGATCCGTGGCGGGCGTGTCCACGGCGCCAGGGAACGATGGTGAAGTTTGGGTAGCCACACCCGATGACGGGGGCGAGACCCGGCGGTGCCGGTCTCGCCCCTTTCTAGTATCTTGTGACTGAGTCAGTATTGACAGGTCGGGCTAGCAGGCTACGATTCGCTGACATGTGGCGCGCGGTTGTCCTGCTCTCACTTCCGTTTCTGCTCGCGTGTACCCGCCGACTTCCATCAGTTGAAATCAACACGCTATGGAGGAGCAACCTCTCGTACTTCGCCCCGGTTGACCTTGATGGCGATTCGACTGACGAACTCCTTGTCGCGGGTAGCGACCACGTCGTGAACCGTTTTGACCAGGATCTGCGTTCAGTCGGCAGTACGCAATACCTAGAGAAAGGGACGCTCCAGCCAGTCGGCAATCTCATCGGCGGGACGGACTCCGAGCACCTGTGGCTGACATTCAAGCGACACGACTCACTGTATCTGCAGGCCTTGTCCGGCCATAGCTCGGTCATAGCCGTGGGCAAGGACAGCCTTCCCCCGGGTGGTTGGGACGGCTATGCCGGAGCGGTCGTTGTTGCCGACATCGAGAACGACACAAAGCTGGAAGCCGTCGTGTCAGTGGTCAGCGCGATGGATGCACGTCCAAGGGGCATCTTCGTACTCGATTGGCTGACAGGTAGCCTCAAGTGGAAGTACGAAACCGGCCCCGCGGCTATAGACCCGGTTGTGCGAGACGTGGACCGGGACGGCAAGTCTGAGATTCTGTTCGGCTCAGGTGCCCTCCGCAACGGCAACATCGCCAACGGCACCACCGACGACAGCAGCTACGTGTTCCTGCTTGCGGCTGATGGGGGAGAGGTGTGGCGGACTCGGATCGGCCACTACTCGTCCACGGTCTTCGCGGCCTGGCTTGACGATAGACCCGAAGGTACGCCCCAGGTCTTGGCATGGGAAAAGGGGAACGTGGTTGAGGAGCGGTCCTCCGACAGCCTGTTCGTGCTGGACGGCATGACCGGTGTCGTTCGCAGGCGCGCGGGATTCGGCGTGTTCACGAACTGCGCGGCGCTTGCCGTCGACAGAAAAGGCAAAATGAGAGCCGTGGTCGCGGGTTCGGACAACATGCTGCGGCTACTAGATGCGAGCCTACGTGTGGTGCGCAGGGCCCGCACAGCCACAGGAGTACGGCACGTCCTCGCCGGGAGTTTCTCGTGTCCACGCGCGTCCGAGTTCATGGTAGTGACCGACGATGGCTATCTGAGGGTGATGGACCAGGGCATGAACCCGCTGGGCGAGATTCGTCTTGGCGCCGGGGGGCTCTTCTTTGATGTGACTCCGGTACGCTACCATGGCAGAGATCGATTGCTCATGCATGAAGCAGACGGCGACAAGTCGAATTGGAGCCTGCTCGATGTCGTGCCGCTCCCGGTCACAGGGCTCAGCATCCCACTCGTGCAAGCTGTGTCGGCGGTTGCCGGCTTGACTTTCGCCTTTGCCATGATACTGCTCGGATTTCGCTATCGCCAAACCCGAGACATGCGTCTGGTCGTGCTGGGCCTGACGGGACAAGCCGGCGTGGTAGAGATCGGCAAGCGCGGGCAGGTGCGGCACACGAATCAGAAGGCACGGGAGCTGCTTGGAGGCGAAGCTCTGCCAGCCGGACCGCTGGTGCAGGCGGCGCAGGCAGCGCTTGCGGAGCCCCCGGGAGCGACGCCAAAGGAACTACCTGTCGCACTGAGAGGCGGTATGACCGTGCTCGCACGGGCGGCGCGGGTGCGTTCGGGCGTGATGCTCACCTTGGAGGACATCTCTGCCGTTGAGTATCTGCAGCGGGTGAAGGCATGGGCGCCGGTGGCGCAGAAGCTGGCGCATGGCATCAAGAACCCATTGGGCACGATAATGGGAGCGGTGGAGCAGATTGAGATTGCCGTCGACAGGGGCCGACCGAAGGCAGAAGGCAGAAGTCAGAAGACAGAAGGCAGAAGTGCAGAAGGAGGGGGCGGGGAGGAAGTCAAGATCCAAAGGCCAGAAGCCAAGAGCCAAGATGAGGAACAGAGGGCGGACGAGAAGGTGAAGAAGTATGTTGGGTACGTGAAGGATGAGGTGACGAGGCTGAAGAAGATGACGGATGCCTTCATGCGGTTCACGAAGCTCAACCCGCCTGCGCTGGAGCCGAGGAACATGAACGAGTTGGTGCGGAAGGTCGTGGCCAAGTATGAGGGCGCGATGGCGAAGGGAATCTCGCTGGAACTGAACCTCGATGACAATCTGCCGCCCGTGGCGCTGGATGAGGAGGGAATGGCGAACGTTCTGGACATCGTGATAGAGAACGCGATAGAGGCGATGAGCACGGGCCGGGGATCAACCACCAAGGCACCAAGACACCAAGGGAGTTTAGTTCGGGCATCGGATTCGGAACTAACCACAAAGACACAAAGACACGAAGCCCCGGAGAGAGCATCCACAGATTGCACAGATTCCAGAGATGGCTCGGCCAGAACCCCGGGACCCGTGAACCCCGGGACCCCGCAGCGTGTGTTGAGGATTCGGACGGCGGTCTGGAGTCCTGCCACCAAGACACCAAGGCACGAAGGCTCAGACACAACACCCACAGATTACGCAGATTACACAGATAGCCAGACCAGAACCCCTGGACCCTTGGACCCCAGAGCCCACGTGTCGATTGAGGTCGAGGATACGGGTCCGGGAGTCCCGGAGAAGTACCTGGACAAGGTGTTTGAGCCGTACTTCACGCATGGGAAGGTGGATGGGACCGGACTAGGGCTTGCGCTGGCGAAAAAGATAGTTGAGGACCATAAGGGGAGGATGGAGATCACCAGCAAGGAAGGGGAGGGGACGACAGTGAGTATTGTGCTACCGACAGCGGGAAATGGTGAATAGTGAATGGTGAAGAGCGAAAACAGGACCAGACGAAGTCAGAAGCGAGAAGCTAGAGGCTAGAAGCTAGATTGCGGAACAGAAATCAGAAGGCAAAAGCCAAAGGCCAAAAGCCAAAGCGGCGGAGCGGATGCGGAAAGTGAAGATGTAAGATGTCAGAAGTAAGATGTGAGATGTTCCCGACAGGACGCGCTGTCAGACAGGCCGCAGAGGCCAAGTCAGAGGCTAGAAGCTAGAAGTCAGAACGGCGGATGCGGATTTCACCACCAAGACACAAAGACACCAAGAGGCTCGGGATGTGGAGCACTTGCGGACGATTCGGACCGGTTCTGCAATCTGCGTTCATCGGCGTGCATCGGCGGCTGCACTGCTCGGCTCCGGCAATCTGCGGAATCTGTGGATAGTTCTTCTCCGGGAGGTGTGCGGTGACTGAACGTGTGCTTGTTGTAGATGACGAAGCGCGGCATAGGGACATAATGGCCGATATCTTGTCCGAGGCAGGGATGGAAGTGCTGCAGGCGGGCGAGGGCGAGGAGGCGATACGGCTGGCAGGTGAGAACGAGCTGAATCTGGTGTTGCTCGACCTGAAGCTGCCCGACATGGATGGAACCCAGGTGCTTGAGGCGATCCTCAAGAGAAAGCCGTCGCTGCCCGTCGTGATGATCTCCGGTCAGGGTTCGATACAGGATGCAGTCAAGGCGACCAAGCTGGGCGCGTATGACTTCCTGGAGAAGCCGGCCGAGCGGGAGAAGATACTCCTGGCTGCGCGGAACGCATTAGAGCGGGACCGAATGCGGCGGGAACTGGCCGGGTTGCGTGAGGAGTCGCTCCGCCGCTACCAGATGGTCGGGTCGAGCCCGGCGATGCTTGCGACATTCCAGAAGATAGATGAGATTGCGCCAACTCGCGCGCCGGTGCTCGTTACCGGTGAGAGTGGCGGAGGCAAGGAACTGGTCGCACGGGCAATCCATGCGAAGAGCGGCCGGGCTGCACACGCCTTCGTGAAGCTCAACTGCGCGGCCATCCCTGAGACGCTCATCGAGAGCGAGTTGTTCGGCTATGAGAAGGGCGCGTTCACCGGAGCTTTGACCCAGAAGAAGGGCAAGCTAGAGACGGCCGATGGGGGCACGCTGCTGCTGGACGAGGTCGGGGACCTGTCGCTTTCCAGTCAGGCTAAGCTGCTGCGATTCCTGCAGGAGAGCGAGTTCGAGCGTCTGGGCGCGACGACCACGATGCGCGTGGACGTGAGAGTCATCTCAGCCACAAACAAGAACCTGCGGCAGGAGATAGAGGAGAAGCGGTTCCGCGAGGACCTCTACTTCCGTCTGAACGTGATTCACATTCACGTGCCACCGCTGCGAGAGCGGAAAGACGACATCCCGTCGCTGGCCGACCATTTCCTCGGACAGCAATGCGAGGAGAACGGCGTGCCCAAGAAGCAGCTCACGCCCGAGGCGGTCGAGTTCCTGAAGAGCGCGGACTGGGCGCACAACAATGCCCGCGAGCTGGAGAACCTGATGAAGCGGGCCGCGATTCTCGTGAAGGCTCAGGACATCACGCCGCGCGACCTGGTGCCGCTGATGGAGCCGGCGTCGTATCGGCCTGGGACACGTTCCGAGTTTGCCGGCTTGGGACACGATCCCAATCGAGGACGATTGGGTCATGTCCCCGCCGGGGCAGGTCCCGTGTCCCTGCGCGAGGCGCGGGACGAGTTTGAGCGGGAGTTCATCAGGGCGTCACTTGCCCGGAACGACTGGGACAAGACCAAGACCGCGGAACAGCTCGGCATCGAGCGGACCCACCTGCACCGCAAGCTGAAAGACCTGGGCATCTCCGAGTGACCTGCTAGTGACTGCGAGCGCCTCCGGCCATACAGCGGAGAGGCTGCAATTGAGCCGGCAAGCGAGCCGAAAGGAGTCAGGATGAACGGACTGTGCTACTGGGAGATACCATCGAGAAACGTGGCCAGGTCGGCCGCGTTCTACGCGAAGCTGTTCCGGTGGAAGATGACGCCTTCGGGCAAGGACTACATGATGTTCGAGGCGAAGAGCGGGCTGGGCGGAGGCATCCAGAAGACGCAGCAGGCGCCCGGGCAAGGAGTCATGGTGTACGTCGAGGTCAAGGACATCCCGGCCACGCTGGCCCGTGTCGTGAGGCTGGGCGGCAAGGTGCTGAAAACCAAGACCGAGATCGGCAACGACTGGGGATTCTGGGCCGCGTTCAAGGACCCTGGCGGCTGCTCGAGTATCTGTCTCTGGTCGCGTCACTAGGCCGACGGCGGGCGACGAAAAGAAAGGTGGCAGCCGAGTCTCGGGCCCGCAGCGCCATCAGTATGAACTCCCACAGGACACCAAGCAGGTAGAGCGGCACAAAGAAGCCGAAGTAGTGGGACTGGTAGTAGCTGAGGGCTTCCTGTTCTACAACAAAACCGTGCTCTGTGAGCAGCCGGCGGAATGCCGAGGAGTAGCAGCGGTCGTACCAGGTGTGGAAGCGATGAGTGCCGGCCGTATCGGGATGGAGGTCGTGGACGAGGCGCTGTTTGAGCCGGTCGGGCAGGAGGCGGCTTGCGACCGCGAACGGGGCGTTGCGGCCGGGGAAGAGATGGATGAACCAGCCGCCGGGTTTGAGGACGCGGCGGGCTTCATCCATGAAGCGGCTGGTGTCGGGCAGGTGTTCGAGCACGTGCTTGGACGTGACGATTGCCGCCTCTCCGTCTGCGAAGGGAAGGTGCGTCGTGATGTCGGCCACTCGCCATTCGTCGGCCTCGATGTTGCGACGCAGGTCCTCGTCGGTAGCGTCAACCGCGATGATGCGCAGGCCCTCTGGCTTGTACTCCGCGTAGGGGCAGAGTCGTCCGCCGCCGGCATCGACGATGATTGACCCGGCCGGCAAGTCCTGCATCTTTTCGCCCACGGTGCGTTCGTAGAGCAGGGAGATGTCGAGCCGGCGCTGGGGCAGGCGGCGCTCAATGGCCGCGCAGATGCGGCGGTTCGCGCGGACGAAACTCCGGAGCACGCGGACATCTTACTGCCCGACAGTCCAGAATCCAGAAACCAGAACGGATAGGACAAGCCAGAATTCAGAGTCCAGAGGTCAGAATGCAGAATCAGGGACAAGGAGCGGAAGTCGAACCACGGATGGACACGGATGAGCGCGGATGCGGAGAGGACTGAATCGCCACGAAAGCAAGAAGAACACAAAACGGACGGACTGGATAGTCCAGAGTTCAGAAACCAGAATGCAGAATAGCTGACTCTGAGAGGAAGGGGAACCACGGATGAATGCCGATGAACACAGATACGGGCAGCGGATGGGCCTCAATTCCCGACTGGAATTCTGGATTCTTGTCTCTGGTTTCTGGATTCTGGATTGTACGGGTTCGGAAGGCACGGTTTGACGATGGCTGTTTCAGGCGTAGAATTAGACGGTGAAAGAGAAGCTGCCCGAAATCGGCAAGATCTCCCAGCAGGTGTTCGAGGAACTGATCTACCCGCGGCTGGGCGCGAAGAACCCGAACATCCTCGTCGGCCCGATGCACGGCGTGGACACCGGTATTATCCGCGTCGGGAACCGGGCTCTGGCGCTCACGACCGATCCGGTCTTTATCGTCCCGGAGTACGGTTGGAGGCGGGCCGCATGGTTCGCTATTCACATTCTGCTTTCCGACGTCGTTACCAGCGGGCTTGCGCCCCGCTACCTGACCATCGATTTCAACCTGCCGATGCAGATCACCGAGGAGCAGCTGGAAATCGTCTGGAAGACAATCCACAGCGAGTGCAGGCGCTACGGCGTCGCGGTTGTCACCGGCCATACGGCACGGTACGGCAACTGCGGATACCCGATGGTCGGCGGAGCCACTGTCATCGCCGAGGGCGGGCTGGGCGACTATGTCGCGCCGAGATTCGCGCGCCCCGGTGACTCCATAATCGTTACCAAGGGCCCGGCGATTGAAGCAGCGGGTATCTTTGCCGCTATGTTCCCGCAACGGCTGGAAGAGAAGTTCGGGGCTGCATTTGCCCGCAAGGCGGAGAAGATCTTCTGGAAGATGTCGGTGGTCGAGGACGCGCTCGCCGCGGTGAGCGTGGGCGTGCGCGACAAGGGAGTGACCGCCATGCACGACGCGACCGAGTGCGGGCTCTGGGGCGGGCTGTACGAGATGGCCCAGGCCGGCGGGTTCGGGGTGCGGGTCGTCAAAGAGGCAATTCCGATGTTGCCGTGCGTGGAAGAGATCTGCGACCTGTACGGTATCGACCCGTACAAGTCGATCAGCGAAGGCACGCTCATCGTTATGTGCCGGCCGAAGAAGACAGATGGTGTGCTGGCTGCACTGCGACGCAGGCATGTTCCCTGTGCGGCAATCGGCGAGGTCACACGCCGGGGGATGGTGCTGGTTGAGCGCGGGCGGGAGACGAAGCTGGTGCATCCGGTGGTGGACCCGTTCTGGAACGCGTACTTCGGAGCCATCAAGACGAAGCGATGAACGATGAATGCTGAACGCGGATTGGCGGAAGCGGTAGCGATGCTTGAGAGCTGTCGGGAGTTCAGCGCTCTGGTGCCGGAGGTGCGGGTCAATGTCGTCTACGCACCGGAAGGAGTCAACGACCCGAGCAAGGTCCTGGGTATTGACGGCCGCATAACCGTGGTTGCCGGAATGCCCAGAGCATCCGGTCCGATCCGCGCCGGTGTCTCCGACCATATGGCAAGGCTTGTGATTGAAACCAGCCGGCACGACCCGTCGATTCGCGCCGGTCTCAACTTCCGCTGGAACCAGGCGATATCTCAACACGTGCAGGGCTACTGCACCACCAGAGGGCTGGCGTTCGGCAGTATCGACCGGGCGGTCGAGCCCAGGGAGTTGATTGGGCGGGACAAGGGTTCCATTCCCTGGAAAGTGAAGCATTTGGTCGCGACCTGCGGCAGGGTGCCGCCGGTCTTCTACGAGTCGCGCGGCTGGGGCAAGGAGCCGCTCTTCTTCCTCGTCGGGCCTGACCCGGCAGGGGTCGCAGTTCGGGCAATCGAAATCGCGAAGGGACTGGCAGTATGAGCAAAGTTGGTCCTCGGAAACTGGCAGCAGTCTGCTATGACCACATCGGCGGCGCGCTCGGCGAGAGCCTCTACGACGCTCTGGTGCGCAAGGCCTGGATCAGTGCCGACAGCGGTGAGCTGCGCGTGACGCCCAAGGGGCGACGCGAGATGGCCGCGCTCGGAGTACCCGTGGACGAACTCGACGCAGGCGGACGCAAGCAGGTCAATGCCTGCGTGGAGCGCCACGCCGGCATGTTCTACGCACATATCGGCTCTCATCTGGGTTCGCTTCTGGCCGCGGCCCTGGTCGAGCAGGGCTGGCTGGAAAGGTCGGGCCGCGAGTTCCATATCACACCGCCAGGCCGGCGCGGGCTCCGCAAGCTCGGCGTGAAGCTGTCGAGCTAGCGCCGGTTCACTGCCGGTTTACGTCCGTCGCCGCGCGGTTCAATTCCCCGGGTTTCTACCAGCAGCATCACTGTTTTCCGGGTGGCTCTCGGTCGGTGCGGGACCCGCTTCGGAATCACCACGCCCTGACCAGGGCCGAGTTTGATGGCTCGGTCCTCAAGGTCGATGGTCAACCGGCCCGCAAGCACGAAGAAGAATTCGTCATCCCGGTCGTGCTTGTGCCAGTGGAATATGCCCTTCACTATGCCCACCCGAACCACGCTGTCGTTCACTCGAACCAGGGTCTGGTTGAACCACTTTTCCCGGCATCCGGCAACAATCGCCGGGACATCCACTACTTCCGTGTGGCCGTACTTGATTTCCGTGTTGATGCTGTACCGGGTCGCCTTCGGCTTGCCAGGCACAGGTCGAGGCTCAGGGCGCTTCACCGGCCTGTCTCTCACGGCAGCACGGTCACTCTGCGAGCCCTCGCGCCCTCGGCCCTGACAAAGTAGACGCCGGGCGCCAGTCGGCTCACGTCATTGGCATATGGCTTCAGGTCGAGGACTTTGCGGCCGTCAACAGCGTGCAGGGATGCGGGGAGAGAGAGCAGGGAGGGTTGAACGAACAGGATGCCGCGGATGATTGCAGGCAGGACGCTCTTCGTTCCGACTTCGCCGCTGCGCATTTCTTCGATTCCTGGGCCGAGGAACTCGATCAGCTGCAGCCCGGACCAGTAGTCCGCCACGTACGCACGGCTCCCGTCAAACTCCACGTCAAAGGCATACCCCGGTGTGTCGTAGTACCCTACTTCCCGCGGGTTCCGCGGGTCCGAGATGTCGACAACGCGCAGCCCCGGACCTCCGTCCGCCACGTACGCATATCCCCCGGCAACCGCCAGGCTCCGGGTGGAACCCGGCGTATCGAAGTGCCCGACTTCCTGCGGGTCTTGCGGATTCGAGATGTCGACAACGCGCAGCCCTGACCAGTAGTCCGCCACATACGCGTAGTCCCCGACGACGGCTACACCACTCGCTTGGTCTGGAGTGTCGTAATGCCCGACTTCCTGCGGGTTCTGCGGATTCGAGATGTCGATCACCCGCAGCCCGGATTCGCGGGCCACCACGTAGGCATAGCTCCCGGCAACCGCCAGACCGATGGCAGAACCCGGCGTATCGTAGTGCCCGACTTCCTGCGGGTTCTGCGGGTCGGAAACGTCGATGACGCGGAGCCCGGAAACGAAGTCCGTCACAAAGGCGAGACTATCCATAACCTCTACCGCCTCGGCGACGTCAGGAGTGGCACAGTGCCCGACTTCCTGCGGGTTCTGCGGGTCGGAGACGTCGACTATGCGCAGTCCGGAATCATAGTCCGCCACGTAGACGAAGCTCCCGTCAACCGTCAAGCCACGAGTACTTCCCGGCAGGCTGCAGTTCCCGACCTGCTCCGGGTTCTGTGGGTTCGAGATGTCGATTGCCCATAGCAGTGAAGGTTCGCAGGTGACGTAGGCATAGTTCCCGGCGACTGCCACGCCGCTGGCATAGCCGGGCGCGTCGTAGTGTCCGACTTCGGTTGGACTTGAGGGTATGGAAACACCGACTACCCGCAGCCCTCTGCCGCCGTACGCAACGTAGGCGCTGCTTCCGGCTGCCGCCACGTAGTTGGCGTAGGCCGGAATGTTGTAGCGGCCAACTTCCTGGGGGTTCTGCGGGTTCGAGATATCAACCACCCTCAGTCCTGAGTCACGATCGGCGATGTACGCATGGCCATTCACCGTAACCGCGCGGGCGTGGCCCGGTGTATTGTACTGCCCGACTTCGTGCGGGACTTGCGGGTCCGAAACGTCTATCACTCGCAGTCCTGAGCTGTCGTCCGCGACGTAGGCGTGGTTCCCGGCGACCGCAACGCCCGAGGCGAGGCCAGGGGTTTCACAGTGGCCGACCTCCAGCGGGTCCTGCGGGTCAGAGATGTCTATAACCCGCAGTCCGGAGTCCCGGGCCGCTACGTACGCGTAGCCACCGGCTACGGTCAGGCCAAGGGCAGAGCCCGCCGTCTGGCAGTGGCCGACTTCCAGCGGGTCCTGCGGGTCTGAGACATCGATGACGCGCAGCCCGGAATCGTAGGCCGCCACATAGGCGTGGTTTCCCGCGACCGCCACGCCGTTGGCCGAACCGGGCGTAGCGAGGCGGCCCAGCAGCGCAGGACTGGCCGCCGCCGACACATCCCAGATCTCCAGCCCTGCCGGGTTGGCGGCGATGAAGAGCCGGTCGCCTTGAAGGCAGAAGCTGTAGGCCAGACCGGTGGTGTGGATCGCCTCGGAGAGTTTGACCGGGTTGGTCGAGTCACTGACATCCAGAACATACACTCCCCCGCCCGAGCCCAGGAACACGAGATCCCGGGCCGAGTCCAAAGCCAGCGAGTATGACGGCCCGAACGGCCAGTTGCCTACCAGCTTGCAGTTCGCGGAGTCATTGTGCAGTTCATCGGGTTGCGACGAAGCGGCCCGAGGCTCGAAGTTTTCCAATCGGAACGGACGCCCCGGGTTTTCCGGCAGTTGGGCGCGGGCCGAGACGGCACTCAAGATCAGCAGGACGGCAATTCTCATCAGGTTCCTTTCAATGAGTGTAAGTGTCAGCCTGTATCGTCGCTTGTCAAGAACTGTCGGCTACGCTTGACCCATCAACGTCAAGCAGGATAATCAGACCGAGTTGAGCCAGAGCAGTCTGTCGTCGCGTCCGGACCCAGTAGGAGCCGAAAGGAGGTGCGCGTGAAGTATCTCTGCCGTATCGTCGTCCTGTCAGTAGTTCTTGCCTGCCTTGCCGGCTGCAGGAAGTCGTGGCCGTTTCTTGAGAACCGGTACTCCAAAATCCCCGCTGACGCCGTGAAAGGATCTCCCGCCACCGACTTGTTCCCGCCCATACTTGTCTCGCCCGATTTCGAGGCGCCGGTGCCGATGCCCGGCCCGGTGAACTCGGCCGGGGCCGAGGATTCCCCTTTCATAACGTCTGATGGCCAGGAGTTCTATTTCTTCTTCACTCCCGACGTGCGGGTGCCGGTCGAGAAGCAGCTGATTGACAGCGTAACCGGGATCTGGGCCTGCCGGCTCGTCGGCGGGAACTGGACCGAGCCGGAGCGCGTAGTCCTGAGCGATGACGTCTCGCTCGACGGTTGCCAGCAAGTCATTGGTGATACGCTATGGTTCGCATCGACCCGCAGCAGAAACATGCTCGGCGACATCGACGTCTTCTACGCGGTGCGCAGGAACGGCGAGTGGGCCGACTGGCGCAACGCGGGCAAGCAGCTGAACGTGGACTACAATATCGGCGAGTTCCACCTTACCAGTGACCATCAGACTCTCTACTTCGGCAGCCCCGAGGGGACCAGCGACTACGACATCTGGAGGATGCAGCGCAACGCGACCGGCTGGGACGCGCCGGTGAAACTCGGGCCGAACGTCAACACGGCCAAGAACGAGGGCTGGCCATATCTGTCATCGGACATGACTGAGCTCTACTTCACCGGGTGGAACGACAGCTTTGCCGGGCCGTGCATTTACCTTTCCCGGCTCGACAGCCTCGGGCAATGGGGTCCGCGTGAGGTGATAGTCCAGCAGTTCGCCGGCGAACCGACGCTGGACGATGCAGGCAACCTCTATTTCGTGCACCACTACTACACCGGCGGGCAGAACAACCGGATGCTCGAGGCGGACATATACGTCTGCAGACGGAAATGAACAATTCCCAATTGCCAATGACCAACAAGAAAGGAGTTTGTGACATGAACTGCAGAACAATCATGGCGGTGACCATCAGCAAGAGAATCGCGGAGGCGGTGAAGGTGCAGCAGATGTTGACCAAGCACGGCTGCATCATCAAGCTGCGGGTCGGGCTGCACGAGGCCGGCGACGTCTGCGCTGACGACGGCCTGGTGCTGCTTCACCTGTGCGGCACGAAGAAGGAAATCGCCGCCCTGAAGTCCGACTTGAACAAGATCAAGGGCGTCAAAGCCAAGATGATGACCGTGTAGGGAGTACGTTAACCCAGCCCCGAAACTGGATCAACCACGAAGGTACGAAGAGGATATGACGCTCAATGGCTCCTGTTCGAATGGCGCCTTTGTGTCCTGGTGGGCAAATCCGGCTTCCCGGATGAGGAGGCATCATGGACGTGATTGACGCCATCAGTACTAGGCGAGCGTACCGGTCGCTCGCACCGGTTTCCATCACCGAGGAGTTGGTAGGAGACCTTGCCCGCTGTGCCCAGCTCGCGCCAACCTGCAACAACAACCAGCCGGCGCGGTTCGTGTTTGTGTGGGAACCGGAGATGCTCGAGAAGATGAAGCCGGTCTTTAACAAGGGCAACGCTTGGTGTCACGCCGATTCGATGGTCGTGGCGGTCTGCTGCGAGAAGGAGTCGGACTGCCTCATCCACGACCGCGAGTACTACCTCTTCGACACGGGAATGCAGACCGCCTTCCTCATCCTGCGGGCGACCGAACTCGGGCTGGTGGCGCACCCGATTGCCGGGTACAGCCCGAAGGCGGTACGGGAAGTCCTCGGGATTCCGAACTCGATGCAGGTTATCACACTCATCAACGTGGGCAAACATGCCGACACCATCAGCCCGGTGCTCAGCGAGAAACAGGTGTACGACGAAACTCACCGGCCGGAACGGCTGCCGCTTGAGCAGGTAGCGTTTTTCAACCGGTATGAGAGGGAATCGGGAGTCGAGAGTCGGGAGTAGGGAGGAAGAGACATGATAGGTTTGCGGAAGCTGCACCTGGTAATCGGGTTCACACTGGTGCCGTTCCTGCTGGTGACTGCCGTCACCGGGGTCGTCTACCTGTTGATGCCGCGCTATTATCAGGTACTACGCTGGCACGGCTGGTTCAAGTGGGGCGGGTTGGTTCTGGCCGCTGGTATCGTCTTCCTCGCCGTGTCGGGTGGCATCCTGTACCTGAGCATGCGCATCCAGCAGTGGAAGCGGAAGGCAAAGGCGAAGGCGGCGCTCGCTTCCAAGTCGCCGACTGCCTGAGTTTGACCCCGCCCTGTAGGCGCGTAGACTGGAGTTCGTTTCCGAACGAACCTGATGCGCGAAACCGGCAAAGTAGTCAGCAGTAAGAACGACCGGGCCGAGGTCGAGGTCGCGGCCAGGGGCGAGTGCCAGCACTGCACGGCGCATGGTATCTGCAACTGGACCGGCACGAGCACGCGCAAGGTGCTGGTTATGAACAAGGTCGGGGCTGGAGTCGGCGACATGGTTGAGCTGGAGATGACCGAAGGGACCGGCGCGAAGACGAACCTGCTGGTGTTCGGTATACCGGTGTTGTTCATGTTTGCCGGGGTGCTGATCGGCGGGTTGGTGTTGCGCAAGGACATGTGGTCGGGAATACTGTCCGGAGTCGGGTTGGCACTCGGGTTCGGAATCGTGAAGGCCATCGACGTGTCCGTCAACCGAACGGGCAACAGGCTGCCGGTGATCGTGGGAATGGCAGAAGTCAGAGGGCAGAAGGCGGAATGCAGAAGTCAGAAAAAAGGAGAATCGAATGAGAGCGTTGATGGCGGTGTTGCTGGCAGCGGTCCTGGTGATGGCGTACGGTAGCGGCGGCCCGGCCGCGACGGCGGGCGCACCGGAGATGAAGAACCTGGAGCACGGCACGATGTCGTACTGGCGAGATGTGAAGTTCACGCCCGATACCACCGACCCGACCGGCAAGCGGGGCAGGTGGGCCGGCTGGTTCCACCAGGACGTCGTGGATGCGTCCAAGCTGAAGGATGGCGTCATCCGCGGCAAGATCGACGGCCAGTGGCTGGACCTGAAGGTCGTCAGCCTGCCGGACGACTTCTGCAAGTGGAACTTTGAGAAGCGGCAGGAGCAGCTCCGTTTCATTGCGAAAATGATGGCAATGCCGGAGGGCGCGATGGGCGGGATGATGAAGCCGGAGGTTTCCGGGCCGCACAACGCGATGGTCGCGAGCCACGGTATGAAGCGGAAGGACTCGGACTTCGACATCAACAATGCGGTCAAAGGCACCGGCTGGCTGCCCACGCAGGAGAAGCTGCCGGAGATGCTCGCGCTGCTGAAGTCGACCTGGGATGACTCGATGCAGAAGAAGCTCGCCCTGCTCGAGAGCCTCTACACCAAGGCAACTGACGTCTATGACCGGACCAAGCAGGCTTCACTCGAGCTCTATTCCCAGCCGAACTTCGAGACGCACTCGTTCCTCAACCAGATGGTCGACCCGGGCGTGGCGGTCGTGTATCTCGACCTGCCCAAGTCGTATGAACTTCGCTGCGTGGCCCAGATGCTCCATCCCGATGACCCGGGGCTGAGCGAATACGAGAAGCAGGTCGTGGAGTACATCAATCTCGTGCACGACTACTTCCACGGCCAGTCGCCGCGCAAGTCCATCGGCGTCATCTACCACGTCGTTCAGGTGTTCGACAACTCGCCGGGCAGGATGCGCGGCCAGCGGGTCGTGCCCGCGCTGCCCTAACCCGAATTCCTCTTGCAGACGGGCCGGGTTGACATCTCCCGGCCCGTCACTATCTTAGAGTGATGCCCGAGAACACGCAGTTAGCTGTCGCCGCACCGGCACTGCCCGTACCCGACGATGTGCTGGTGCGGCGGGTCCAGGCCGGTAACACCGAGGCGTTCGAAGAGTTGGTGCGTCGCTACGAGCGCAAGGTCTACAACATTACCTACCGCCTGATGGGCAATGAACAGGATGCCAGCGAGGCACTGCAGGACGCGTTCATGCGCGCGTACCGGTTCATCGGCAAGTTTCAGTTCAAGTCATCCTTCTTTACCTGGCTGTACCGAATTGCCACCAACGTGAGTCTAAGCAAGCTGCGCAAGCGGGAGAAGGTCGACACCGTGTCTATCGACCAGCCGGTAAACGAGGCGGGCGATCTGCCGTTCGAGATACCGGACGTGAAGTACGGCCCGGAGAAGTTGATGGAGCAGCGCGAATTGCGCGCCGCCCTTCAGAAGGCGGTCGACGAGCTCCCGGAGGACTATCGCTCGGTCGTGGTCCTGCGCGACCTCGAGGGTTTGAGCAACGAGGAAGTGAGCAAGGTCCTGAAGTTGTCGGTGGCGGCGGTGAAGTCGCGGCTGCACCGCGGCCGGTTGGTGTTGAGAGAGAAGCTGGCGAGCTACCTGTAATGGAGTTTTGATGAAGAAGCAGAAGAACAGGACCGGCGAGTGCCACGATTGCGATGAGGCGGAGGAGCTGATTGCCCGGTACGTGGGTGGCGAAGAGGATGAGGAGCTGGCGCGCAAGCTGCTGTTGCACGCGCAGACGTGCACCGAATGCGCTACGTTGCTCCGCAGTCTGAAACGGCTGGTCCACTACTGTAGCCTTGAGCCGACCTGCGAAATGCCGGTGACTGTGCGCCGGGAGCTCTGGGTATCTATCCGGCGGGAAATCAGCAGCGACTGAGCCGCGGTACGCGTCCTGACACCCGGCCTACCCGGAGCAGCCAGCCCTCGACAACCGTCGGTGTGTCGATTCAGCCCGGGCCGGTCCGCGTTCTCGTGGCCATGTCCGGCGGCGTGGATTCGTCGGTCACCGCAGCACTGCTGAAGGAACAGGGATATGATGTGGTCGGGGTCACGATGCGTCTCTTCGACAACGAGCGGGAAGGCGAGGGCGGGCGGGGATGCTGCGGGTTCGGCGGGGCGAGGGACGCGGCAAGGGTGGCGGCGAAGCTCGGGTTTCCTCACTACACCTGGGACTTCCGCAGGGAGTTCGGAACTTCGGTCATCGAGGATTTCTGCTCAGAGTATGGTCGTGGACGCACTCCGAATCCCTGCCTGAGGTGCAACGAAGTACTGAAGTTCACCGAGCTCTTGGGCCGGGCGGCGCAGTTGGGCGCGGAGCTGATTGCCACCGGTCACTATGCCCGCATTTTAAGGGCCGGAACGATGAACGACGGACGATGGCAGCTCAGGAAAGGAATCGACGAACGGAAGGACCAGTCATATTTCCTCTACACCATGACCCAGGAGCAACTCGGAAAGGTCCTCATGCCGGTCGGCGGATACACCAAGGCCGAGGTAAGAGAGATGGCGCGCAAGCTTGACCTGCCCGTGGCGGAGAAGCCGGAGAGCCAGGACATCTGCTTTGTTCCGGACAACGACTATGAGGCCTTTCTCGGAAGACGGCGCCCCGAGCTGTTCCGCCCGGGGCCGGTGCTGGACCTGTCCGGCAACGAACTGGGACGGCACGAGGGAATCGCGGGCTTCACAGTCGGACAGCGCAAAGGTCTTGGGTTGGCCTTCGGCGAACGGCGCTACGTGGTCAGGCTCGACCAGGAGAGGAATGCAGTCGTTCTTGGTGATGAGAGTGATGTCCGGACGCAAGGTGTTGAGGCTCGTGATGCGCGCTGGGTGTCGGGCTCGAATCCGACGGAGCCTTTTCGCGCCCACGCCAGCGTCCGCTACCAGAGCAAGGGTGGCGATGCGCTGGTTGAGCCGCTCGGAGGTGGACATGTGCGCGTCACATTCGACGAGCCGCAGTGGGCGCCGACGCCGGGCCAGGCGGTCGTGTTCTGGCAGGGCGAGTGCGTGGTAGGCGGCGCGACCATCGGGCCGGAATGAGGCGGACGGCGTCAAGGTATATGAGCAATGACCAATTGCCAATTCCCAATGCCCAATCAATGACTGACACAAGTAGCGAGGCCGGTCATTTCCGCAATTGGGGTTTGACTAGGAATTCGTCATTAGTGATTAGGAATTCTGCAAGGACCAAGGAGGCTTCATGTCCATAGTACTACTGCTGGTAACGGCTCTATCCGTTACTTCGCGCGTCGACTCGGTCGTCATCTACCCGCACCAGGTGCTAGTCGTGAGAACGGCGAGCGTGACCGTGTCCGGTTCGGGCGAGCTTGCGTTTCCCGGATTTCCCGGGGCGCTCGACGATAACAGCGTCCGCATCAAGGCGCCGGGCATCCGCGTCGGCGAGGTACAGGTGCGGCGCGGGTATCAGGCCGAACCGACGTCCGAGGTGAAACGGCTGCAGGCAAGGATGCAGGAGCTCGAGGACCAGGCCAGAGGGCTCGACGACGAGGCCGCGGTGCTCAAGGCCAAAGAGGAGTTTCTCAACTCGGTGAAGCTCGGCGCGCCGGAGATCATCTCAAAGGAGCTGCAGCAGGGCAAAGTCGCGATTGAGTCGTGGCGGGGCGCGCTAGCATTTGTCGGCGATGAACTGGCGAAGGTCAAGGCGCGGCAGGTGAAGCTTGTCCGCGAGAAAACGGAGATGCAGAAACAGCTCGAAGCGGCGCGGCAGGAGTACAACGACGCCAAGGCGGCGGTCGAGAACCGGAAGGAAGTCAGGTTTAACTACGCGGCCGACGCCGGCTCCTATGATCTGCGCATTTCCTATGTCATTGCCAACGCCGCCAGCTGGAGTCCCTACTACGAGTTGCGGGCGAATCCCGGGCAGAGCAAGGTCGACGTCTCCTACTTCGCGAAGCTCACGCAGCGGAGCGGCGAGGACTGGGAGGACGTGAAGGTCGTCCTCTCCACGACCACGCCGGTGCTGGGTGTGACGCCGCCACAGCCGTATCCCTGGTACCTGTCGCTGCTTGAGCAGGTAGTCGAGGTGTCCTCGCGAAAGATGATGCCGGCGCCGGGCGCGGCAAAGGCATTGGAGGATTTCGACGGTGGCGCCATGGCGGCACCGCCCGAGGAGATTCAGCCGGTCGAGACCGGCATCTCGCTCCAGTACGCGATTCCCGGCCGAGTCAGCCTGAAGTCGGGCGAGCAGGCGAAGAAGCTCGGATTGAAGCAGATTGCTCTGCCGGCTGAGTTCGAGTACTCCACGCTACCGCGCTCCGGACAGCAGGCGTACCTGACTGGCAACCTGGCCAATACCAGCGACTTCGTGTTCCTGGCCGGGGACGGCAATACCTACGTCGGCGACGAGTACACCGGCTCGACCTGGCTGCCGAACGTCGCTCCGCAGGAGTCGACGCTCCTGAGCTTTGGCATTGACGAGCGGGTCAAAGTCAAGAGGGAGTTGGTGAAGAGCTTCAAGTCGAAGGGTGGGCTTCTCTCCAAGACCGAGAAGCAGAGCTTCGTCTATCGGACCACGGTCGAGAACTACATCTCGAAGCCAGCGGTCATCAAGGTTGTGGAGCAGTTTCCAGTTTCCCGGCAGGGCGAGATCAAGGTGTCGGTAACCAAGGTCGAGCCGAAGTTCCTTGAAGAGGATAAGAACCAGGGAACCTACACTTGGAAGCCGACGATCGAGACCAGAGGCAAGTTCACCATCGACTTCGAGTTCACGGTCGAGTACCCGGCCGGCCGCCAGGTGCAGGGCCTGTTCTAGAGCCGAGACAAAATAACGGGGCAGGCTTGCCGCCTGCCCCGTTTCGTCTATGCTTAGCGGGTGAGCAGAGTCGAGGTCATCGGCGCCGGGCTGGCCGGGTGCGAGGCGGCCATACAGTGCGCTAGAAGGGGCGTGCCGGTGCGACTGCTTGAGATGCGGCCGGCGAAGATGACCGAGGCACACGAGACCGGCGACGTGGCCGAGCTTGTCTGCTCCAACTCGCTCAAGTCAAACGAGCCGGAGAATGCGCACGGACTGCTCAAGGAGGAGCTTCGCGTACTTGGTTCGGCATTGCTGGAGTGTGCGGAGCGGGCGGGGGTTCCCGGCGGCAAGGCACTGGTGGTTGACCGCCGCAAGTTCTCGGCCGAGGTGCAGTCCGAGCTGTCACGCCTCGGGGTCGACATCGAGCGTTCTGAAGTCAATTCGTTGCCGCCGATGACAGCCTGGTATCGCGCTAGATCTGTAGTGTCCGACCCGCACCAGCCGACAGTGGATCTGGCCGAAAATCGGGGACAGCCCCACGGAGGCTCGCGTCGGGCGCTCGAGGGTACAGACCCCATTTTCGGTCCTGTGGGCGCGGGTATCACCGTCATAGCGACCGGCCCTCTGACTTCAACCTCGATGGCCGGTGCGCTGCAGGCTCTGCTGGGAACGGAACATCTCTTCTTCTACGACGCCATCGCGCCCATTGTCAGTGCCGAGTCGCTGGACATGTCTCGCGTCTTCGAAGGCTCGCGCTACGACACAGGCTCGGATTATCTCAATTGCCCGATGACACAGGAGGAGTACGACCGGTTCGTGACGGCGCTGCTGGAGGCCGAACTGTACCCGCTGCACGAGTTCGAGAAGCCCAGATTCTTCGAAGGTTGTCTGCCGGTGGAGGAGATTGCGCGGCGGGGGCGGCTTGCGCTTGCGTTCGGGCCGATGAAGCCGGTCGGGCTGGTTGACCCGCGCACCGGCAGACGGCCGTTCGCAGTGGTCCAGCTCCGCCGCGAGAACGTCGAAGGGACGATGCACAATCTCGTCGGGTTCCAGACCCGGCTGAAGCAGGGCGAACAAGAGCGCATATTCAAGATGATTCCGGGGCTGGAGGGAGCAACGTTCCTCGGGTTCGGGAGCATCCACCGGAACACGTATCTCGACTCGCCGAAGGTGCTGCTGCCGACGCTGCAGACGAGGGCGAGTCCGGACCTGCTGGTTGCCGGGCAATTGGCTGGTGTTGAAGGCTACGTTGAATCAATGGGTGCTGGACTGATCGCCGGCATCAACGCGGCGCGGCTGGCCATGGGAGACGAGCCGGTCGAGGTGCCGCGCGACATGATGCTCGGAAGCCTGCTGGCATACATCTCGGCACAGCGCGGCCTGGAAAACCCGGGACAGTCCCCGGCCGCGAGCACGCGTCCGCAATCCGCTACAGTTCCGGTTTTCCAGCCGATGAATGCCAACTTCGGCCTGTTGCCACGGCTGGAAAACCCGGGACAGTCCCCGGCCGCGAAGACGCGTCCGCAATCCGGCACAGTCCCGGTTTTCCGCCTGCGGGGACGCGACAAGCGGAGCGCGATGGCCGGGCGAGCGCTTGAAGCAGCACGCGGGTTTGCCTTGACAGCAAAACAGAAGCGGGCATGATTGCCGGTCACAATTGAAAGGAACACTGCCGTGAACGATATCAAGTCAATGCCTGAGAAAGCCACCGAGATGCTCGACTGGTCGTGGTCGCAGTTCGAGCCGTTCCACGCCGAGCTGGCCGGACGCACGCTTTCGGCTGCGAACGTCGAGGCCTTCCTCGATGACTGGACCCGGCTCAGCGACCGGGTGGACGAGGTCGGCACGCGTCTGAACGTTGCGAAGGACGTGAACACCGCGGACAAAGAGGCGGAACAGCGCTTCAACCGCTACCTCGAGGAGATCTACCCGAAGGCGGCCGAGGCGGAGCAGAAGTTGAAGGCAAAGCTGTTGGAGAGCGGCCTCAGGCCAAGGGGCTTCGAGCGACCGCTGCTGCGAGTCCAGGCCGATGCCGCCATCTTCCGCGAGGCGAACCTGCCGTTGCAGGTCGAGGTCGAGAAGCTCTGTACGGAATACTCGAAGATCATCGGCGGTCAGACAGTGGAGTGGGACGGCAAAGAGATCACCGTGACCCAGCTCCGGCCGGCGCTGCAGCAGACTGACCGGGCGCGGCGCGAGAAGGCGTGGCGGCTGACCGCGGAGAGGCAGTTGAAGGACCGGGCCGCCTTGAACGAGCTCTGGCGGAAGCTGCTCAAACTGCGGCTGCAGATGGCTGCGAACGCCGGCTTCAAGGATTACCGCTCCTTCCGCTGGCAGGAGATGCACCGTTTCGACTACACGCCCGAGAACTGCAAGCAGTTCCAACAGGCGATAGAGCAGGCCGTGGTTCCGGCCGCCGCCCGCATCTACGCCCGTCGGGCGAGGAACCTCGGCTTTGCGGCTCTCAAACCATGGGACCTGGAAGTTGACCCACTCGGCCGCGAGCCTCTTTCGCCATTCAAGGGAGTCGAGGAGTTCAAGTCCGGAGTATCCTCCATTCTCAATCAGGTTGACCCGCGGGTCGGCGGCTATTTCCAGACGATGATGCAGGAAGGCACGCTGGACCTCGAGAACCGAAAGAACAAGGCGCCGGGCGGCTACTGCACGTCCTATCCCACCCTCAAACTGCCGTTCATCTTCATGAACGCCGTCGGGCTCCATGGCGACGTGATGACTCTCATCCACGAGAGCGGCCACGCGGCCCACGTGTTCGAGGCGCGTCCGCTGCGCTGGCACCAGCAGCGGCATGCCGGGCTCGAGTTCGCCGAGGTCGCTTCGATGGGCATGGAGCTTCTCGCCGCGCCCTACTTCGCGAAGTCCAGGGGAGGGTTCTATTCGGAAGCTGATGCCGCGCGCGCGCTGAATGAGAATCTGGAGAAGAACGTCCAGTTCTGGCCATACATGGCAGTGGTCGACGGTTTCCAGCAGTGGGTCTACGAGAACCCGCAGGCCGCGATGGAGCCTGCCAACTGCGACAGGCAATGGACATCGCTCTGGAACCGGCTCATGACGGGCGTGGACTGGGGCGGGTTCGAAGAAGTGGTCGCGACCGGGTGGCAGCGGAAGCTACACATATTCCAGATACCGTTCTACTACGTCGAGTACGGACTCGCGCAACTGGGCGCGGTTCAAGTCTGGGCCAACGCGCTGAGGGACGAGGCATCAGCGGTGGCGAACTACCGCAAGGCGCTCGCGCTTGGCGGTACGAAGTCGCTGCCCGAGCTCTACGCCGCGGCCGGCGCGAAGTTCTCATTCGACGCCGGCACACTCGGCACCGTCATCGGGCTGATCGAGCAAAAGCTCGCCACGCCCTGACCGGATTTGATACTCCGGATGAGGGCACTCACGAGCGGCCTGTTGCTGGCCGCCGCCACGGCTGGTTCCTGCCTGGCCTGGACCTCGCCGGTGCTTCGGAACGTCTGCAATTCCGCGGCTGATTCGGGCGGCACGGTCGTGGTCCACGCCGACTGTATAGACTCCATCAGGCCGCCGGTTGAGGATGTTGCGCTGACGGTCTTCTACTCGACTGACAACCAGGAGATCTGGCAACAGGTACCGATGAGCCTGATCGGGCAGCCCGGCTACGAGACTACGTTCCAGTGTGCGTTCCCGGCTCCGGACTCGGGCACAATCTACTACTACGTGCGCGGCGACAATGGGACGAACTTCGGTACGCAGTCGCCGTTCAACTCCGGCGACGCGTGGCCGGTCACCGACAACCTGCTGGCCGAAACCGCACTGGAAGGGACCGGCGACACCATCAACGACCCGGACGGAGAGTGGCTGGACCTGACGAGCTGCGCCATGGGTTACTCGGACGGCAGGTTCTACGCCCGCATGACGAACCACTACAACTCGTGGCCGATCAGGGGAAGCGTAGTCGGGCCATGGTACCTCTACTCGGTCGGGTTCTGGAACTCGGATGCCGCGACCCGGGACACTCTTGGTTACGCTATGGTCCACGTCAACATACTCACTTTCACCGATGGGCTGTTCGAACTCAACCGGTACGAGAGCACCTACACGCGGATCGGCGACATCGACATCCAGACTTCAGGCAACCGGCTCATCATGCGCTGCGACGCATCGGACCTTGCTGCGCGGCCCGGGTTCCAGCCGTGGCCCAACCAGTGCGGCTACCTCTGCGGAGCCAAGGGTGACGCGCGCTCGGCCAATCTGTCGCTGCAGAGCTTGATGCACGACTCGACCAACTCGGGCCGGTTCTACGTCGACCGCACACCTCGTCTCGTCGTAGGGCAGAATCAGTCACCGGTTCTTAGCCTGTCCGGCGTGGATCCCGACACCGGTACAGGTGCGACCGACTTCCGTTTCCACGTCCACTACGTCGACGCCGATACGAACCTGCCGGTGCTCCGCGCCCTGATCGTGGACGCAGACACGTATGACCTGGTGCCCAACGGACACCGCTATGGAGCAGGAGTGACCTACGTCCGGACTCTGGGCGGGTTCGAGGTCGGGCCGCACGAGTTCCGATTCGCCTTCAGCGACGGAGTCAGCTACACAAGCACTGCTCCGGATACTCTCGTGGTCACCGGCGGCGGCGTCGTCGAGTCCCACACCGACCGGGGGCCGGCATTCTCAGTCGAGCCCAATCCGTTCGTGGACCGGGTCCGGTTCCGCTTCCCGCGACTCGTTCGGGCAGTCGAGATCCTCGACGCCGCGGGCCGCCGGGTCCGGACGTTTCGTGCACCGCGCGAGTTCTGGGACGGCAGAGACTCCGACGGACAGCAACTGCCGTCCGGGGTCTACTATCTCCGAGAGCAAGGCGGGCCGCTGCGCCGCCTACTGGTCAAGCTCGGCCGCTAGCTCCCGCGAACTCCTCGGGGCCGGCCCGGGCACATCGTGACCCCCTTTGCGCATTGCTGCTACGATTGATGTTACCTGACGATCAACCAGCGCGTCAAGGTCGAGCGCCGGGAGCAGGAGTATGCGCTGGTCAATCCCTGGCGC